>Ga0247837_1000110_pt1 | contig 150810 bp, 155 predicted proteins | sample LaCtaG_2_FD_187115 | JGI IMG/M metagenome (GOLD analysis project Ga0247837, IMG submission 187115) | Freshwater microbial communities from meromictic Lake La Cruz, Castile-La Mancha, Spain - LaCruzMarch2015_14.5m | ecosystem: Environmental > Aquatic > Freshwater > Lake | place: Spain...
TGGCCAACGCTTTCTCCAGGGGCCTCCGCGCCGGATCCATCAACGCGCTGTGGAAGGCGTATTCGACCCGCACCTTGCGCAGCGGCACGCCGCGACTGGTTAGTTCTTCGCCCATGACGCTGATATCCTCCACCTTGCCGGAGAGCACGGCGGAGCGGGGGCTGTTGATGGCCCCGATAGCCACGCGGCCAGCCCGTCCGGAAACCATGGCCTGCAGCTCTCCCACCGGCAAAGCGACCGAGAGCATGGTGCCGCGCCCGCGGCAGATCGACATGGACTTGGCGCGATGACAAATCACGCGCGTGGCTTCCTCGAGCGAAAGCGCCCCGGCCACGCATGCGGCGGCGGCTTCGCCCACGCTGTGTCCGACGACGGCGGAAGGCCGGATGCCCCAATCCTCCCAAAGTGCCGTCAGGGCCATTTGGATGGCAAAAATGGCCGGCTGCGCGATCTCCGTGGCGTTCAATCGCGTGTGCTCCTCATCGCGGGCCAGTTCCTCCAGCAGCGACCAGCCGACGTTCGCGCGGATCAGCCGGTCGATCGCGGTGAGCTTGGCCCGGAAGACTGGTTCCTCGCGCAGCAGTTCACGGCCCATGCCGGCCCATTGCGATCCTTGGCCGCAAAAAACGAAGACCGGAGCAGGTGGTCTATCCTCGGCTTTGCCGCGCGAGGCCCCCGCGGGACAGCCTCCATCCGCCGCGGCCGCCAAGGCTTCGACCATGGCCGGGCCGTTGGCGCAGATGGCCAGGCGGTGCGGCAGGAATGACTGCGTGAGTCCGGCGCTGCGGCAGACGTCGTCAAGCCGGGGCGTATTCCCGCCGTCCTGCAGCAGATCGGCATAACGTGCGGCCAGTCGATTGAGCGTCTCCGGACTCTTGGCCGAGATGACGAGCAATCGGCTGCGGTCATGCACCGGCGTCGGACGATTTTCCTGACCCGGCGCCGCTTCGGCGAGAATGGCGTGAGCGTTGGCGCCCCCGAAGCCGAACGAATTGACCCCGGCGAGGATGCGGCCCTGATTGCGGTCGAGGTCCTCGGCTTCCGTGACCACGCGCAGATTGCCGCCCGCCAAATCAAGCGCGGGGTTTGCTTCGTGGAAGTGCAGGTTGGGCGGAACTTTTCCGTGATGCAGGCAAAGCGCGGCCTTGATCGTTCCCGCAATCCCCGCCGCGGCTTCAAGGTGGCCGATGTTGGATTTGACCGAACCAAGCAGGCAGGGCTTGGTTCGTCCTGCGCCCACCGCACGGGCGATCGCCGCGGCTTCACTCGGGTCACCGACCTGCGTGCCCGTCCCATGGGCTTCCATGTATTGGATCTCGGCCGGCTCGATACCCGCCTGACGGCAGGCCGCACGGATCAACTCCGTCTGCGCCGCGGTCGCGGGCGCGGTCATGCTCGGTTTGCGTCCGTCCTGGTTCGCCGCGGTCGCGAGGATCTCGGCGTAAATTCTCAATCCCTTCTCCCGGGCCTCGGACGCCGGTAGGAGAAAGACCAAGCCTGCTCCCTCCGCGCGCACGAATCCATCCGCCGATTTGTCGAAGGCCTTGCACCGGCCGGTCGGGGAAAGCATGCCGGCGCGGCTGAACGTGACGAACCCGCCCGCGTGGTAAAGTGCGTTGGCTCCACCGGCCAGCGCGGCGCGGCATTGGCCGCTCCAGATCGCCTCGCAGGCGAGGTGCACGGCAAAAAGCGACGACGAGCACGCGGTGTCCACGGCCAAGCTCGGGCCGGACAGGTCGAACGCGTAGGAAATGCGGTTGGCCGCCAACGTCGATGCGGTGCTGTTGAGGGACCAGGCGTCAAGATGTCGAAGTTCCTCCGGTCCGGATTGCAGTTGCGAAAAGTCGTTGGTGGAGATGCCGACAAAAACGCCGATCTCCCGGGTTCGCCCGGTCGGCGCCGCCGCCTGGCCGCCATCATTCAGGGCCTCCGCCGCCGTCATCAGCAACATCCGGTGCTGCGGGTCGATGGACGCGGCCTCGCGCGGCGAGAGGCCGAAAAACTCGTGGTCGAACGCCGCCGGGTCCGCGACAAAGCCGCCCCATTTCGAGACGGACTTGCCGGCGCGTCCCGGCGTCGGGTCATAATATTTTTCGATGTTCCAGCGGTCGGGCGGAATCTCCGTGATCGCATCGACCCGGTCCATGAGCAGCCGCCAGAAGGAATCGGCATCCGTCACCCCACCGGGAAACCGGCAGCCGATGCCGGCAATAGCGATGGGTTCCAAGCTGCTCATTCGCCTTGTTTGTTACCATGCTGCCGATGGTCCGTAAACGTTGGCCGGTCCGACAGGCGGCCCAGAGCCAGATCCATGCTGCGGCGGGTCGCCCCACGGTGGCGCCCGAGCAGTTCCGTTGCCCGGCTTGAGAGCGCGTGCCGGTCTTCCGCATTGGCCAGCAAAGCCGCCACCGCAACGCCGAGATCGTCCGGGTTGGCGACTTGGCGAACGGCATCTGCGGAAAGAAAAATGTCTGACGCTTCGGCAAAGTTTTCCATGTGCGGCCCGAAGACGACGGCGCAACCAGCCTCGACCGCCTCGAGAAAATTCTGCCCGCCGCGCGCGGTCAGGCTTTTGCCCATGAAGGCCACGGTGGCCCGCGCAAACAGCCCGGGGAGATCACCGATCGTGTCGACCACAAGGCAGTCGGTGTCCCAGACCTTATTGTTGACCGAGCGCAGACTGACCGACAGACCTTCCCGACGCACCATGTCGGCGATCGTCTCTGCTCTTTGCGGATGGCGTGGCGCGAGAATCAACCGCAGATCGGGGAACCGCTGGCGCGCGGACGCGAGGATGTCGAGCAGGATGCGTTCCTCGCCCTCATGCGTGCTCGCCCCCAGCAAAATCAAGTCGTCAGGCCGCGTGCGGTGCGAGTCGGGTGCGGCTGCCGTTGGGGGGTCAAACTTGAGGTTGCCCGCCACCACGACGTTCCGCGCGCCCAACGCGGCGAAGCGCTCCGCGTCCTCCGCGGTTTGGGCACAGACCAAACTTGGCATGGCGAACACCTGGCGCATGAATTTCCCGGCCATCCGGTAGCGGTTGGCCTCCCGCGGGGCCAGCCGGGCATTGATGACAAAAACCGGGATGCCCCGCGCCTGCGCCTCCCGCAGATGATTCGGCCACAGCTCCACCTCGATCAGTAGGACAAACTCCGGACGCAGCCGATCAAACGCCCGGCCCATCACGCCCCGGGCATCAAACGGAAACCACTCCACCGCGTCCGGTGCACTCACGCGGGCCGAGGCCAGGCGGTGACCCTCCGGGGTCACGGTCGTCAGGGTGAACCGCAACTCCGGCCGGGCGGTCCGTAGCGCGTCCATACAGCGCAGGGCCACCGCGACCTCACCGACACTGCAGGCGTGGATCCAGCAGCGGGGACCATCGGTGGCTGCGGGTTGCAGGCCAAGTTTGCCCGCGAGCCAATCGCCGGAGCGCCCGCGCCACCGGTCGAGCCACAAAACGGGACGGCACGCGGCCGCGACGACTCCCCAGACGGCGCTGTAGAGGCCTCCGACGAGGGGCGCTCGTTCAGTCCCAGAATTTGCGGACATAATCGGCATCAACCTCATGCGGTTTGGGACTTCCGTGGAAAACAACGATCTTCGCTCCGGGCGGGATCTCGCGCTTTGCGTGGGTCTTGTAGCTCACCACCCATCCCGGAGGAAAAGCCCGCTGCCGCACGGGCTGGCGCGGACGCAACCGGGCGGAGAGCCATTCCTGATCGCTGCCGAAGCGCCGCCATCCGCGCCCATAGACCGTCTTGTCCCGCGACTGGGTGGTGCCATCCCACTCCTCGCGCCGGACGAGTCGACCGCAGGACAACTCCCCGAAAAAGCCGTCATGGACCTCGGGGTGCGAGCCCGAGGTGAAGCGCATGACCGAGCTGTTGAATTGCGGAAACCACGGACGGTTCCAATCCGGCTGGCCGATGAAATCCGCCCCGGCCGAGCAGTCGATGAGCGGATCGATGGAATCGACCAGCACGACATCGAGATCAAGGTAAAGCACGGTCGTGGGGGTCGCCGTGAGCTTCGGGGAAAAAAGCCGGAGCTTGTTCCAGCATCCGCCCAAATCCGGCGAGGGCAGGGGCTCGGCGATGATGCTTTCCTCCAGGCCTTGGGCGTTCTCGGTCAGACAATGAAAACTGTGCGCGGCCGCCAAATGCCGCCGGACCATGCGGTGCAGTCGGTTGACGTAGTCGGCAGAATATTTGTCGCCGCTTTTCAAACAAAAGACCGCGAGCGGCGGGTTGGACTTGCCCTGCATTTGCCGGAAGGGTATTGCCTCACGGCACGGCGATGGCAAGCCCCGCCCGTTCGCTATGCTTTGCGCAATCACCTCTTCCCTCCGCGGCGCATGGCCGAAATGGTTCCTCATCGGGGTCTGGGGACCGGTCATCTCGCTCCTGAGCGGCGGCCTTTTCGTCGCCTCGGCGCTGCATTTCCCGGGAGGCTACGACTGGCGTTACGACGTGATGTGCCGCTTGGGCTACAGCCACGTGAATCCGGAGGGCAGTGTTTATTGGTCATGGGCCCTCGGCCTGATCTGCTTCGGCGGCCTCGCCTGCTGCGGGCATTTCCGGGTTCGGCTGCAGCAGGTCGCGCCGAAGTTGTCCGCCTTCGCCGCCGTCGCCCTCGGCCTTGGCTTGCTCGCCGGGATCGTCGTGGCTCTGGACGGGATGGTCCTGCCCAAGCTCAATCTGCTGATGCCCAAACTCCATGAAACCACGGCCACCATCACCTTCGCCGCGATCTTTTTCGGTCTGGTCGGGTTCTGGACTGCGATGATCCTCTGGCTGCGGGCCGAACGGTGCTGGAGTGTGTGGTCATGCGCGCTGGTTTCCTTGCTCGTCGCTGTGCCGATGGCCGGGGCCATGATCAGTCAGGCCTACCTGTTTTTCGTGCCGAACAACCTCGGCTGGGTCGGCCCCGAGTGGGCGAAGATGGGAGTGCCGGTCTATTTGAGTTTCGCTTTTTGGGAATGGCTCGCCATCGCCGGCATCTACGCCTGTCTTTACATCATGGCCATTCTCCTTCCGGGTTGTCCGGGGTCCGAGGCAAGAACCTTGGTCAGTCCCGGTAAATCATGACGAGTTGCACCCGTCCTCCCCGCACATGATCGTAGCCCGAAGTCTCCGCGACGACTTTGAATCCCGCCAGCAGACCGGATTGTGAGAGGTCTTTTTGACGGTCAGCGCGCATGACGACGGCCCGCGGGCCCGGTTGCCGGCACCACGCGACCAGCGACTCGGCATCGGGAGGTCTCTCGATCTTGCGCCCGCCGAGATAGAAGTGGATGCCCGGCTCCGTCCACTCGAAGGCCGCAACCGGAGTCATCGGACCGAGTTTTGGAGCGCCTGTTCGCCCGAGAGCTTGAGCCGGTTTGGCAATTGTCTCGGCTTGGGGCAGCGCGACAAGCGCGCAGAGCCAGAAAAATGCCACCATTCCACCCGCTTGCACAGCTGCAGCGCTCTGGAAATCTGAGGCCATCTGGGCGCGCAGCGCGAGTGCGACGCAAGCAAGCACCAAGAGCCCGGATAAGACGATTGGCATCCGGAAATCCGACAACGCCGGAAGGACAAATGGTGCGGCGATGAGTGCGGCAGCCAGCAGAGTGGAGGTGCCGCTGGCCGCGAGCGAGCATCGGCGCACCATCTGCGATGCCCTGGTCGGCATCCTGTCTCCGGCGATCAACAAGGCGACGCCGATGGCCAGCCAAGGCGCAACGGGCAGGATGTAGTGGGGGAGCTTGGTCGCCAAGAGCGTGAAGAGCACGAGCGGGGGAAGCGTCATCGCTTTCAGCAGTGTCTGTCTTCCGCTCGCTGAAACCGGCCAATGTTTTCCATCGCTTCCCAGCGGGGCGGCGAGCATTCCCGGCAGATAAATGGTCCATGGAAACGAGCCGACGGCGAGAACGACGAGGTAGAAAGGCAGGTGCAAGATGTAGCCGACAAGGTTTCCGCCGCCGTGGCCCTCCATGGCGGTGAAAATACGCGCAGGCAGGCGTTCGAGCACGGCGATGCGCCAGAAATCTCCTCCTGTCGCCGCGTTGGCCGGCAGGCCCCAGGCAAGAAAAAGAGCCAGGCCAATCGCTGCCGCGGCGGCGAGCCGCCAGCCGTCTCTCGAGGCCGCGCTTTTTCCGCGCGCTATGATCAGGGCCGTCGCGATGCAGAGCACGGGAACAAGGAGCCCAAGCGGGCCTTTGGTCAGCAGGCCGCCGCCGATGGCCAGCCCCATGGCGGGCACGTGCCATTTCCGCCAGCCGCCGCACCACGCGCGGACGAAGACCCACTGCGATAGGAGGATGAAGCCCAGCAGGACGGCGTCCGTGGTGGCTGCTGTGCCCATGAGGAACAGCAGCGGCGTGGTCCCGGCGATCGCAGCGGCAGCCAGCGCAATCTTCTCGGTGGCGAGACTTCGGGCGATCAGGGCCGTCAACAGGCAAATAACAGCGAACGCAACGGTGGATGGAAAACGAACCGCTATTTCCGTCGGCCCGAAAACGCGTGTCGAGGCAGACATCAACCAGTAGATCATCGCCGGTTGGTAGGCTCTCAGCTCATGGTTGAAGGTAGGGAAAAGAAGGTTGCCCGAGGCCGCCATCTCGAGTGCTGCGGTGCCGTAGCGTGACTCGTCACGGTCCCACAACGTCGAGCGCGAGGCGGTGAAGAGGGCCGTCCCCCAAACACACATGATGACTACGCCGAGGAGCAGGCGGAAGCGCCAGGGCCCGGAGGCTTTGTTCCAGGCTATCATGATCTGCGGGTGCCGGGTGTGGCCGTTGGTTCTCCAGAATGCCCATGACGCCATTGCATCCACCGCACGGCCAGCAGGTCGAGCAACCCGCCGCAGCCACGCCGAAGCGGGCCGACCCCGTATTTCGATTGTCCGCTGTTGCGTGGTCGGTGTCCCACCGGCATCTCTTCCACCCGGCCGCCGAGCATTCCGACAAGGGGTGCGACAAATCGGTGCATACCTTCGAATTCCAGCGGAAGGCGGATCGCGAACTCCCGGCGCAGAACACGCAAGCCGCATCCGGCGTCCTCGGTCCTGTCTCCCAGAATCCAAGCCCTGGCGGCAAAACCCACGCGGGAGGCTATTCGGCGGGGGCGTGAATCGCAGCGCTCGCGCCGCCAACCTTGGAGCAGCGCAAAATCCGCCTCGTCGAGCATCCTGCGCGCCATCGCGACGAGGTCCGCCGGCGGATTTTGCAGGTCGGCGTCGAGGAAGCCGATGAGCGGTGCGCGGGCTGCTCCAATGCCTGCCGCCATGGCCGCGCTCTTGCCTCGATGCGGCGACAGCGTGATCACGCGCAACCGGTGGTTGGTCGGGATCAACTCCGCCAGACGTGCCCCTGTTTCGTCACGCGAGCCGTCATTCACCACGATTGTTTCCCAACTGATCCCGCTGCCCGTGAGTTGCTCGTCCAGTTCCTTGACCAGTGGCTGGACGTTGTCCTGCTCGTCCAGGGCCGGCACAACGATGCTCAGATCGGGCGGGGGAGCGAGAGCCGATTGCTGATGCGGGGGTGACTCGGCCCCGAAGGTCTCCGTTTGATCCATCATTTAAAAATCAAGCGCAGGGCCCCGACGGCGGCGAGAAGGATTGTCGCCCGCTCGAACATTTTCTGGGAGATACGGCCGAGGAGGAAGCGGCCGGCCAGACCGCCAAGCAGCACGGCCGGCAGCAACATGAGGTCCAGGCGCAGTGCGGAGTGGGTGATGAGTCCGAGGTGGATGCTGAAAGGAACCTTGCAAAGATTGACGATAAGGAAAAACCAGGCGGCGGTTCCGACAAAAGTCATTTTGTCCAACCGGCGCGCGAGGAAGTAAAACGACGTGATGCCACCCGCGGCATTGGCCAGCAGAGTAGCCACGCCCGCCGAGAATCCGGCCAGCAGCCCGAGCGCGGAGTGGCGCGAGGCCGCCAGCAGAAGTTGCGGATACCTCGCCTGCAGGACAGCGAAAGCACCGACGGCGCCGATGATCAGCCAGCCCAGAAGCGGAATGAACGCATCGTCCGGGATGAGCGGCATAAGCCACCAGCCAAAGATGATGCCGACCATGGTCGCGGGAAGGAGTTTTGCCAGGTCGGACCAGTTGGCGTGGCGTCGATAGATCGCGACGCCCAGAATGTCTCCGAAAATCAACAGCGGCAGCAGCGCGCCCGTGGATTCTTTGGCCGGAATCAACTCGGCGAACGCAACCACGGCGAGCAGTCCCAATCCGCCCAATCCCGTCTTGGCCATGCCCACGCAGAAGGCGGCAAAGATGGCCAGCGCCCAAGCCTGGGGTTCGTTGAAAGCGGGCATCGCGCTACCTGCCCCTCCGGCTCCAGGTAGTGGCCAGCAAAGCGCGCACCAGGCGGCACACTTGGAGCGCCGGGCGGCGCAGTTCGCGCTGCAGGCGTCCTTCCGGCGGGCCCTCGCCGGCTGGCCTGATTGTGGAAGCGTAGCCGGCACCGCGTTTTTCCTCGAACAGCGGTGGATCGGCAATACGCACGTCCACGCGGTGATCCCACCAGCGCTGGAGGCAAACATCGACGGGCTCGTGAAAGGTAGCAGTAAAGGCAAGCAATTGTTCGGCCGCCGCACGGTTCATGCCATGGGCGGCTCCGGTCAGCGGGGGCAACAGGGTGCGCCGCAGTTGCGGTGCGTGGACTGTTCGTCTTGGACGGCGCAGGGAGTTCAGCTTCCCAAGGACAGGCTGTGGAGAGTCCGCAATTTGCTGCCAGACACGGCTGATTTCGTCCGCGCCCGCCCGCGGAACAACATCATCCTCGAGGAATAGCGCCGCCGCGCGCGATGTTTGCAGAAACGTCTCCCACGCCCGGCGGTGCGAGAGGAAGCAGGCGATTTCCCCGGGGGTCAGCGGCCCAAGATATTCGCGCCGGTTTCTGGCTTCGTCGTAGTGGGTGCGCCATGCAGTTTGCTCCAAATCGCGGCGGTCAATCGCCGTGATGCGCTCGATTTGCATCCCGATGGCATCGAGATTCTGCCGCATGATCTCCAGTCGCTCCGGACATCGGTCGAGGTTGATGACGTAAACGGGCGGGGGAGGACTCATGCGGATTTCCCGCGGGCGGGCGGCTGCGCGGTCGCCGTGATGGCGAAGAAGAGGACAAGGAAGAGGTAGGTCATCCGTTTCGTGTTTTGCATGAACAGCACATCGGTTATCCCGCCAAGCGCAAAGGCCATGATAAAGAGTATCCCGCAGACCGCGACGCTCATCGCCGGATCGCCCCTCCGGCAGAGATGAAAGAAAACCGCCAGCGGGATGACGAAGACGGGGAGAAGGAACAGCAGGCCGATTCCACCGCGCGTGGCCAGGGTGTCGAGGTATTCGTTGTGGGCATCCATCGGCGGTTTTTCATGCGAGGCATAGGGCCGCACGGAGAGCGCGGCCCGGTCCAATCGCTGCTGGAGCTCAGCCCGGCCCAAACCGATCCAGGGTTGCTCCTCGAACATGCCGATGGCCTCCGTCCAGTAGGCCCGCCGGAATTTGTCGCCCTCCCGCCACCACTCCGCGGTGCGCGGAATGACCGAGCTGTTGGGCATCATGACCGCCGTGGCGGCGCCAGCGACGAGAAGGACGACGCAAACCAGCCGGACGCGCAGGGTCAGGCGGCGCCCGGCAAACCACAGGGCGAGAGGGAGGACGACGAGCAATGGAATCCACGAGCCTTTTGATCCGCTGAGCAATGCAACCGCGACCCCGCCCACGGTCCCGGCCACGAGCAAGACACGTTGAGCCACCGGATGTTTTCCGGCCACGGAACCAAGCAGGCCGGCGCAGACAACGGCATAAACGGCTCCCATCGCGCCGAAGGTGGTGCCGACGGCGACAAACTCGGCCCGGTGCATGCTCTCGGCCGTGGCCACGCTGAACGCGCTGGCCATCGCCGCCGCCACCGCAGCGACAGCAAGGGACGCGCCAACGAGGGACGCCCGCAGATCCACCACGCGCAGGCCGATGGCCAGCAGGCCCGCGCCCAGGAACGGCAGGTAGGGCTCGTAGTGTTCACCCTTCTCACCGTGCAGCCACATGATCCCGGCGCAGCCAAAGGCAAATAGGGCGAAAGCCAGATTGATCAAAGCAGAGGGATTATCCTGGCGCTGCCACGTCCAGCGACGGGTGAGAAGGCACCACAAGCCGACGACCATCAGGCAGGCCGAGACAAACATCATGCCCTGCGGCAGGAGCAGGGAGACCGAGATTCCGCCCGCCACCAGCCAATGAATTGCCCTCCGGACTGCGCTTGTTTCTTCCACCGAGACTGGTTTTTGACTGGTTTTGCCCTTGGGTCGATTTTAAAAAGGTTTGCCCGTGCGGAATCCTGTTGTGCTTGCCTCTCGTCTTTATCCGGCTACCTGTCCCGCCCGATGAAGGTTCTCATGATGGCCGGGGAGGTGTCCGGCGACTATCAGGGTTCGTTTCTGGCCCGGGCTTTGCGGGAGCAGAAGCCGGACATTGAGCTCTTCGGAACGGGCGGGGCGCACATGCGGGCCGCCGGGGTCGAACTTCGCCACGAGATGGCGCATCTCAGCTCGGTCGGATTTCTGGAACCGGTCCGGTATGTTTTTCCCCTCAAGAGCATTTATCAGGACATGACCCGTCTGGTCCGGAGCGAACGGCCGGACCTGGCCGTCCTAATCGACAACCCCGGCTTCAACCTCCCGGTGGGGAGGGTGCTCAAATCGCTCGGTGTGCCGGTCGTTTTTTATTTTCCGCCGCAAATCTGGGTCGGGCCGTTCTTTTTTGGCCGCACGGTCGCGCGGATCAGTCGCGTGGTCATCTCGGCGTTTCCGAGTGAGGCGGAAATCTACCGCTCACGCTACGGGGCCAATGCTGTGAGCTACGGGCACCCCTTGCTGGACATCATCGAAACGCTTCCCGATCCGGATGAAGCCCTGCGGCTTAACGGGCTTGATCCGTCGCGGCCGGTCATGGGCCTGATGCCCGGCAGCCGTGATCAGGAGATCAAGGGACTCGGTGCGCCCATGCTGCAGGCGGCCAAGCTCATTCGAAAAGAACGGCCGGACATGCAGTTCATTCTTCCTCTCGCCGCCGGCCACGTTCGCGCTCCAGTCGAAGCCGTCTTGCGGGACTCCGGCATGGCTGGACAGGTGACATTGATCGAAGGCGACAGCTACACCTGCCTGAGCCGCTGCGAGGTTGTCCTCGCCTGCTCCGGCACCGCCACCCTCGAGTTGGCTCTGCTCCATGTGCCCATGGTCGTCGCCTACCGCCTCGATCCCTTCTCCCATTGGCTGGCGCGGCGGCTGTCCATCACACCGTATATCGCCATGCCGAATGTGCTGCTCAATGACTGGGTCGTGCCCGAGATCATCAAGCACCGGCTGACCGGTGAACATTTTGCGGACCGCGCCCTCGAGTTGATCAATGATCCCGCGCTCTGCGTCAAAATGCGCAGCCGCTTGGCGGAGATTCCCGGTCATCTGGGCAGCCCCGGCGCGGTCAAACGCGCCGCCGAACGGATCATCGAGGAGGCGGCCGGGGCCCGCGGGGTATGAACGGTCCGGCAGGCAGCATGGTTCGGCGGGGTGCGGCGAGCCTGCCCGCGGCTGTTTCAGGATGCTCTCAGGGATATGCTGGCCGCCTTTCACTCCCGGAGCCTAGCCTGCGTGAATATGAGTAAGTGGGGTAAAATTCTGATGGTCCATGACGGCGGGCCCTGCCTGCTCGACCACCGGGTTTATCGCTGTGAGGGGTTTCTCTTTCGTAGTGATCCGCGCAAAGAAGATCAAACCGCAGTGGGGGGTTCATGACCGAGCCTGAGGCCATGAATCCATCCGGTCGCTCCGACTGGCAAACCATCCGGCGGGTGGCCCAGCTTTTGCGCCCCCATACCCTGGCTATCACGCTGGCGCTCACCTCCATGAGCGCGGCTAGTGCAGGGTTGCTCGCTTTGCCTCTCATCGTCCGCGACATGCTTGAACGGGCGACCGCCGTCCAGCCGACCCCGCCTTCGGGAGGCCAGATCGCGACCATGGCCGCGGTGCTGCTCGTCCTCGCCCTCGCTGCGTATTTCTCCGCCGTGCTTCTTCACGAGGTGGCGCGTAAAGTTTGTGCGTCACTGCGGATTGATTACGTCTCGCGCTGGCTGCGCGCTTCGATGGGGTCGCACCGCAATATTCCTCCGGGCGAATGGGCCGAGCGGCTCAACACCGGCGTGCTCGACATCGACTGGTTCATCAAGTCGAGCCTGGGCAATCTGCTCGGGGTTGTGCTCCTCATGTCTGGTGGCGTTTTCATGCTCTTCTGGATGAGTTGGCGCCTCGCTCTTGTCACCGCGTTCATCTGCCCGCTGACGGTGCTGGCCCTGCGCTTTATCGAGCGCGAGTCGCGCCAACTTCTCCGCCTCGGACGTGCGGCCGGGGAAAAAATGGCCGGAGCACTTCAGTCGGTCATCCTCGGCCTCGATGTCATCAAGGCCTTCAACGCGGAGGACCGCGAACTCGCTCGCTTCAAGGGGCGACAGCAGGCCCTGATGGATGTGCAGCGTCGCGAGTCCTATGTTGCTTCGCTGGTCGAGCCTGTGCTCATTGCCACCGGGGCCGTGACGTTCATGTTCGTCTTTTTTCTCGCCGGCCGCTTTATCGCCGAGGGGACCATGACCTCCGCCGAACTGGTCACTTTCCTCGTTTACCTCATGTTCGTCCTGCCGAACCTGCGAACGCTTGGCTTGCAGCTGGCGCGCTGGCGGCACGTCAAGGTGGCCTTGGAATTCATGGATGACGCCTCGCGTCTGACTCAGGAGACCGATGCAGCCGGGGCCCGGCCGCTGGCTGTGCCTTCGCGGGGACTGATCGAGTTCCGGGATGTGACCTATGTCCACCAGGGTCGTTCCCACGGGCTGCACCGCGTCTCCTTCACGATCCAGCCCGGCGAGCAGGTGGGTCTGGTCGGCGCGAGTGGGGCGGGAAAGTCGACGCTGCTTTACCTCCTCCTTCGCTTTTACAGCCCGTCCTCGGGAAGCGTCCTGCTCGACGGTCAGGACCTGGCCGGCTGTGCACGCGGTGCGGTGCGCGAAGCGTTTGGCTACGTGCCCCAGGAGGGAGTCCTCTTTGACGGCACAATCCTCGACAATTTGGTGGTCGGCCACCCCTCCGCGACCGAAGGGCAGATTCAGGCAGCTTGCGAAGCCGCCCAGGCCTGGTCATTCATCCGGGATCTGCCGGACGGCCTTCAGACGCAGGCCGGTGACCGCGGACTCAAACTTTCCGCCGGTCAGCGGCAGCGACTTTCGATCGCCCGCGCCTTGCTGAAGGATGCACCGGTTTTGCTGCTCGACGAGGCCACGTCGGCCCTCGATTCCCGGACCGAACAGCTCTTCGGTGACGCCTTGCGCCGGAGCATCGGCAACCGCACCGCGATCATCGTGGCGCATCGGCTCAGCACCGTGATCAGTTTACCGCGCCTTCTCTTCCTCCACGAAGGGGTCATTGCGGACGTTGGTTCCCACGAGGAATTGATGGAGCGGTGCGCTGCCTACCGCGAGATCGCCGGGTCTGCCGTTGAATAAGGCCGGAGCCTAACGGTAGTCCATCCGCAGCAGCAAAAACGTGCCCAGACCAATAAACAGAATGTTCGGCACCCAAACCAGCAGATAGGGGAAGGCGGCGGCGTTTTCCCGCAGCGTATCGGCCAGCGCGAAAAAAAGAAAATAGCCGAGAGCCACCGCCAGGCTGATGGCGAATCCCGCCGTGGTCTCGCGGCGCTGGGCCATCATGCCCAGCGGCATGGCCAGGAGGCCGAAGGCCAGGCTGGCGAAGGCGAGGGAGAAGCGTTTGCTGATCTCGGTGCGGACGGCCGTCCGCTTCGGCCACTCCTTGTGTTCGAGGTCCTCCCGCAGGAAGGCGAAGAGTTCGCCGAGTTGGAACGTGCCCAGCGGTCGCCACAGGAGGTCGGTCTTCACCAAATCATCGAGCGGGATGGCGATTACCACCTCATGGGCGACGATGCCATGGCGGATGGTCGCGAGGTTATCCTCTTGGCCGTCCGGACGGTTCTCGACGACGGCATTCTTAAGCGTCAGTTCCAGCTCTCCGGTAGCCGGATTGTTTGCCAGTCGTCCCTTCTCGGCGCGCAGCACACTCTTCGGGATCGCCTCGGGCGTCTGCTCGATGATGGTGATGTCCCGCAACTCATCACCGTCTTTCGAGCCGACGAAAATCTTCCGTCCGCGGAATTGATCAACCACCTCGTTGGCGGCCAAAATTTTCGAGGGGTTGCTCCTCGCCATGGTGGCGAGGGACCGCCTCATCTCCACCTGGGCCCACGGGGCGACCGATGCGTTGATCCAGAGCGCGAGGGCGCAAGGTGCAAGGGAGATGAGCAGGACCGGCACGCAGAAGCGCCGCAAACTGACGCCGGAGGCGCGCAGCGCGAGCGTTTCGTTGTCTGCCGACATTCGCCCAAAAACGAGCAACACCGACGTGAGAAAGGCCCATGGCATGGTGTAGGTGAGGGAGAACGGCAGCACGCAGGCCATGAAGAAGAGGAGGTAGCCGAGCGGAACGTTGCGGTTGATCAAGAGGTCCGTCGCCTCCTTGAAGATATTGCCCAGCACGAGCACGAAGCTGAGGACGAAAATCCCGTAGACCGCGCTGACCAGCACGCCTCGGGAGACATAACGGTCGATGAGGGTCATTGGGCGGACGCCGGGTGACAGCGCGGCGGACTTCCTTGAAGTATCAGCTTTTTCGCCCCGGACAATCTCGCGTTCCTCGCCGGGTCTTCCCTCGCGCACGGAATTATGAGAACATGCGGGTTCGTGACGACTCCCGATCTGTGACTGTGACCATGCCAGAGCGCCCGGATTATCCGGCAACCGGCGCAGACTACGCCCGGGGCATCCGCGAGGGGAATTCCGCGGTTCTCGCCCGCGCCATCACGCTGATCGAGAGCACCTCGTCGAAGCATGCCATCCTCGCCGGGGAGCTCATGCAGCGGCTTTTGCCGCATGGGGACCACTCGGTGCGGGTCGGCATCACCGGCGTGCCGGGGGTCGGCAAGAGCACTTTCATCGAGGCCTTCGGTCTTCACCTCTGCGGCCAAGGCCATCGCGTGGCCGTCCTGGCCGTTGATCCCACCAGCGCCATCTCCGGCGGAAGTATTCTGGGGGACAAGACAAGAATGGAGAAACTGTCCCGCCATCCCTCGGCCTACATCAGGCCTTCGCCTTCGAGCGGGGCCTTGGGCGGTGTGACGCGCAAGACGCGCGAGACAATCACGCTTTGCGAGGCCGCAGGCTATGACGTCATTCTCGTCGAAACCGTCGGGGTGGGGCAGAGCGAAATCGCGGTGCGGTCCATGACCGACTTTTTTCTCCTCCTGGCCCTGACCGGGGCCGGGGATGAATTGCAGGGAATCAAGAAGGGCATCGTTGAGATGGCGGATGGGATTGTGGTGACCAAGGCCGATGGGGACAATGTTGTCGCGGCGGAAAAGCTCCGGCTGGAGCTGGCCCAGGTGCTGCACTTTCTTTCCCCCGCCACGCGTGGATGGCAGCCGGAGGTGCTGGCTTGTTCCGCGGTGAAGCTGACCGGAATTCCCGAGGTTTGGACTTTGATTGAAACCTTTCGATTGGAGATGGGCGCCTCCGGAGAGTGGCCGGCCCGACGCCTGCATCAGGTCCGCGAGGGGTTGGTCGACTTTGCCCGCGAAAAGGTCCTCGCCAGCATGGCCCGGAGTCCTGCGGTGCGCGCGGCGGTGGATAACACGGGGCCGTTGGTCGCGCAGGGCCGCATGAGCTTGCGCGAAGCTGCAGACACGGTGGCGCAGAGCTTCCTGGACGATTAGCCATGATATCCGGTTTGCGGCCTTCCAAGTCCCTCCTTGCCTTCAAGCGCTCTTTGCTCCAGCCGAGTTTTGCCTGAGTTCAAGTGATCCAATCCCGGTCGCGGCACCGGGGTCAACGGTTGCCGCGTTTCCCCGGGCGAAGCTGGAATTAAAATTGGACTTCCGACCTTTCGCTTGAGAGAAGCGGGATGGTTGGCGCAGACATCGGAAAACAAGCGGTCACGGATGCATCCTCTTTTTGATCCCAAGTTTTCCCGCCGTTTTTATGGGATATGGACCCTGTTTTTCGGCCTGAAAATTGCCGGCGCATTTTTTCTGCCTCCCGTTGATGACGAGGCTTACTACTGGGTCTGGGGGAGGATTCCGGCTTTGGGCTATCTCGATCACCCCGGTTTGATCGGCTGGGTCAACAGCTTGGGATGGCGGCCGGAGTTTTTCAGAATTCCCTTCATCACCGCGAATCAACTCAGTGTTTTGTTTCTGGCCGGCATCGCCCGCGAGCACTTTCGTTTTGACGAAAGAAAACTCCTTTTGCTGCTGGTGATTTTCAACTTGGTTCCCGTGGTGGGAGCCGGCGGCTCACTCGGTCTGCCGGATTCCTTCTTGATTCTTTTTTGGATTCTCGGCCTGCACTTTTCCCTCCGGCTCGTCTCCGACCCCGGCGACTTGCGCTCGGCCGCTTTGCTCGGATTATCCTTGGGTCTCGGATTTTGCGCCAAGTATCACATGGCCATTTTCGCGCTGATCCTTGGTTTTTTTGGCCTGTTCAGCTACCGGGCGTTTCTGACCAAAGGAAAAACCATCCTGGTCTTTATCGCTTTCAGCCTGGCTGCTTCGCTTCCTGTCCTGATCTGGAACCAACAGAACGACTGGATTTCCTTCAAGTTTCAGCTCGCGCAGCGCCTGGCCACACAGGAATTCAGCGTTCTGCGGGTCTTGGAGTATGTGGGAGGCCAGATCCTGATCATGAGCCCCTTTTTGCTCCTTGGGAGCTGCCGATTCCAACCCGCCGAGAGCAGGGGGGTGATGCTAAAGTATTTTGCCTTCGGGCCTCTGGCGTTCTTCCTTTTGAACGCCATCCGGGGGCCCGTCGAGGCCAACTGGCCATCCATCGCCGCCCCCGCTCTTGTTCTGCTCACGGTTTCGTCTTTCGAAAACTACGCGAAGTATGCCATCGCCTATTTCTCGGCTATTTATGCCGTCCTGGCTCTGGCTGTGCTGCTGGCTCGCGAGCGATTGCCCGACAAGGCCAAAGACCTGTTTGCCATGCGCCTGCTGGCCCGGGAAACCGCGTCCCTGACGGTTCTTTACGGCGCCTCCTACCAAGTTTCCTCGCAGCTCTGGTTTCAGCAGAACCGTGCCGTTTACAAGCCCAAGGGACTTCGCCGCGTCGATATGTTCGACCTTTGGCCGCAACCAGATATGCCTGAGAAATTCTACGTCGCCTACAGATCATCAGACGGTCCCCCTCCAATCGCGTCCCATCATGCGGTCGATGGCTCGCAAAAAAGTTATGGGATGTATTCAGTCATTGAAATGGAGTCGGTCCGCGCCTCTCCCCGCAGCACAGAAAGGTGATCCAGCGATGGCAATCTGGCGCGCGTCCGGTCGCGCGAATTCGGGGCGGGGCATAGGTTCGACCCTCGGGCTAGCAGGTGAACGGACGATTGCCCCCGGGGGCACCTCGTTCTGCCAGAGCAGGACTCTGGTCCGTCCGTCACCACGTCCGCGCACAAAAAACGGCGCCGGATTGCTCCGGCGCCGTTGTGAGTGTTGTTGGTCGGTTGACTTAGAACGCGAAGCGCAGGCCGTAGCGCCACATGAGCTGGTTGTCGGCCAGACCTTCGACGTTGGAGAACATGTAACGGGCATCGCTGAAGACGCCGATGTTCTGGGTCACGCGATACTCGAGACCGCCGCCGACGTGGCCGAAGCCCTGACCGGCCATACGGTATCTACGACCAGGGGTCGCGGCGGTGGCCGGGACGACCTGGAGATCAGGAACGTTGCCGTAGTTGGCTCCGCCGCCGACCATGATGTAAGGGGCGAGGTTCCACTGGCAGATCGGGTAACGCAGGAAGAGGTTACCGATCGTGGCCCAACGGGTGTAGCCGTAATCACCTGCTGCGGTGCTGGCGTTGCCGGGGATGGTGTTGCGACGACCCACTGCCGAGTTGTTGTTGAGCGACTCGCGGCCGTAGAGGTCTTGCTCGATGCCGACGCCGACATACTTCATGAAGAAGTAGTTGAGGCCGACGCCGCCGCCCCAGGCGGGACGACCGGAGAACGAGCGGATTTCGGTGCCGTTGAAGTTGTCGTTGGCACCCTTGTAGAACTGGCCGAGGCCGAACAGGTCGATCTGGAATTCCTGATCGCGGAAGAGGCACGGGTCCTCGGGAACGATCACTTCTTTGACGACCTTGCCGGAACCGGCAAAGGCTGAGGTCGCGGCCACGGCGGCCACGAGACTGGTAACAATGTATTTTTTCATGATTTGGATTGTTGGTTGTTTGCGTGCGATCTATTCGGTTTCGGAGAATCGGAAAAAACCGCGCCCTTGGCAAGTCCCTTTTGGATCCGCGGATACGAGGCGGCGGGGGACAAAAAAACGGCGCCGGATTGCTCCGGCGCCGTTGTGAGTGAACTCAGTCGGATGACTTAGAACGCGAAGCGCAGGCCGTAGCGCCACATGAGCTGGCTGTTGGCCAGGCCATCAACGTTGGAGAACAGGTAACGGGCATCGCTGAACAGACCGATGTTCTGGGTGATACGATACTCGAGACCGCCGCCGACGTGGCCGAAGCCCTGACCGGCCATGCGGTATCTACGACCAGGGGTCGCGGCTGTGGCCGGGACGACTTGGAGATCAGGAACGTTGCCGTAGTTGGCTCCGCCGCCGACCATGATGTAAGGAGCGAGGTTCCACTGGCAGATCGGGTAACGCAGGAAGAGGTTACCGATCGTGGCCCAACGGGTGTAGCCGTAATCACCTGCTGCGGTGCTGGCGTTGCCGGGGATGGTGTTACGACGGCCTGCCAACGCACCGCTGTTGCTGTTAAGCGACTCGCGGCCGTAGAGGTCCTGTTCGATGCCGACGCCGACATACTTCATGAAGAAGTAGTTAACGCCGACGCCACCGCCCCAGGCGGGACGACCGGAGAAGGAACGGGTGTCGCCGCTGAAGGCGCCGACCGTCACCTTGTCGTTGGCGCCTTTGTAGAAGTCGCCGAGGCCGAACAGGTCGATCTGGAGTTCCTGATCGCGGAAGAGGCACGGGTCCTCGGGAACGATCACTTCTTTGACGACTTTGCCGGAACCGGCAAAGGCTGAAGTCGCGGCCACCGCGGCCACAAGACTGGTAACAATGTATTTTTTCATGATTAGGTTGTTGGGTTTGTTTGCGTGCGGTTTTTCTCCCGCGACAGCAGATTAGGGCAGCCGTTCAATTTGTAGCAAGAAGATTATTTGCCAACATGACAAGGGGATCTCACTGCCCAGCCGGCGAAATTTTTGCAGAGACGCGGAGATCGCCCCCGATTTTGCGCCACGCAACGTCAGCAAGCGAGATTGGCCGGCTCGGTTTGCGCGCACCTTTGCCGCCCACAGAAGGCACGCCTCCGCCGGCCAGCATCGGGGCGAGGTAGAAGACGACTTCGTTGGCCAGTCCGGCTTGGAAGAGTTCTCCCAAGGTGTGGCCCCCCCCCTCGACTAGCACGGATTGCACGCCGCGTCGGGCCAGGGCGCGGAGGGTGCCGCGCAGGGTGCGGTGGCTCAGCACGAGTGTGCGGTCCCGCGCTTCATCGTGAAAAAGCCGGGCCTTCGCGGGCGGTCTCCGCCCTGGTGCCCAGATAACCCGCCAGGGTTGCACCGCCTTGGCCAAGCCGCGCACGGTCAATGCCGGATCATCAGCTCGCACCGTTGCGGCCCCAACAAGGATGGCGTCGACGCGGCCGCGCAGCTTCATGGCGTCGGCCCGGGCGGCCGGCGAGGTGAGCCACTGGCTTTCGCCGGCTGGCCGGGTGAGGCGTCCATCGAGGGACAGCCCGCATTTGGCGATGACCCAAGGCAGGCCGGTGGACATGAATTGGTGGAACTCCGGGTTGAGGGCGGCACACTCTCCGGCCAGCACATCTTGGGTGACCATGAGGCCGGCGCGCCGCAGCAGCGTGAGCCCGCGGCCGCGATGGGCCGGATTCGGGTCAATCGCCCCGACCACGACGCGGGAGATCCCGGCGGCGATGAGCGCCGACACGCAAGGCGGCGTCCGTCTGTGGGTCGAGCATGGCTCAAGGGTGATGTAAGCGGTGGACCCGCGGGCCAATCGCGGGGACTTGAGTGAGCGGAGGGCCTCGATTTCCGCGTGGGGCTCACCGGCGCGTCGGTGCCAGCCGCGCCCGACGATTTTTCCCGCGCGCGTCAGGACGCAGCCGACCGCCGGATTGGGATGCGTGCGGCCCACGCCCTTGCGGGCCAGGCGCAGCGCTTCGCGCATGAATTTTTCGTCGGACTTCAATGCGGGCTGGAAAGGGGTGACCGACGGGACTCGAACCCGCAACAACCGGAATCACAATCCGGGGCTCTACCATTGAGCTACGGCCACCATTGGCAGAGTCTGCATCCTTAAAGGACGCGGGGCGCGCTGTCAAACGCCCCGCACGGCGGTTGCGTCATCCCGCCAGCGGGTGTAGCCAAGAGTTGTGCCGAAAGTCTGGCTTCTGCCCCTCGCCGCGTTTTTGGTCGGCTGCTTCCCGTTGCGTGAGACGGAGGTGTTCTACACTCCGGTCAGCGACCGCGTTTTTCCCCCGCGGAAGAAGTCGGACGCTGTGCCTGTCCTGGCCGAGTCGCCGTCGTGGAAATATGAAGTCATCGGCCGCTTTGCCACCGTCTCGGATCGTGGCTATCCGTTCCTTTACCGCGCCTTGCTGCACAATGCCCGCCGGCAGGGGGCGGATGCGGTCATTCTGCGCAAGCTGGCCTTCGATGTGCGTCGCACCTACGTCCGCATCCCGGCCCGATGGGAGCAGGTGCCGCAGACCAGCTATCGCTACGAGACGGTCCGGGACGAGCATGGCCAGACGAGGACGGTGCCGCGTGTCTACACCACCTTTATCCCGATATTCCGTCCGGCCGAAACGCGGGTCTTTGATGTGCAATGGACGGACCTTGTGGCCGAAATGATCGTTAAGCGTGGGACGCCGGCGCTCGCCGCAACCCGACCCGCGCCCTAGCACCATGGAAGAAAATCACCTGCGCAAGCGCCGCCAGACGGTCAAACTCGGCCTGATCAAGGTGGCCGGGGAATTGTTTCCCGACGACCGGCTCAAGACGTCCTATTCGATTCAGGAAGGCGTGGTCTGGAACCTGGCCGGCTCGGTGCTCTCCGAGCGGGAGGTCCGCCAAATCGCCCGGCGCCTCGACCAATGGGTGCAGGCCGACCGGCCGATCCACTTTCTCCGCCACCTCGACGGCTACTACCACTACGAGGTGGATGGCCTGCTGGTCCGCGCGCTCTATCCGGCAGAAATGCGCTCGTCCCTCGTCGAGCCGTTCAAGATGGTCCCCTACGCCTCGGGCTTCATCGTTGATTTTGCCGATGAGGAGGGCGTGGTCGAGCCGCCGTTGCTTCCTCCGGCCAAATTGGCCGAGGCTTACGACAAGACCCAGCGATGGTTGCACAACCTCAAGGTCGAGTTGGTGGCCGACGTCAATGCCTTCGTGGATTCCGGACGCAGCCTCGAACTTCTCGGCATCGCCGAGGCATTGCAGGAGAAGGAGATTTCCGACATCGCCGACCTCATTCTGGCCCAGCGCCGCTCTTTGCGCGTGCTGCTCATCTCCGGGCCCTCGGCCTCGGGCAAAACCAGTTTCGCCCAGCGCCTCGCCACCCAGCTGCGGGTCAATGGCCTGCGCCCCGTGCCGCTCTCGCTCGACAATTATTTTGTCAATCGCGAGGACACGCCGAAGGATTCCGCCGGGCGTCCCGATTTCGAGAGCCTCGAGGCGCTTGATCTTCCGCTCCTGCAGGACCAGGTCAACCGGCTGATCAATGGCGAAACCGTCGCGGGTCCGCACTTTGATTTCGTGCATGGACGGCGGTCGGCCGCGACCGACCTGCTGAGCCTCGCACCCGATGAAATTCTCGTCATCGAGGGCATCCACGCCCTCAACCCCGGTCTCCTGCCCGGCGTGCGACGCAACCTCTGCTGGCGGATCTACATCAGCGCGCTCTTCCTGCTCAACGTCGATCTGGTCAACCGCATCCCCACCACCGAAGTGCGCCTGATCCGTCGTATCGTGCGGGGTGACAAATTTCGCGGCACGCACCCGGAGAAAACCATCGACCAATGGCCCAGCGTCCGCCGGGGCGAGCACCACCATGTGTTCAGATACCAGGAGGAGGCGGACGCGATGTTCAACTCGAGCATGCTTTACGAACTGCACGCCCTGCGCCCGGCGGCCGAGGAGGCGCTGCGCAAGATCTCCGACGACAGCCCGCAGGCGGCGGCCCGCGACCGGTTGCTCAACCTGCTCGGGTTTTTTCACCCGATGGACGACACCAAGGTTCCCTACAACTCCATCCTGCGGGAGTTCATCGGCGGCAGCATCTACTTTGATGGCGGTCCCGGGGGAAACCGTCTGCCGCATTGAGGCGTTCATTTGGGGTGACGGATCGCCAACAAAACTGCCTCCTCGGCGCCTTTCTCGGCGATGCGCTGGCCATGCCCGTGCATTGGTATTACGACCTTGGGCGGCTCCGTCAGGACTACGGCCGCGTGACCGACTTGCTCGCACCGCAGTCGGTGCATGCGGACAGCATCCTCTGGCGCTCGACCTACACGGCTTTGAACGAGCGCGGGGAAATTCTTCATGACCAAGCGGCCTACTGGGGGCGTCGCGGAGTGCATTACCATCAGTTTTTGTCGGCGGGGGAGAACACGATCAACCTGCAACTTGCCCTCGAGTTGCGCGCCTCGCTCGTGGCCCTCGGTCGTTACGACCGCGATGATTACCTGCGGCGCTATATCGCCTTCCTCACCACGCCGGGCCGGCACCGGGATACCTACCTCGAGGAGTGCCACCGCAATTTTTTCACCGCCTACGCCCGCGGCCGGAAGCCCGAGGATTGCGGGAGCGAGGACATCCACATCGGCGGTCTGGCTCACGTTCCGGTGTTGGCTGCCTGGTTTGCCGATGACGAGGAGGCCGCGCTCGCCGCCGTGCGGGAGCATGTCCGCGTGACCCACCGCGGGGAATTGGTCGAGACCGCCGCTCGCGATCTGACCCGCATCCTGCTGGCTATCCTTGCGGGTGGCGGCGTGCGCGAAAGCATCGAGGCGCACGGTGGAGGCTGGGTTGGCCGGCGCAAACTCGAGCAGTGGACGGCGCGCGGCGATGGCGAAGTGATCGGCCGCATCCTCAGTCCCGCCTGTTATCTGCAGGATGCTTTCCCCGCCGCTCTCTATCTCGCTTGGAAATATGCCGACGATCCCGAGGGCGCACTCATCGCCAACACCAACCTCGGGGGCGACAACTGCCATCGCGGCGTCGTGGTCGGTGCCTTGGTCGGGGCCAGCGGTGCCGCCTGGCCGGAGCGATGGCTGCGCGGACTCAAGGCCCGTGAGTTCTTGGCCTGCTCAAGGTAGGGTGCGGCGTCCCCGATGCGCCGGGACCAAAACAGACCAAGTTTCGCGCCAAGGACGCCAAGGGCGCGAGGGATTCACAAGAACGTCCCTCGGAGCATGGACTTTTGCCTTGGGCAGGGGGCACGGGCGTCTCGTCCGTGTTTGATGTTCTCGAACGGGTGGGACGCCCGTTCCCCCTGACTTTGCCGACGCTCAAAAGCTTGGAGACGTTGCTATCAGCTGGGGTTTCTCAGCAGCCCAACGCGGCCTGCTCTCCAACTTGGCGGCCCTTGGCGATCTTGGCGCGGGTCGTTATTTATGATTCTTAGCGCGATCGCCCCGCGCTTTGTTTTTCACCGGGCTTCCAATGCATCGCGGTCGAGATACTCGACCTGCAGCGGCAGATGCGCCGCCATCCGGACAAAATCCTCGTCGAAGGTGACGAGGCACACCCGGTGATGCATGGCCACGGTGGCGATGAGGAGGTCGATCGTCGACGGCGCGAGTCCGCCCTTGGTGCAGGCTTGCGCGTGTTGGAGCGCATCCGACCACAGCTCGCGCGGCGTGGTCAGCAAGGGCAGGGTGGCGAGCAACCGCGCCGGACGGTCATGGTCTTTGGCTGACACCCCGCGGAGCAACTCTAACCGCACGGGCTCGCAGACCACCGCGCCCGGTCGGTTGATCGCGGCGTGGGCCATCGCCCTCACGGGAGCAGGTGTTTTCGGGCGGAAAAAATCCACCCACACGCAGGTGTCGATCAGCGCTTCCATGAATCACGAGCCCGCTCGCGCGACCGCGAGGCCGGCCACGCCTCCACCGCAACTTGCCATTCTCCCGACATGACTTTTTCCGAAAGGTCGCGCCGACGTTTAAGCATCAGGCTGTCGGCCAGGAGCTTGGCGATGGCTGGTCCTTTCTTCTTCTCGCCGGAAAAACGTAGGATATCCGGAAGATCTTTGTCGGAAATCTCGACCGTGATTTTCATGGTTTAAGGATGAAACAATACGACTGCGAAACAAGGGAAATCTGACGAAACGAGCGCTCCATCGCCAAACGCCACGAGGATGTCTGGCGGGGCGATTGGGCCAGAACAAATCGGGTTTCGCGCCAAGGACGCCAAGGGCGCGCGCTCAAAGCATGTCGAGGTTCAGTGGACTGCGTGGTTCCCGTTTAATTTACAATGCCTTTCGCATAATGAATCTTGATGTCACCTGGGCCAGTGCGCTCGATGAGCCCTTCCAGCGTGACAATCTCCCCTTCAGTATGCACCACATGATCGAGTGTCGTGAAAGTGCCTTCGTCATGCTCTCCTCTATTTTTCACGCGTGTCACATACATTACAAGTCTTGTGCCGGTTTTGACGAGCTTGTAACCATAGCTTTTTTTTCCAGTGTGGAGTGTATTGTATCTACTATAGTCTGTTGAGAATACAACATCTTTTTTCGGGGTGCCCGCAAGGTCAATATCCATGTCCGCAGCATCAATGCCTCTCACCCATAGTTGCTTAATTCGTCCGCTTACTGTAATATGATTGCCTTTCAATAAGTCATTCGATTCTGCGGGGAACTGCGTGCACAAAGTTGCAAGTGCTACCGCATCGACGGGCAGCTTGCTAATCATGGCCTGTATCTGCTCTTTTGCTGTTGGTGGAGGAGTGGCTGACGGCGGGGGCGGGGTTGGTGTTGGTGCGAGAAGCGCAATAAGACCTGCTGCCTGATCCGACAGCGAACGCTCTGGGGTTCCAGTGGGCTTAATTATGCCCGGCTCTTCTTTCGCTTGTCCTCGTTCTGCTTGCTTTGCCTTATCTGTTTTGTTTTGGGTATGCGCGGCTTTCAAGGAAGAATACTCTGCAGCATAGATAGGATCATAACTGTATCTTGTTTGAATCTCCTTGGGGACGTCAGCAAGTGGAATGGTGATCGCTCCGTCACTGTGGATGATGGAAAGCGAATCGGGAAAAACCATTCTGACAGTTACATCATTATAGATTGTTGCCCCGACAATCAGGGATTTGTATGCGTCGCTCACTGCCTTGCCAGTCGGCAGTGGTGCAAGCTGAGGAAGAGCCGCTGGTGTCGAAACTCCGGGCTGGCTCGGCTTCGTGCTGTATTGCCAGAGAAAGAACCCGGCTAAACAGATGACAATGAAGTAAAGTAAGGGTTTCATATCATTCTCTTGGCAGCCCCGTGGGACTTGGTGTGGCTCCTAATGTTTTCACCGACAATCTTTTCTCACCAACGGCATTCGGGTGGCAACCACAAATCCGCCTGCTCAGGGCATACGGCTCGCGAGGACTCTCGCCCTCCGAAAATTGCTGGATGGTGGTGGATCGCGATGTCCCCATCGCGATGGGATCGCGCGGCGCTTGCGCCCTGCCTGAAACAGCAAATTGTTGTCGCCGATCGGCGGGGTCTTGGTCGCATCGCGATGGGGACATCACGATCCACCTTGGGCAGAAGCTTGGAGGCCGCGACCGGCGCAACCGCTACGCCAGCCGTCGCAGAATCTCGGCTTCTTCGGCCTTGAGTTCTGCGGGGAATTTCTCGCCGACTTTGGCGAAGAATTCGTCGTGGGAGCGGACCTGCTCGCTGAGGTTGGCCCGGTCTTCTGACATGAGTTCGTTGAAGCGGGCTTCCGGGTAGCGCAGCCCCTCCCAAGGCAGGTCGGCGTAGCTCGGAACGACTCCGAGCGGGCTTTCGACTCCGCCGGCCCGGCCGTGGCAGCGGCCGACGATCCAGGCGAGGACACGTAGATTCTCGCCGAAGCCGGGCCACATGAACTTTCCGTTGCGATCTTTGCGGAACCAATTGACGTGAAAAATGCGGGGTTTGTTGGCCCCGAATCTCTCCCCCATTTTGAGCCAGTGGGCGAAGTAGTCGCCGATGTGGTAGCCGCAGAAGGGTAGCATGGCCATGGGATCGCGGCGCAGGGCGCCAACCGTGCCCTCGGCGGCGGCGGTCTGTTCGGAACTGAGCGTGGCCCCGACAAACGTCCCGTGGTTCCAGTCGCGGGTCTCGAAGACGAGCGGGATGTCGTTCATGCGGCGTCCGCCGAAAATGAAGGCGTCAACCGGCACGCCGTCCGGGTTTTCCCACTCGGGGTCGATGCACGGGCAGTTCGCGGCGGGCGCGGTGAAGCGGGCGTTGGGGTGCGAGGATGGCGTCCCGCTGCCCGGCGTCCAATCCTTGCCGAGCCAACTGATCAGATGCGCCGGCGGCTCGTCCGTCATGCCCTCCCACCACACGTCGCCGTCGTCGGTCAGCGCGCAGTTGGTGAAAATGCTGTCGCGGCGGCAGGAATCCATCGCGTTGGGATTGGTCGAATACGACGTGCCCGGGGCCACGCCGAACCATCCGGCCTCGGGGTTGATCGCGCGCGGTTTGCCATCAGGCCCCGGCTGAATCCAAGCGATGTCATCGCCGACCGTGGTGACCTTGTAGCCCGACAGCGCCGCCGGCGGCACGATCATGGCGAAGTTCGTCTTGCCGCAGGCGCTGGGGAAGGCCGCGGTGACGTAGCTCTTTTTTCCGTCGGGGGTTTCAAGCCCGAGGATGAGCATGTGCTCGGCCATCCATCCCTCGTCGCGGCCAATGACCGAGGCAATGCGCAGGGCGAGGCATTTTTTTCCCAGCAGGGCGTTGCCACCGTAGCCGCTACCGAAACTCATGATGAGCCGCTCCTCGGGGAAGTGCGTGATGAAGGTGTTCTCCGGATTGCACGGCCACGCCACGTCCGGGCGTTCGTCGAGCGGATAGCCGACGGAGTGAAGACACTTGATGAAAAATCCGTCCGAACCGAGCACCTCGAGAATTCGTCGTCCGATGCGGGTCATGATGCGCATGTTGACCACGACGTAGGGCGAGTCGGTGATCTCCACGCCGATGCGGGCGATCTTCGAGCCGACCGGGCCCATGCTGAAAGGAATGACATACATCGTCCGTCCGTGCATGCAGCCGCGGTAAAGGCCGTGCATGGTTTCCTTCATTTTCGCCGGGTCCTCCCAGTTGTTCGTCGGGCCTGCGTCGTCCTTGGACTTGCTGCAAATGAAGGTGCGTCTCTCCACCCGGGCCACGTCGCGGGAATCTGAGCGGACGAGGAGGCTGTTCGGGCGCTTGGTTTCGTCGAGGCGGATGGCGGAGCCGGAATCAACCATGAGCTGACGCAAGCGCTGGTCTTCCGCTTCCGAGCCATCACACCAGACAACCTCCTTCGGCTGGCAAAGATCGCGGACTTCCTCCACCCAGGTGAGCAGGTCTTTGTTCTGGGTGGGGGAGAGATTCATCGAGAGGCGTTGGATAATAATACTGCGGCGGTGGCGTTGGATTAGCAACGCTAATGGGACGCGGTCTCGCGGCGCCCGAGGAGGCAGGAACCGTCGCCGCCTCCGGCGGGACGTTGACGCCACGGCGATTTTTGGAAGTATCGACACTGTGCCCAGATTCTTTGTCCCGCCGTCCGACTGGAGTGCGGAAAATGTCGTCCTTTCGTCGGAGGAATCGCGTCATGCGGCGCAGGTGCTGCGCTTGGGGCCGGGGGCGCCGGTGGAAATTTTCGACGGCACCGGCCGGGTCGCCGAAGCCGTTGTAGTCGGCGTGGGCCGAAGGCTCGTGGAACTGCGTGTCGAACGTGAGTCGCGCATCACCCGGGTCCAGCCCGAGATTCACCTGATCGTGGCGCTCGTGCGGGGGGAGCGCTTCGATTGGCTGTTGCAGAAAGCCACGGAGCTCGGCGCGGCCTCGATCCGCCCGGTGGCGGCCGCCCGCTGCGTGGTCAAGGTTGCGGAGAAGGACAGGGACAAGCGCCGGGCCAAGTGGACGCAGGTTTCGGTCGAAGCGGCCAAGCAATGCGGTCACGTGGTGCTGCCGGAAATTTGTGCGCTGGCCGCACCCGCGGAGGCTTTTCAAGCTGCCCCGCCGGGCTTGCGGGGTATTCCCGCGCTGTTCGCTGCCGGACGCCCGCTGCGCGAATTCTTCGCCGCCATGCCGTCCGCGGTCACTTTCGCCATCGGGCCGGAAGGCGATTGGACCGCGGAAGAGATGTCCGGCGCCGTCGCCGCCGACTTTGTCCCACTGCATCTTGGCGTCAACGTGCTCCGGAGCGAGACCGCCGCCCTGCACGTTCTTTCCTCCGCCACGCATCATTATCATGGCGGCGCCGGTGGATTGGGGGAGCGACCATGAATTTTTTCATCACCGGCACGGATACCGATTGCGGGAAGACCTATGTCACCTCGTTGCTCGTGCGCTCGGCCCGCGCGGACCGTCTGGATGTCATCGGCGCCAAACCCGTTTGCTGCGGTCCGCGCGGTGACGTCGAGGCGCTCTCGGCCGCGAATGATGGCGTGGAATCCATGGACGCATTGAATCCGATCTGGCTGCAAACTCCCGCTGCGCCGCGGGCTTGCGAGTTGTTGGGGGAGCCCGCACCGGATTACGAGGCCGCGCTCGCCGCGATGCGGGCGTTGGCCTCCCGCCATGAACATCTCTTGTGTGAAGGTGCCGGCGGTTGGCGCGTGCCGTTGCGGGCCGGCTACACGATCGCGGACTTCGCCCTCGCGCTGGGTTGGCCGGTTCTTGTCATCGTCGGCAACAAGCTCGGCGCTCTCAATCACGCGCTCCTCACGGTCGAGAGCGTGCGGTCCTGCGGCCTGCCGCTCGCCGGGGTGATCCTCAACGACATCGCGTCCCCGGAGGGACCCGCGGCCCTGACCAACCGCCGGGTCTTGGAAGAGGCCCTCGGGTGCCGGGTCCTCGCGCATGTTGCCTATCGGGAGACAGTCCTCCGTGTTCCGTCGCTCTTCGCTGGTCTTCGTTGAGGCCTTCGTTCAGTCAGCACGCCGCTTCCTGCTCCACGCGGCGGCGTTCCCGGCCATATGCTGTGACCGGGTTACGGCGAATGCCCCCGCCGCAGTGGACGAAAAATTGGCCGCTGATCTCAGCAGGCGCTTGGAATTCGTTGCCTGCCTTGCGCCGGGGTCACGGCTGAATAATCCGCGCCCCGCGCTGCCAGGTGAAGTAGGACCACACCCAGTGGAGAAAGACACTCGCGCGGTTCCGCATGTCCATGAGGAAGATGAGATGAACGAACAGCCACATCAACCAGGCGGCGAATCCCCGCATCTGCAGGCCGGCTATCGTGACCACGGCAGCCTTGCGTCCGATGGTGGCCATGGTGCCTTTGTCCCAATAAACAAAAGCGGGGCGCGGCGTTGCCTTGTCCTCCGCGGTGATGAGTTTGGCGATGAACTGGCCCATTTGTATCGCGGCCGGCGAAACCCCTGGAACACGCACGCCCTTCGGGTCCGTCAAAGCCACGAGATCACCGGCGGCGAAGACTTCGGGATGCCCCGGCAGACTGAGATCTGGCTGCACCTCGATGCGACCGCTCCGATCCAGCGGAATCCCGGCCAGCGTGCGCGTGACTTCGCTGGCTTCGACGCCGGCCGCCCAGATGATGATGTCGGATTCAATCCGCCCGCCGGCCATTTGCACATAGCCCTTGCCCACCTCCTTGACCGGCGAGTTCAGATGCACGGTGACCCCCATGCTGGTCAGGCGCTCGCGGGTGTAGTCGGGCAAACTCCCGGGAAACATCGGCAGAAGTTTTGGTCCGCCCTCGATGAGATGCACTTTGGCGAGGGAAGGATCGATGCGGCGGAAATCGTCCTTCAGCACGATCTTCGACAGCTCCGCCAGCGAGCCCGCCATTTCCACGCCCGTCGGGCCGCCGCCGACGACAACCATGGTCAACAGCCGGGCCGTCTCCGCCGGGTCAGCCGCTGATTCCGCCCGCTCAAAGGCCAGGAGAACTTCCCGGCGGATGTTCATCGCATCCTTGAGGCTCTTGAGTCCATGTGTGTGCTCTTCCCACTCGTGGTGGCCGAAATAGCCCGTCTTCGCGCCGAGCCCGATGACCAAATAATCGTAGTCCAGCACATGTTCTTTCAAGTGCACCTGCCGCGATTCCAGATCGATCCGCGTGACTTCATCCATCAAGGTGGTCACGTTTTTGTGGGCGGAGAGAATGCCCCGCAGCGGTTGCGCCACCTCCGCCATGGTCAAACCTGCGGTTGCCACCTGATAAAGCAGCGGTTGGAAAAGGTGATGATTCCAGCGGTCCACCAGGGTGACCCGGAAGCGCTCGTCTTGCAGCGCCTTGGCGCAGGCCAAGCCCGCGAAACCACCGCCAAGAATAAGGACATGCTTTGTTTTCATTGAGAGAGACAAGGAACTTAACGCCCCTCGGCCCCATACGGGCTGGAATTCTTTTTGGTTCGCGGGACGAGCTCTACACCTCAAGCCCGAAAATCCAGCCTTCAATCCCGGCCACGGCGCGCTCGCTTGGACCCAGCGCGGGCTCGAAGCAGGTGGCCAACCGGCCGTCGGCATCCTGCTCCCGCATCCAGCGGGCCACGCTGTAGGCGTCGTGCTGGTGGCTGTTTCGATCTTCCGTCGGAAAGCCGCCGCTCCATAGCGCGGGGTAGACTTCGGCCATGACGGAGCAACCCGGCGGGGGGAGCCATCCGTCGAAGGGCCAGAAATGAACGCGCGAACCGAGTTGCTGGCGAAGGAAGCGCAGCCATGGCAGGCCGGCGTGGGTGGACTTGGCCACGCTGCCCTGCACATCGAAATGAAAGACCGACTTGGCCCGACATCGTTCCTCGGCGAGCCGACGCCACCGGGGATGGCCGGTTCGCTCGTCGCCATGCCCGTGAAGACCATCGCGGACGAAATCGACATACATGTTGTCCTCATCGGTGGGCCAATGCCGGTGGAAGTCGTCGAGAAAGACAGGCCAGTCAGGCGGCAGCCCGTGGGTTTCAAAGTAGCGCAGGGGAAAGGAAAACCCGTGGTCGATCCCGACCAGGGTCGGAGGCCCGGACATGAGTTCCGCGGCGAGCCACTCGGCCAGGCCGCGTCGCGTCCAATACTTGCGGGGACTTGGCGGCGGAGCAATTTCGGCCGGCGGCTCCGTCGGCGTGGCGGCATAGAGGCGCAGTCCGGGGAGGCTGCTCGAGGGCGTTTGCGCGCCCGAGTAGTCGAGACCGAAGTAGCGGGCAAACATCGTCATGGATGAAAATGATGCGGGGTGGAGCGGCAACCAGACCCGCCGGATCGCGGCTGGGACTTTGTCCGCGGTCAGCGGTGGCGGCAAAACCCTACTTGATCACGACCCTGGTCCCGACGGGGACCAGATTGAAGAGCGCCTTGGCGTCCTTGCGGTTGAGGCGGATGCAGCCGTGCGAGGCGGGGTAGCCCGGGAGGTTGCCCGCGTGGAAGCCGATGTCGCCGCAGGAAAGTCGCATGAAGAACGGCATGTCCGCCGGGTAAAGCGTCGAGCGCCACTTGGTGTGCTTGTCGGTCACGACGTATTCTCCGGGCTTGGTGGGAAAAGATTTGCGCCCGGAGGAAATGGGCACGGAGGTGGCAACGGTGCCATCGCGGAAAAGCTGTGCCGTCTGCGTGGCGAGATCAACCTCGATGAGTGACCGGGCGATCTCGGAATCCGGTTGCACCCCGAGCAGCATTTGCATGACCGCCACATGGTGTCCCTTGCCCGCCAGCCAGAGGGCGAAGGTCCGGTGGCGCTTGGTCTTCGCCGCGGGCGAGGCGCCGCTTTCGAGCAGAAGCTTGACCATTCTCGGCTGGCCCAATCCCGCGGCGAGCATGAGCGGGGTGACATCGTGCTCGATCGTGACGAAGTAGTGCAGATGCATGTCGCGAAAACGGGCGACAAATTCGGGTGGGGCGGGGAGAGGGAGCCGGCTGTCGACCGGCACGCCGGCGGCGAGGAGCGTGGCGGCCGTGGTCTCGTCGTTGTCGGCCACGGCGTTGAAAAGCTCCCGGATGCGGGCCACCCGGGCGTTTTCCTCCTCGATCACCCGCACTGCGGCGGTTGCCTCGGCGGCTTCGGCCATCGCCTCCTGATTGACCGGGATCGGCTCGCCGAGGCTCTTCTCCGCGAGCGGAAATTCCGGCGGCGTCTCCGGGGTCAGGAGGAAAGGCTGCGAGTCGAACGGGGTCTTGATCGGCGCGACGTCCTGCGCCTGTGCGGCCGCCACGGCCAGGACCGCAGCCAGGAGGATGAGGATTGCACGCACGCGACATCGCTTAGCGGACGGCGTGCGCGGCGGCAACTCTTCTATGATCTTCCTGGGGGCGGCAACTCGGTCACGCGCAGGAGCAACTCGTAGGGCCGGCCCTTTTCCGTGGTCACAACATAGACGCGGTAGGCATGGGTGCCGTCCTTGCCCTTCGGCCCATAGGTGAACGGAATCACCCCGCGTTCGCCCGGCGCGTAATCCCGCTTCTCGGGTTGGGCCACGATGCATCCGCAGGATGCGGGGACGCGGCGAATCCGGATCGCCTGATCCGAGGTGTTGGTGAAACGGAATTCCCCGGCGACCTTGCCCGCGCCTTGCACGGCGGTCAGGTCCACCAGAGTTTGGTCGAACTGCAAGCCGCCGGCCCAGAGGGCACCGGGGCAAAGGAGAAGAGCGAGAGTGAGGAGCCGGCGCATGAAGGAAAGAATAGCCCCGCGGGATTTGTTGCCAAGTCGGAGGCAGGGCGGCAACACCTACCGTTTGATCAGGCGCTCACGCACATCCTGCGGAAGCTGGGAGGTCGAGATCCACTGACGGGCGGCGGTGGCATCCTGACGCATCCAATCGCGCGCCAGCTGCTCGATCTGGCGGTCGCGGGCTTTGGGGTCGGCGATGGTCCCGGCCCAGCCAATAGCCGCAGCCGGATCTTCCGAAGCAACCCGTCGGGTCAGCGACGAAATGGCCGAGTCTTTGGCCGCACTGGCGGGCTGCCGCGAGAGCCAGTCGCCCGCGGCCTGCGCATCCTTGGAGGCCCAGCGGTCGACCACGGCTTGCATCGCCGCTCCACCTTGATCGCCGCTCAAGCGTTGCACATAGGCGGCGGCCAGTTCGGGTGAACTTTCGGCCCACTGGGAAAGCGCGCTGCGCATGACATCATTCCGCTCGTTGGCCTCGGGGAGCGTGCCCGCCCACTGCACCACGGCTTCGGGGTTTTTCCGGCTCCATCCCGCCGCGAGCGAGCGCACGGCGGCCGGCCGATCCGCGGCGGAAAGTGCGCCGAGGGCGGACAGCGCCTGCTGGGGGTCGCGGCTGCTCCAGTTGGAAAAAAGTGACTCCAGCGCATTGTTGCGCGCCTCGCCTTCCGGCAGTTGCTGCGCCCAGGCCATGACTTGATCCCTGGCCCCGGTTTGCGCCCATTCCGAGGCGATCTGCGAGGCTGCGCGGGAAAGCGCGCGGCCGGGAGGAATCTGCGCGGCGGCGGCGGCCGCGCCGGCCGGATTCTCACGCGCCCACGAGGAAAAAAGGTTGGAGACGGCATTCTGGTAGTTGTCGCCCACCGGCATGTGCTCGATCATGGCGCTGAGCAGTTCCTGGCGGTTCCCGGGGGTGCTTCCGCTCATGGCGCGGAAAACATCGGACCGCAACGTCGAGTCCTCGACCGCAATGGCATATTGCAGCGCGCCCGCAAAATCCGCACGGGCCCACGAGGCGACCGCGCTGGACAGCGCCTGGGAACGCGAACCGGAGTCGGTCATGCTCAGCGCGGCTTTGAGTGCTGCTTGCGGATCGGATTCCGCCCAGGCCCTGATGACTTGCTGCTTTGGGTCCTCATGTCTTTCGCCGCCCGGCGGCAAGGTCAGGGCGTATTGCCAGGCGGCGGCCGGATCGCTTTGGGTCAGCGCCGAGACCAGCGCCAGGCGCGCCTGATCGCCCGCCCGCCCGGTCAATTGCGCGGCGGCGGCTTTGGCCGCCTCGGGGTCCTGTCGCGCCCAACTGTTGAAGATGACCATCATGGAATAATCGTCGCCCGCCCCGCCCGCGTTCGAGGCCATCTCCAGGGCCCGGCGGGGATCTTTCTGCGCGATGCTTCCGATCGCCATCATGCGGATCTGCCGCTTCAACTGCTCATCATCAACGGTATCGGCCATGGCCATGGCCCGCGTGGGATCCTCGCCGGCAATGGTGGACAAGGCGGCGACAAGGGCGGATTTTCGGGCGGCCCCGGGCTTCATGGCCAGGGCGAAATTCCACGCGCCTTGCGGATCTTTCTCCGCGTAGGCGGCCATGACCAGATTCCAGGCAATTTCTCCGCCGGGCTGTTGCGGTGCCGCCGCGAATTGCCGGGCGAGGGCCGCGGGATCGGAAAGACGAACGCGATCCGTCAGGTCGGCCAACTTCCGCATCGAATCCATGCCGCGGAAGCCGAAGGTGCCAAGGTCGGCCAATTCGGCCTGCAATTGCGCCATCGTGATCGGGCGCGCGGCGGGGGCAGTCGCCGCAGATGCTTTCGGCCCAGCCGCAATTTCATCCGGGGATTCCGGCGCACCGGAGGCCTGGGTGGTCTCGGGCGGCTTGCCGCCCGCGGCGGCGGGGCTGGCGGAGGTCGAGTCACCGCGTCCTCCACCAAGAGGGTAACCGACGCCCACGCCCGCGGTGAAGCCCGCGAGAAGCGCGAGAAGGAGGAGCAGCTTGGGGCGAGGCATTGACGGGGGTTGGTGCGAGGAAGTTGGGCGAGAAACTACGCCGTGGCAAGAGTCCTGCCGGGCGCCCATCGAGCCGGCGGGGTTTCGGGACTCGTCAGGGCTGCTGCAAAAATTCTAAATTGTCCGCATGAGTCATCCGGCGAAGTTGGAACAAATCGTGAATCTTTTCGAAGTGCTGCCCGAAGGGGAGAAGCGCGAGACGCTCATTGCCTACGCCGACCAGGCCGCGGCGCAGACCCCGCGGGAGGGGGAAACTTTCGAATTGGAAGATGTCCGCAAAGACGAGGAATGCACCGACACGGTCGGGGTTTTTCTTTCCGTCGATCCCGAACGCAAGGTGCGTTTCCGCATCAGCCTCGGGCCGCAGGTGCAGACTTTGACCCGGGCCATGACGTCCATTCTTTGCAAGGGCTTCGAGGGCGCGACGATTGAGGATGTGATGGAAGTGCCGGCGGACTTCGTGCCGAAAATTGTCGGCGCGCAGTTGGTCCGCCAGCGCAGCCAGACCGTCTACTACATCCTCACCCGCATGAAGAGCGCCTGCAAAGTGTGGCTCAATCGCGAGCGGGCCGCGCGGCCGGCTTGATCGTCACCGCGGGCGGCGGAGTTTTTTCAGCGTTTCGTCGAGTTCGCGGGCGCAGCGGTCCATTTCGGCAAAAAGACTTTCCGCGTCCATCGTCGCCGCTCCCGCCGCCACCGCCGCGGTGCGGATCAGGTTGTCATTGGTCGCGACGGTCAGGCGGTGAAGGCTCGCGTATTTGACCACGAGTCGCTCAATGATCGCGTCCGCCGTCTGCCCGGCCTGCGGATAAATGACCTGCACACCGGCCGGGTTGGAGACCTCGCTGGTCGGGCGGGTGTTCGCGCCGCCGTCGAAAACCACGACAACCCGGGTGTCGCCGGCATCCTGATGGCGCTCAAGCAGGTGCACCAGCTGCTCGCGGGCGTTGGCCGGGTGCTTGCGGTGCAGGGCGGCGAGTTCGGGATGGGCAAAGATGACGTTGTGGGCGTCGACAAGGAGGAAGTTGCGGGCCATGGGCGGAAAAGGTGGCGGGTTTGGTTGACAGTGAACGGGGTTTACCCCATGGTGTCCGGTCTGTCGGGCTCCCGGCACGAACTTTTTATCCCATGAAAAGAACTTACCAACCATCCAAACGCACGCGCAAACGGCAGCACGGCTTCCGGGCCCGCATGAAAACCAAGGGCGGCCGCGCCACCTTGAGCCGCCGCCGTCAGCGGGGCCGCAAGCGGCTCCTGCCCAAGGGCGTCGAGTTGCATTACGCGCGCCACACCGGCGCTTGACCGGGCTGGTTCTCCAGCTCCGCGGTTTGATGGGAGCTCTCACGCTGCCTAAGCCCGCGCGCCTCTCGCGGCGGGCGGACTTCGCCACCGTGCGTGAACGTGGCGGTTCTTGGCACGGACGCCACATGGTCGTGGGCGGCTGGGTCAGTGGGGAGCCAACAGCCGCGCGGATCGGCGTCGTGACCTCGCGCCGGGTGGGCGGCGCGGTCGAACGCAACCGGGTTCGCCGGCGTTTGCGGGAAGTTTTTCGTCTGCACCGCGCGCTCCTGCCGGCCGGATTGTGGATGGTGGTGGTCGCGCGACAGGCGGCCGCGACGGCGACATCCTCCGTGCTCGCGGCAGAATGGCGTGCGCTCTCGGTCCGGGCCGGATATCTGAAGGCATGAAGTTTCTCCTCCGCCTCCTCATCCATCTCTACCAATGGACGGTCTCACCGTTTTTGGTCTGGCTTGGCGGCCCCGGGGCCGGATGCCGGTTCGAGCCGAGTTGTTCGCGGTATTTTCTCGCAGCTGTGGAGACGCATGGGGCGGCCCGCGGTGGGTGGATGGGACTGAAGCGGATCGCGCGCTGTCATCCATGGGGCGGCTGCGGGTGCGACCCGGTGCCACCGGTTGAGCGGGAGGTGGCGGGGATCCGCCTTTAATTATTCATGGATCGCAAAGCTTGGTTGGCAGTCATCGTTTGTGTCGCGGCCCTCGGGCTGTGGCAATGGGCCTATGTGAAGTATTACTCGCCGACGCCGGAGCAGTTGGCCGAGATGCGTCAGGCGGCGGAAAAGGCCAAAGCGGCCGAGCCCGTGCCGGCCCCGAGTCCGGCCCCAACAGCGGCCCCGCTTGTGGCCGCATCGACACCGGCCCCTGCCACATCGGTTCCCGCCGTGCCCCGGGAAGAGGCGAAAATTTCCACAGCTCTGGCCGAGTTCGATTTTGTCAGCGACCTCGGCGGCCTGCGTCAAGTTGTGCTGCTCGGCCACCTCGGGGAAAATGGCGGGAAGGTTACGCTCAACATTCCCGAGGCCATGCCGATCGGCGCGGTTAGCGAAGTGCCCGGGGTTCCGCTCGGCGGTTTCATCCGCGAGGCCGCGCCGGCCCCCAACCAGATTGTTTTCGCCCGCACCGGGCCGGACGGCGAGCGCCTGCGCAAGATTTTCACCGTGGATGAAACAGGGGAGGGGCAGGGCAACTACGTCGTGGACCTGGAAGTCGAGTTCGCCAACCCCGGCACCGCGCCACTGCAGCGTCTGGGCCTCTACGTCAGCACCGGCGGAGCCGCGCCCATCCACTACACGGACATGGCGATTTACACCGGGTTTGACTGGTATCGCGAGGGCAAGGCGACGTTTACCGATGTTAATTGGTTCACGGCCAGCACGATCCCTCTCACCGGCATTCAGCTCCGGTCCGGCCAGAATGTTTACGAGCAGAAGACGGACAAAGTGTCATGGGCCGCGGTGAAGAACCAGTATTTCGCCACGATTGTGGCGGTCGATTCCGGCGAGCCGGGTGTTTCCGTCTGGGCGCGGCGTCTCGACCTGCTGCATGCCGGGGATGCGGGGCACAAGGTCTTCGGCATCGAGGGCGCGCTCGGCCTCCCGGGGTTCCGTCTCGACCCCGGCCAAACGCGGTCGTGGAAGTTTCAAATCTTCGCCGGTCCGAAAGACCTCGGCCGCCTCTCCACGCTCGGTCACGGCGAGCAGGAGGTGATGAATTTCGGCATCTTCAAATGGGTCAGCGAGATCCTGCTCTATTCGATGAACGCCATTCATGGCGTCCTCGGCAATTTCGCCGCCTCCATCATTGTCCTGACCATCATCATCAAGGCCCTCCTTTGGCCGCTGCAGAACAAGGCGACCGACTCGATGCGCAAGATGGCCGCGCTCTCGCCGAAAATGACCGAGTTGCGGGAGAAATACAAAGACGACCCGACCAAGATGAACCAGGAGCTGATGAAGCTCTACAAGGACTACGGGGTCAACCCGTTCAGCGGGTGTTTCCCCATGCTTATCCAGATTCCGATTTTCTTCGGGTTTTATTCAATGCTGGGGACCGCGATCGAGCTGCGCAACAGCTCCTTCCTCTGGGTCCATGATCTTTCGCAGCCGGACACCGTCGCGCACATCATGGGCTTCCCGCTCAACATCCTCCCGCTGCTCATGGCCGCGACGATGTTGTGGCAGATGAGCCTGACCCCGAAAACCGGCGACGCGATGCAGCAGCGTGTCTTCATGTTCATGCCGGTGATTTTCATTCTCTTCGCCTACAATTTCGCCTCGGCCCTCTCGCTTTACTGGACCACGCAGAACCTTATTTCCGTCGCCCAGCTCTACGTGACCCGCCACAAGCCCCTCCCGGTGCTGGAAAAGAAATCGGTCGCGACGAAGAAAGCGCTTGAGGGAGGCAAAGGGAAACACCGAAAATCCGGGGGATGAGCGCAAAAGAAATCCTCGACAGCATGCTCGGCTACCTCGGCTTCGCCGTGCAGATCGAGGAGCAGCCGAATGAACATGGTCTCGTCCTCCAGATCTACACCAGCGACGCGGAATTGTTGACCGGCCCGAATGACGAAACGCTGGAGGACCTGCAGTATTTGCTCAACCGTCTGATCCAGGCCGAGGACCCCAAAGCTCCGCGCGTCACGGTCGACGTCGAACATCGGCGGGCCATGCGGAATGACCGCCTGGTCGAAACCATGCGGCAACTGGCCGCCTTGGTCAAAGAACGCGGACGCCCGCTCCAGACCGAGCCCCTCAATGCCTACGACCGTTATCTGGTGCATCAGGCGTTCAAGGACGATCCGGAGATCCAGAGTTGGAGCCCCGACGACCATGCGCGGATGAAGCGCATCACGCTGCGGTTGCGGAAAAAGGAAGAGGGCTGAGCCCTTCGCTCTTCATTCGGCCATGCGCAGCCTCATCGTCGCCGCCACGCAAATGGCCTGCACCTCCGACCGTGCGGAAAATCTGGCGCGGGCCGAAGAACTCATCCGCCGCGCCGCGGCCGAGGGAGCCCAAGTCATCCTGATCCAGGAACTGTTCGAGACGCCTTATTTTTGTCAGGACCAGCTGCCGGAGTTCTTCGAACTGGCCCGCCCGGTCGAAGGCAACGAAGGACTGGCGCGGTTTCAACAACTGGCCCGCGAACTCGGGGTGGTTTTACCTTTCAGCTTTTTCGAGCGGGCCAATCAGGCCTATTTCAATTCAGTCGCCATGGTTGATGCGGACGGTTCCATGCTGGGCATCTATCGCAAGACCCACATTCCGGACGGTCCCGGCTACCAGGAAAAATATTACTTCAATCCCGGCGACACCGGCTTCCGCGTGTGGGACACGCGCTTCGGCAAGATCGGCTTGGGCATCTGCTGGGACCAGTGGTTTCCCGAGACCGCCCGCTGTCTCGTGCTCCAGGGGGCCGAGGTGCTGCTTTACCCGACGGCCATCGGGACCGAGCCGCAATATCCGGAGTGGGACTCGCGCGACCATTGGCAGCGCGTCATGCAGGGTCACGCCGCCGCCAGCATGGTGCCGCTCGTGGCCTCCAACCGCATCGGCCTCGAGCGCGGGCGGGCCAGCGAGATGACTTTTTTCGGTTCGTCCTTCATCGCCGACCAAACCGGACTGAAAGTCGCCGAGGCCGACCGCACGGAGGAGGCCGTGCTTCTGCATACGTTCGACCTCGACGCCATCCGCAACCTCCGCGCCCAGTGGGGATTTTTCCGCGACCGGCGCCCCGAGCATTACGGGGCATTGGTTACGGTGACCGGTGCCTAATTTGCGGCCAGCCGCTCCTTGACTCCAGGGGACCACCTGCGAGCGTCTGGCCCCACGCGCCAACTTCTCGTCTTTCTTGCCTGCCTCGCACTGCTCGGCGCGCGGCCGGAGCTGGTCGCCAAGGATTTTTCGGAAATGGACCAGCACGAGATGAACACGGCGGCGGAGGAGGAGGCGCAGGAGGCGGACCGACAACTCAACGTGATTTACAAGAAGGTCATGGCGGCGCGGGACCAAAAAGGGAAGCCCCTGCTCAAGGCCTCGCAGCGGTCTCCGCAAGCTGCTTGAGGCCTTGGCCCGGCCCGGGGCCGAATCGCTCCGCCTCGTCGTGTCCGACCCCCGCGCCGGGGGGAAGAGTCTGGAGTTTGTGGTTCCCGGGGCCGGTCGCGAGGAAGGCTTTCAGGAACTTCTTGAGGGCCTGAATTAGAGGCGGCCAGCGGCAATCTTCGCCGCGGGATCAGTTGGATTTAGCCAGGGCGATTTCATTTGCCTCCGGACCGGCCAAGTGCTTACGGTCATGGTCAATGAGTGCTCGTCTCCGCCTCGCGTGTGTAGTCCTGCTTGGGCTTCTCTCCGTCCCCCATGTTGTCCGGGCCGCGAACCTCCAACCGGGTGATATTCGGGTAGCCAAAGTGCAGGGCACGGTGACCATTGTCCAGGAAGCGGCCAATGCTGCCACGACGCTGAGCCAGAAGGATGAGGCCCTCGGGCGCTCAAAGCCCGGGCTCGGGGTGGGGGAAAGAAAATCAGCTAAAGAGGGCTATATGTTGCAGCAGGGGGAGGCGATCGAGACGGGCCCGAATTCCAGCGCCACCCTCGTCTTTTCAAATGGCACGGCGATCGAGATTGAGCAGAACACGTTTTTTTCCATCAACCAGTTTCTCCAGGAACCCTTCAACCCCAGCTCGGTCAATCTGGCGACGACCAAGAGCGAACCAAGCAAATCAATCACAAAGATGACCCTGGCGAAAGGCTCGATCTCCGGCGATGTCCGCAAGTTGAGCGAGGGCTCCACCATGGAAATCAAGACGCCAGTGGGAACGGCCGGAATTCGCGGGACGAAATTCACCCTGACCATCGACTCGATTTCCGCCGACGGCTCCTTCACGGGTTCCTTGAGCGTGCCGGAGGGTTCGGTGGCCTTCACCAATTCGGCGGGGGAAACCACGACCATCGGCGCGGGCCAGACGATCCGCCTCGCGGGAAATCTCGGGCAGCCCATCAGCCTTGCCGATCCCCGCAACATGACGCCGGAAGAGGCGCAGGCACTGGAGGCGTTGTTCGCGCAGTTCGCCGAAAACTTCAGTTGGACCTCCCCGGATGGAGTGGACACGACGACTTCGAGCGGGGAAGGGGCCGGGGATGGTGCGGACGGCGGCAGCTTCGGAAATGGTGGCGGGATCGTTCTTCCCACCGGCGCAGCCGCAGGGGGCGGGGGCGGGGGAAGCAGCAGTGCCGGCCCTACTCCGGTGCCGCGTCCGCCGGTCATCTACGGCGAATAACCCCGCTCCAACGGTGAGCCATGTGCGCAGATTGGGCGAAGGATGCTGCCTTCGCGTAGCCCAATCGTGCCGCGCATGAGATTCGGACCACCCGCGGGCCAAAACGCGCTTTCCGCGGGCGCTCTCGGCGGGTTGCTGCTCATTGGTCTCCTCTGGGTTCTGCTTTCGCAGATCACGCTCTTTCCCTGGCGGGGGGGGCTGAATTTCATCGGCCCGGATGGAGCCTTGGGGTTCCTGGAGGAGAGGACGATCAACGCACGTTTGCAGGTGCGGGGGGAGATTCCATCCCCTCTCAAAGTGATTTACGTCAACGTCGACACCGAGGCGATGGAGACCTTGGGAAACTTCCCCTGGAGCCGCGAGGTTTTCGCCCTCGCCCTCGATGCCCTCTTCGAGCAGGGAGGCGTGCGGGCGGTCGGCCTCGATTTTGTCTTTTCCGCCACGGGTCTTCCCCAGCTGGGCCACGAGGAGGCCAAGGCCGGGAGCGTCCTGTTGGGCCAAGCCGTCCGCCGCCACGGTCAAGTCGTGCTCGCCGCGGCGTTCGGCTCGGGCACATCCGGCCGGACGGGAGGGTTTCCCTATGTGTTTGAAAACAACGGGGCCGGCGGTCGTCCGGAACTGCCCGACTTTCCCGTGGTCGGCCCGACCTGGGGTCACGTTGGCCTGATCAACACGGTGGGCGACAGTGTGCGGTCCGTGCCCTTCTTTGCCCGGGTCGAGGACCACACCTACCTGCCGATGTCGTTGCAACTGGCGCTCATCCACTGGGGCGTGGATGCCTCGCGGATCGAGATTAGTCCGGACGCGATGCTCGTGCGGGATGATGACAACGCGCTCCTCGCCCGCATTCCGCTGATCCTCGGGCAGTTGGTGGAACCCAATTGGTTTTCCGCCTGGCCTTCCGGGCAAAACTTCCGCACGAGCATTGTCAACGTCATCGCGCAGGGCGAACTCGCGAAATCCGGCCCGGAGGAAGAAAGGGCCACGGCTCGTGCGTTTTTTGATGATTTCCGCGATGCTTTTGTCCTCGTTGGTCCGACCGACCCCCTCCTCAAGGATCTCTCGATCCTGCCGCTCAGCGGGGCCTCGCCGTCGCCCCGGGTTTCGATCCACGGCAACCTGCTCAAGACGCTCGTCTCGGGTCGCTTTCTGCAGCGCCCGCCTGTCTGGGCCAATGTCCTCGTCATCATGGCCATGGGATTCTTCTCCGGCTTTGTTTGCCTGTTGCCGTCCCGGTTCAGCCGGTCGGGCAAGGTCGGTCTGTTGCTCGTCGTGACGCTCTACCTCGGCGGAGCCTTCGCGCTGTTTGCCTCCAGAAACGTCGTTCTGCCGCTCGTCGCGCCGCTCGGCGCGGCGGCCAGCGGATTTTTCCTCGGCACCATCCTGCAGTTGGCCCGCGAGCAGAAGCAGAAGCGGCGGATTCAGGACCTCTTCGGCACTTACGTGTCCGCGGAGGTGGTTAATGAGATGGTGGAAAAGAACATTCCACCGCAGACCGGCGGAGCCGAGGTGGAGATCACGGCATTCTTCAGCGACATCGTTTCCTTTTCACCCATCGCCGAAGAGATCCCCGCGCCGGATTTGGTCGAGTTGATGAGCGAATACCTGGGCGAGGGCACGGCGGCCGTCATGGCGGCGAATGGCACGCTGGACAAGTATGTCGGGGACGCCATTGTTTCGATTTTCGGGGCTCCGCTGCCGTGTCGCGATCACGCCTCAGCCGCCTGCCGCGCGGCTCTGGCGCTGCAGGAGGGGCAGGCCCGCTTGCGGGTGCGCTGGTCCGGGCAGGGGATGCGGTGGCCGGTGCGGGTCCACCAGATGTCCACCCGCGTCGGGCTGCACACCGGGCCGGCCATCGTCGGCAACATCGGGTCCAAGCTGCGGTTCAACTACACCATGATGGGCGACACGGTGAATCTGGCGGCGCGGCTGGAGGCGGCCGCGGGCCACTTCGGTGCCCAAATCCTGGTCTCGGGCGAAACGTTCACGGCAGCTCGTCGGGATGATCCGGGGTTGGTTTTTCGCGCGCTCGACCGCGTCCTCGTGCCGGGCCGCACGCAGCCCGTCGAGGTCTTGGAGCTTCTCGGCCGCGGAGTCGAAGTGGCGGAGGCCTGCGAAGCCCGCATCCTGGCTTACGCCGCGGCGCGTGCCATCTACCGCGACGGCCGCTGGGCCGAGGCGCGTCAGGCCTTCCTTGCAGCGGCCCAGCTCGAGCCGGAGGGCCGGGCGAAGAATCCCGCCAGCACCATGGCGCGGCGGTGCGAGGAAATGGCCGACCGTCCGGCTGCGCACGACTTTGTTTTTCCCCTCACGAAGTAGGGGGCCCGCCGGCTCAGCGGCCCGCTGCCTCAACGCTGCAAAGGGTGCGGCCGGTCGCCGCGGCGACCGGCCCCGGGGGAGGTGCGGGCTGTTGGTCCCGGCACCCGCTGCGGATCACTGCATGTGGTTGATCGCATCCTGGTAAGCCGGCATGACCAGGGGGTTGGTCACGGGGAAGCCCACGTTGGTTCCGTTGGTGTAACGGCCGAAGAGGGTGGGGTTGTAGACGGGCAGCAGGACCCAGGGCTGGATGTTGTTCACGTTCGTCCGCACGTAGTTGAGCGGCCACGGGTAGCGGGGAGGCTCCTCGAAACCGTAGGTCACGGCATAGACGCGCTGGGCGGCGAAGGCATCCATCATCTGCCCGAACCAATTTTTCGGATACCACGGCTGCTGCTCGAGGGTCCGGAGAAACGCGGCCGGGGCGACAGGTGTGCCGGCAGCGGCGTTGGAGATGGTCGCGTTGATGTATTGGGCCAGGTTCCCGGTCGTCCCGATCATCGGTGTCGTCATGTTCGTTTCGAGGCAGCGGATGATGGAAAACTCGGTCGAGATGATGCTCCAGGGCGTGGTGCGGTTGCTAAGTTGGCCCTTCACGTAATTGATGTCGTCGGTGACGTTCGAGATGGCGGCGACGTGCTCGTGGAGGTCGAGGCCGGCCACGTTCGTGTTGGTCCGGGCCACATTGAGAATGGCCGGCGCGATGAGGTTGGCCGCCGGGGGCGGCGCGAGCGGGGAGTTCAGGGAACCGACAAAAATCTGGTAGCTCCAGCTGTTGCTGCTGCGGAGCGCGGCCAGTTGGCCGACCAGGTAGTTGAGGTATTTTTCATAGTTCGCGGCTGTGACGGAACTCGAGTTGGGCTGGATTTCGAACATCGGCTCGTTGCCGGTGACGACGATGTCCACATTCTTGCCCCGATCGTTGGTCGTGAGGATGTTGACGATGGCGCTGACCATGTGCCCAACCGCCGCCGCGCCATCCGGTGTGCTCAGGTCGGGGAACTGGTCGACCGGAAAGTTGGTGGTGTTGGTCGGGTAGGGGTAGGAGAAGTCGTGCTTGAGGCTGAGGATGATCTTCATCGGCTGGCCGGCGGGCGCGACCGTCTTGGTGTTGATCAACTGGTCGAGCGCCGCGATGGCGAGGACGTCCCCGTCGCTGCTGACATTCGAGGGATCCTGGATGAGGTTGTTCGTGTTGAAGCCGATGATGGGATAGCGCGGAGGGGTGTTGGTGGTGGCCGGGCCGAACACCCAGTAGTTGCGCGCGAGGTTCACGTAAGCGCGGACCCAGCGGACGCCGGACTGCGCGAGGAGGGAGTTGTTGACGTTGGCGATCGACTCGTTGAACCCGGCGCCGATTTGCACGACGAAAGGTGTGGGCGCCGGGACCGGCCCGAAGGACGGCGTGGGGATCGGGGTTGGCGTGGCCATCGCCGAGGGCGCGGCGAGGGACGTCTTGGGCCGGGGTGCCGCGGGCGGCGCGGAGTCCTCGTTGCAGCCGGCCAGCATCAGGCTGCCGGCCAGCAGGGGGGCTGCAGATAGGGCTGACCATCGGGTGAGCGCGGAGAGGTTCACGGCCGAGATCATGGTTTTGTTGGCGTTGGGTTGCCGGCGAGGATCCGCGGCTAATGGCTCCTTGACTCCGGGGCGGCACCTGCGAGCGTCTGGCCTCATACGCCCGCTTCCGCCCAACCAATCGCCATGAACCAACCGCCCATGAACACCGCCCTCGAGCCTGTTCCGCGCCGCGCCGCGTGGCTCGCCCTCGCGGCCGCCTCGGCCATCCTGCTCAATTCCTCCCCCGTCCAAGCTGGATCGTGGGAGGATGAAAAGAGCGACAACAACAGCATCCTCACCTACTCGGATGAGGCCAGCGTTCTCGGGCAGGAAGTGCCGTTTTCGGTCCGCTTTGTCTGCAACACGACCTCGGAGAAAGGCATGGAGGGCGCTCTCGGCTTCGATATCGACATCAAGGATGCCACCAGGGTGACGGATTTTCCGTTCGCCGATTTCGAGGGGCCGGATGCGGTGGAGGGCGCGAGGGTCAAAGCCACGCTCACGCGGTCCGGCGCAGCGCCGCTGACCATCACGCAGGTCTCGAACGGATCATTCTCCGACTCAAACATCTTCACCTTCAACGTATCCGAGCTGAGCAAGAAAAAGAAAAGCGGCCTCCGCACCATGCTTGAAGCCCTGGCCAAGCCCGACGCCGAGTCGCTTCAACTCGTTGTTTCCGACCCCCGGCGCTCCGGTCGGAGCTTTGCCTTGAACATTCCCGTGGCCGGTCGTGAGGACGACTTTCAGGAACTTCTTGAGGGGTTGAAATAGCCGGGGCCCGCGGGACCCGGGGCCGCTACCCGGCGGTGGAGATTTTTCCTTCCTGGATCGTCCAGTGCGCGGCGTCGCCCGCTTCCTCCAGCCACTGCCAGGAGGTGGTAGTGAGGATGCGCTGGGCGTCGGATGGCAGGGCGTGCAGCAACCGGCGGCGGCGTTCGGGATCCAGTTCGCCGAAGACGTCATCGAGCAGATAAATGGGCGCCGCGCCGCGCCGCGTGCGGATCAATTCGGCCTGGGCGAGCCGAAGAGCCAGGGCGAGCGTGCGTTGCTGGCCCTCGCTGGCGAAAGTTGCCGCGGCGGCGCCGTCGAGTTGCAGATCAAGGTCGTCCCGGTGCGGGCCGACGACCGTCTGCCGCAGCCTCCGCTCCTCCGCCGCGCTGGCCGCGAGAGCGGCGGGGAAATCGTCTCCGCCGCACCGCCGATAGACCAGGTCACAGGGTTCGCCGCGGGGGCTGATGGCCAGCACATGGCGCGCCACCAGCGGGGCCAGCTCCCGGCAGAGTTGTCCGCGAACCGCCGCGAGGTATTCCCCGGCGGCGAGGAGCGGACCGTCGTAGGCGGACAGCTCGCGTCCGCGGTGTGGTCCGTCCTTGAGGAGGAAATTGCGCGAGCGCAGCGCGCGCTCGTAGGCCCGGAGGTTCTGCCCGTAGCCGGGGTCGCACTGGCTGCCGAGAAAATCGAGGAAGCGGCGGCGCTTGGCCGACGTGCCGCGGACGAGTTCGATGTCCTCGGACGAAAAAAACGCGACGAGGCCGACGCGCAGGTAATCGTCTGATTTTCCCCGCGGCGTGTCGTCGAGGAGCAGCTTGCGGCCCTCGGTGCGGGAAAGATGGCAGGCCAGGCGGCGGTCGTTCCATGATCCCGTGAGTGAGAAGCCCGCCGCCCCGTGCCGGATCGTTTCGGCCAGCGTCCCGGCGCGCGGGGACTGGAGTCGAAGCAGAACGCAGATGGCTTCGAGGAGGGAGGATTTGCCACTGGCGTTCGGCGCCGCGAGCAGGTTGAGCCCGGGCGCCGGTTGAAACTCCCCCCGGGGGAAGCAGCGGAAATCGTGGAGGGTCAGGCGGCCGAGGGACATGGAAAGCGGGTCGTCAGAGGGCAGTCTTCAGTTTTTCGCGGGAAAAGCGAGCTGTCGGGAATGAGGAATTGATGGCGGGGCGCAACCGACCCAACATGGTCTTCCCTATGCGTCTGCTGCCCGGTTTCCGCGACTTCTATCCGTCCGACTGCGCCCGCCGGAACTACATCACCGGCACGTGGCGCCGCGTCGCACGTTCGTTCGGCTTTGTTGAATACGACGGGCCCACGCTCGAGCCACTCGAACTTTACCGCCGCAAGAACAGCGGCGGGGAAATCCTCGGACAGTTGTTTCAATTCGTCGACAAGGGCGAACGCGAGGTGGCCCTGCGCCCGGAGATGACGCCGACGCTGGCGCGCCTGCTCATTGCCAAGGCGAGGGATTTCCGCAAACCGATCAAATGGTTCAGTATCGCGCCGTTCTTCCGCTACGAGAAGCAGCAGAGCGGCCGCTTGCGCGAGTTTCTGCAGCTCAACTGTGATCTGGTCGGCGACGAGTCCGCGGGGGCCGATGCCGAGTTGCTCGCGCTCGTCATTGAAACCCTGCGGGCCTTCGGGCTGACCGCCGACGACTTTGTTGTGCGGGTCAGCGACCGCCGCGTGTGGATGAAATTTTTGGCGGAGCGCGGGGTGGTCGACGAGGCGCAGGCGCGGGAAGCGTTGAGTGTGATCGACAAGCTCGAGCGCGATCCGCGCGAGGTGCTGGAAACGAGGTTGTCGGCTTTCGGCCTGAGCCTGGCAGCCGTGGAGGAGTTCATTGCGTCGGCCCGGCCGGAATTTTTCGAGCAGTTGCAGGACAATCTCGGCGCCCGCGGGCTGGAGGGCTTTTGCGAACTCGACCTGCGGATCGTGCGGGGGTTGGCCTACTACACCGGGCTGGTCTTCGAGGTTTTCGACCGTCGGCAGGAGCGCCGTGCGCTGGCCGGAGGCGGCCGCTTTGACCGCTTGCTGGCCGACTTGAGCGACCGCAAGGTCGATCTGCCCGCCATCGGGTTCGGCCTGGGCGACGTGGTCTTGGCGGATTTGCTCGAGACTATTCCGGCGACCAAGGCGCGGATGGATGCCGCAATCGCGGCCGGTCAGGCCTGTGAGATTTTCGTGGTGGTAGCTGACGAGTCGCGGCGCGCCGAAGCGCTGGGGGTGGTGCAATTGCTCCGCGCCCTCGGTCGGCGCGTCGATTATCCGCTGGGCGAGGACAAGGTTGGGCGGCAGTTCAAGGATGCAGATGCTGCGGGCGCCTCGCTCGCCTTGGTCATCGGGGAGGAGTGGCCGAACATGAAGGTCAAGGACTTGCGGTCGCGGACCGAGTCCGAGTTGAGCCAAGAGGCGCTTGCCGACTGGGCGGCGAATCTTCAGACTCCCGCGCCATGAGTTTTCGAAGCAACACCTGCGGCGCGCTGCGCGCCGACCACATTGGCGAGCGCGTGACCCTGGCGGGCTGGGTTGGTTCCCGGCGCGACCACGGCGGGGTCATTTTCATCGATCTGCGTGACCGCGAGGGCATGACCCAGGTGGTGTTTCGTCCCGAAGAGCACCCCGGGGTGGCCGAAGCCGCCCATGCCCTGCGCGATGAGGATGTCATCCAGGTTTCCGGCACCGTGGCGCGGCGGCTGGAAGGCACGGAAAACGCCAAGCTCGGCACGGGTGCCGTCGAGTTGGTCGCGGATAGTCTGCTCGTTCTGAACAAGGCCGAGGTTCTGCCCTTTCCCCTCGACGGCGCGGTGGCCAACGAGGATTTGCGTCTCGTGCACCGCTACCTTGATCTGCGCCGCGCGCCCATGGCCGAGAATCTGCGGCTGCGGCATCGCGTGATCAAAACTGTGCGGGATGTGCTCGATGCGGACGGATTTTGGGAGATCGAGACGCCCATCTTGAGCAAAAGCACGCCGGAGGGCGCACGGGATTTTCTGGTCCCCAGCCGGCTGAACCCCGGGACGTTCTACGCGCTGCCGCAGGCGCCGCAGCAATACAAGCAACTGCTCATGGCCGCCGGCGTGGAGAAATACTTCCAGATCGCCCGCTGTTTCCGCGACGAGGATTTGCGGGCGGACCGTCAGCCGGAATTCACCCAGGCGGACATCGAGATGAGCTTCATCACGGCCGAGGACATTTTTGCCCTGATCGAGAAGATGTTCGTCGCGGTTTTCCGCGAGGCGCGCGGGGTGGAGATTCCCACGCCGTTTCCGCGCATGACCCACCGTGAGGCGATGGACCGCTTCGGCAGTGACAAGCCGGACACGCGTTATGCGCAGGAGATTGTCGAGGTGGGCGACATTTTTTGCGCCTCGGAGTTCAAGGTCTTCCGCGGTGCGCTCGATGGCGGCGGCGTGGTCCGCGCCCTCAATGCCAAGGGGCTGGCCAAGATCACGACCGGTCAGATCGAAGAATTGACCGAGACGGCGAAACAATTCGGGGCCAAGGGTCTCGCTTTCATCAAGTGCGAGAACGGGGAATGGAAGTCGCCGATCGTCAAATTTTTCACCGAGAGCGAAAAGGCCGCCCTGCGCGAACGTCTGGACATCGAGGAGGGCGATCTTGTGCTCTTCGGCGCGGATCGGCGCGAGGTTGTCTGCGAGGTGCTCGGGCGGGTGCGCTTGCGGGCGGTGGAGTTGCTCGGCATTGTCCACGACCCGGCGCGGCTCGACTTTCTCTGGGTCGTTGACTTTCCACTGCTGGCTTGGAGCGAGGAGGAACAGAAGTGGAACGCGGTGCATCACCCGTTTACCCGGCCGAAGGCCGAAGACCTCGACCAACTCGCCGCCGGTGATTATGCCGCCGTGCGGGCCGAGGCTTACGATATTGTGCTCAACGGCGTGGAGATCGGCGGGGGCAGCATCCGAATCCACGAGGCCCCCTTGCAGTCGAAAATGTTCGGCCTGCTCGGCGTGGGCGAGGAACTGCAGGCTGCGATGTTCGGGCACCTGCTCAAGGCTTTTTCCTTTGGCGCGCCGCCGCACGGTGGCATCGCCCTCGGGCTCGACCGGCTGGTCATGCTGCTGGCCCAGGCTGATTCGATCCGCGATGTCATCGCCTTTCCGAAAAACAATCGCGGGGTCGAACTGATGACCGGATCGCCGTCGGTGGTTGATTTCAAGCAGCTCCGCGAGCTCTACATCGCCTCGACCCGCAAAGCGTAGGACCCGGTGAACGAGAGAGGACTCAAGCTCGCGCGGGAGAAGATGGGGGCGGCGGGATTGTCCGACGCGGCGATCGGCAGTTTTTCTCACGCGTGGAAGCAGGCGGCCGACGGCCTGGCGGGTCTGCTGCCCGAGTGCGACCTGAAACCCGTCGCGGAAATCCCGGCGCTCGCCGGGGTGGTGGAGTCATCTCCCGACGTGGCTTTGCTCGATCGGCTCTGCGTGATCAAGCTCAACGGCGGCCTCGGCACCAGCATGGGACTGGAGCGGGCCAAGTCGCTCATTCCGGTCAAGGACGGCCTGACCTTTCTGGACTTTATTGCCCGGCAAATCCTTTGGTTGAGAAAAGAACACGGCACAGGCGGCCCGCGGTTTCTCCTCATGGACAGCTTCAGCACATCCGCCGACACGTTGGCGTTTCTCGCGCGCTACCCTGATCTCGGAGGGTCCGGCGGTCTGGACTTTTTGCAGAACAAGGTGCCCAAGCTTTTGGCGGAAACATTAGAACCGGTCGAGTGGCCGGCGGATCGCGATCTGGAATGGTGCCCTCCGGGTCACGGCGACCTATATCCATCGCTGCTCGGGTCCGGCTGGCTGGACCGCTTGGCCGGGGAGGGGGTCGAGTATCTTTTCGTTTCGAACAGCGACAACCTCGGGGCCACGGCCGATCCGGGGTTGCTTGGCTATTTCGCCCGCAGTGGATTGTCCTTCCTCATGGAGGTGGCCGAGCGGACCGCGTCCGACCGCAAGGGTGGGCATCTGGCCCGACGCCGCAGCGACGGGCGCCTGGTTCTGCGCGAGGTGGCCCAGTGCCCGCAGGATGATTTGGAGGTTTTTCAGGACATCAGCCGGCACCGCTTTTTCAACACCAACACGCTGTGGTTGCGGGTCTCCGCTTTGCGCGCGGCGTTGGATGCTCATGGCGGCGCCCTGCCTTTGCCCTTGATCAAAAACACCAAAACAGTGGATCCGCGGGATGCTTCCTCGCCCAAAGTCTTGCAGCTTGAGAGTGCGATGGGCGCGGCCATCGAATGTTTCGGAAAATCCGGCGCGGTCCTTGTTCCGCGCTCGCGGTTTGCGCCGGTCAAGACGACGGGTGATCTGCTCGCCCTGCGTTCTGATGCCTACGAAGTGACAGCGGATGAGCGCCTGGAGCTGCGTCCGGAACGCGCCGGGATTCCGCCGGAGGTGGTCTTGGATGATGCGCAGCACAAGCTGCTGGCCGGATTGGAGGGCGCTTTTGGCCCCACGGCACCCTCGCTGCGCGAGTGTGTGCGCTTCGAGGTCCGTGGCCCGTGGACCTTTGCGGATGGTGTGGTCTGCCGGGAGCAGGCGGTGTTTGTCAACGAGACCAGCACAACCGCCCACTGCGCGGCTGGTGTTTATCAGGGCTTGGTTGAGGCGGGCTGATTGCAGACCAACGTTCCTGTGCTCTCATCCTGCTGCCTTGGCCAGGGGGCACGGCCGTCCCGGCCGTGATCTCTGGTCGTGACGGGCGGGACGCCCGTGCCCCTTGATTTCCAGAGGCCCAACATGCAACAGGCGAGCGGCCCTCAGACCGGAATTTCCGTCACGACGCCGTTGGACGAATTGCGCTGGCGATGCTGCAGGCCGGTCGGGCTGGCAATGATCAGGTCATCGGTGAGGCCGAGAAAAAGTCCGTGGCCGGCCACCCCCGCTCGGGTGGAGAGTCTAGCCGCCAGGTCCGCCTTGTCTTCGATCGGCCCGAAATCGCAGTCGTAAATCCAGTTGCCCTCGTCCGTGACGAAAGGGTTTCCATCCGCGCCGCGGCGCAGCACCGGCTTGGCCCCCAGTGACTCGAGGAATTTCACCTGGTTGTTGCGCCCGAACGGAATCACTTCGACCGGAAGCCGGTGGATGGTTCCGAGACAGGGTGACAGCTTGGCGTCATCGACCACGATGATCTGGCGCTTGGTGGCCTCGGCCACGATTTTTTCGTGAAGCAAAGCCCCGCCGCCGCCCTTGATCACATCAAGTTGCGGATCGACCTCGTCGGCTCCGTCAATCGTCACGTCGATCGACTCGGGCCCGGCTTCGTCGAGCAGCGGCAGGCCCGCCTCGGCCGCGGCGCGGGCGATGACCGACGATGTGGCGAGGGTTTGCAGACCGGGAAGCTCGCCCGCTTGGTAGCGGCGGCCCAGCTCGCGGAGGGCGTGGATAGCGGTCGAGCCGGTGCCAAGGCCGACGGTCATCCCGGGTTGAACAAAACGGACGGCAAACTCGGCGGCTTGGCGTTTCAGGTCATCGCGGCTGGTGGTGGACATACGGCCCATTGTGCCATGCCCGGTGGCGGACGGGAGAAATTTCCTGCGGTCTCCGCCAGTCTTGACCTGTGCTGGGGCGGGGCGGAGTATCCGCGGAAGCGCGCGGCTACCGCGCCGTCAAACCATGGAAGAGGTCGTGCGCCACCAGATCCGCGAGTTCCTTGCCCGCAAGGGACTGCGTCAAACCACGCAGAGGGATGCCATCATCGAGGCGGCCTTCAGCACCGACCGTCATTACACCGCGGACGAACTTCTGGAGATGTCGCGGCTGATCGAGCCGACCGTGAGCCGCGCGACCGTTTATCGCACCCTGCCGATCCTCGTCGACAGCGGCCTGCTCCATGAGCTCGATCTGGGGCAGGGTCGCAAGGTTTACGATCCCAACTTTGTCGATCATCCGCACCACAATCACCTGATCTGTCTCGATTGTCAGAACATCCTTGAGTTCGAGGACCTGAACATGGAATTGCTGGAAAACTGCATGGCCAAGCGAATGGGCTTCACCCCGGCGAACAAGCAGGTGCGGATCGAGGCGCGCTGCGACGAGTTGCGCCTCAACGGTGTCTGCCGCAAGGGCGGACGGGAAGTGCTCGCCGCCGTTTGATTATGTGGCACGGCCGATTTTCCCAAAGCCCGTCGGAGCGTCTGCGCGCCTACAGCGAGTCGGTTTCTTTTGATCGCCGCTTGGCCCTGCACGACATCCGCGGATCCAAGGCCCACGCCGCGGCCCTGAGGCACGCCGGGATTCTTGATGAGACCGAGTGCACGGCCATCTGCACCGGCCTGGATCGCCTCGCCGGGAAGATCAGCGGGGGGGAGTTCGCTTGGCGCGAGGATCTCGAGGATGTGCACATGAACATCGAGGCGGCGCTGACCGAGGACATCGGCCCCGCGGGGGCCAAGCTGCACACCGCGCGTTCCCGCAACGACCAGGTGGCGCTCGATCTGCGGCTCTGGCTGCGGGAAGAAACCGCCGCCTTGCTGGCCTCATTGCGCCGGTTGCAGTCGTCCTTGCTCGGCCTCGCCGTGAGGGCCGGTGGGGCCATCATGCCCGGCTACACGCATTTGCAGCGCGCCCAACCCGTTCCCGTCGCGCACCATTTGCTCGCTTACCTTGAAATGCTCGAACGCGATGCCGGTCGTCTGACCGATGCCGCCCGCCGGGCCAACATCCTGCCCCTCGGCTCGGGGGCTCTGGCGGGATCGACGATCAATCTCGACCGGGCGGCCATCGCAGCGGAACTCGGCTTCGATGGCGTTTCGCAGAACAGCATGGATGCCGTGGCGGACCGGGATTTTGTCTGCGAATTTCTCTCCGCCTGCGCCATCGCGGGCATGCACCTCTCGCGTTTGTGCGAGGACACGGTGCTTTGGGCCTCGGCGGAGTTCGGTTTTATTCGTTTGAGCGACGCACACACCACGGGGTCGAGTCTGATGCCGCAGAAGAAGAACCCGGACATTGCCGAGCTGGCCCGGGGCAAGACCGGTCGACTCTACGGGAATCTGCTCTCCGTCCTGACCACGCTCAAAGGCCTGCCTCTGGCCTACAACCGTGACATGCAGGAGGACAAGGAGCCCGTCTTTGATTCGGCCGATACGCTTGGGGCCTCGCTGGAAACTTTGGCCGAGATGTTTGCTGCGGCCGAATGGGACGAAGTGCGGCTCGCGGCCGCCTCGGAGGATGCCTTGCTGGTGGCAACCGATCTGGCGGATTTTCTCGTCCGCGAAGGTTTGCCCTTCCGCCAAGCCCACGAAGCAGTCGGCCGGCTCGTCGCGCTGAGCGTTGAGCGCGGGGTCAGCTTGCGCGATTTGTCCGTGGGCGATTTTCAGGCGGTCAGCAGCCTCTTCCGGGCGGACGTGGTTGGATTGCTGGATGCCCGCCATTCGCTCGCGGCCCGCACGGCCGAGGGCGCGCCGTCGCCTGCGCGCGTGGCCGGGAGACTGGCCTGGTGGCATGAGCATTTGGCTTCCGCCGTCGCGTCATGAGCGGCGACGGCTGGGAGGTCCTGCGTGAGGATGTGCTCCTCGCCACTCCCCACGTTCGCGTGGTTCGCGAAACGTTGCGGACTCCGACCCGGCCAGACGGCCGCGAGTGGATGCGCGTCAGCCGCAAGGTCGGCGTGGCCGTGGCCCCGCGGCGGCCCGACGGGTCTTTTATCCTGATCCGCGAGGAACGCGTGCCGGTGCGTCGGGAGTTCTGGCAGTTTCCCGCGGGACAGGTCGAGGGAAGCGGGGGCGAAGATGCGGTGGCCGCGGCGGCCCGGCGGGAACTCAAGGAGGAAGCGGGCTGCACGGCCATGGGTCGGCTGGATTACCTGGGAAAATTTTACACCTCGCCGGGATTCACCGACGAGGTGACGCACCAGTTTCTGGCCGCGGAGGTTGAGTGGGATCCGGCCGCTGTGTGCCACGACCATGACGAGCAGATCCTCGAGGTCCGGGCCTTCTCGGCGGACGAACTGCGGGAAATGATCACGCAGGGAGCCATCGAGGACGCCAATACCCTGGCTCTTTATGCGCGCCTCGCGGCCGGGAGGTTTTTGTGAGCTTGGACAAATTTCTCAAGTTCCGCGATTCGCGCGACACGCCCAAGCCGTTCCTCGATCATCTGGACGACCTGCGGTTCATGGTTGTGCGCATGGCCATCGCGCTGAGCGTTTGCATGTTGGGGGCGTTTGTCTTTCGCACGGAACTGGCCTCGATCGTGCAGGCCCCGCTGCTGGCCATCGATCCCACGCGGGTGGACAACTTGCAGTCGCTCGGCGTGGCCGACTCGATGACCATCTCGCTCAAGCTTTCGTTCTACGCTGGGCTGATCATTTCCTTCCCCGTCTTGCTCTATTTTCTCGCCGGGTTCGTCCTGCCCGCCCTGACTCGCCGCGAGCAGAAGGTGGTGCTGCTCGCTTCGCTTGTCGGCTTTGGGCTTTTTCTCACCGGCGTCGCCTTCGCGTTCTTTGCCGTCTTGCCCCAGACTCTGCAGTTTTTCTTCCAAGACGCGCAGAGCATGAACTGGCGACCGACCTGGACGGTGGGTGAATATTACAGCTTCACCACCCAGTTCATTTTGGCGTTCGGTCTGGCCTTCGAGTTGCCTGTTGTCGTGCTGGCCCTGGTCAAGGTCGGTCTGCTCGGGCACGAGCAGATGCGCAGCACCCGTCCTTACGCCATCGTGGTCATCTTCCTGCTGGCCGCCGTCATCACGCCGACCTCGGACATTTTCACCCTGCTCTTGATGGGTGCGCCCATGGTGCTGCTTTACGAGGCCTGCATCTGGATCGCCTGGTGGATGGAGCGGCGCGAGTCGTCCTCGCTCACCAGACGCGCCGAAGGCCGTAACGATCAAACACCGGATCCCGACTGATGATATCCAGCCCGTGCTGACGGGCTTGGACCACCAGGAGGCGGTCAAACGGGTCGCCGTGAATGGGGTCGAGATGCTCCACGGCGGTCACACAGCGCCAGTCGGTTGGCAGAATCTCAAAACCGTTCTCCTCGAAAAGACGGGGCAGGTCACGGTCGAGGGAGTAGGGCAGCTTGAGTTTGCCCAAGCCAACCTTGATCGCTGCTTCCCAGACGCTGGCGAGGCTGACGCAGCACTTCCATGATTCATTTTCCATCGCAGCCTTGGCACGGCGACCGAAGTCCCTGTCTCCCGAGAGGAAACCGACCCAAGCATTGGTATCAACGAGATACCTCACAGGTAGTCCTTGAACTCCTCCAGCGGCGCGTCGAAGTCGGGAGCCATGTAGAATGGGGATCCCTTGGCGCACCCGAACTTTGCCCGCTTGCGGGGCGGGGAATCCGGCGGCCGCAACTCGGCCACCCGCTTCCCATGCTTGGTGATGTAAATCGTCTCCCCTGCGGCCACCTCGTCGAGCAACCGCGAAAGATGCGTCTTGGCTTCGAAGGCTCCGACTTCTTTGATCACTCAGAAAAACTAGTCTAACTAGTTGTAGTCTGCAATTTATCAACAGAGTCCATCCGTCCACACGGGAGTCGCAGGGGTTCGATTCCCTTTGTCGCTTTGGCTAATCAAAGAAGTGGGCGAGTAGCGAGACCACGCAGGCGGCCTTAAGAGACAATAGCGGCCACGGTGAATACCAAGCACCGGTCTGGATCTCGATGAAGTCACTCACGCCGAAGAGCGCGAAGGGAAGTGCCGCCCCGTAGCCGGGACGACGCGCCCAACCCGCACGAAGCTTGCATTGCTAGGGCTGGCGGCGGGGCGGGGTGTCTGGTTGTATGTTGGCCATGAAGCTCCACCGCGCCATTTCCCTCGACCGGCCTCTTCTTGTTGTTGCGTTGGAGAAGGAGGCGCAGCATTTGCATGTGTCCGAGTTTCCCGTGTTGGTCACCGGGGTCGGGAAAATTTGCGCGGCGTCCGCGTTGTCCGCGTTGCTCGCTCGTCAGCGGCCGTCGCGCCTGATCAACCTCGGCACGGCGGGCACGTTGCAGGACGGTCTTGTCGGCACGCAGGTCATCGGGCGTGTCCTGCAGCATGATTTTGATGATGAGGGGCTTTTTGCCCTGACGGGCGAGCATTTCGGCGAACCGATTGATCTCGGCGGAGCCGGTCCGGTGCTGGCCTCGGGGGACGCGTTCATCAGCGGCGGTCCGGCGCGGGATCGGCTGATTGCGCGTGGGGCGCAGTTGGTGGACATGGAAGGTTACGCGGTGGCGCGGGTGGCACGGGAGTTCGGACTCGCTGTTACGTTGGTCAAGGAAATCAGCGACTCGGCCTGCGCGGGTGCGGCGAAAACCTGGAGCGAGACGCTCGACGAGTGCGCGGAGCGGCTGGGGGCGTGGGTGCGGCGGGAGCTTCTGGGCGCTTGACCTCGCGACGGGGGCGGGGGACTTTCGAGGCCTTATGCAAATCGACGCTTACACCAAGATCATGCTCACTCTCGTGGCCGGCTGCCTGCTTTACATGGTGGCCAAGGATCTGACCCTCGTGCCCTCCGCCCACGCGCAAAACGTTTCCTCTTCCGTCACGGATGTGAACATCGTCCAAGTCGCGGGTTCGCCGGTGGTTCCTCCAGCGGACAGCCGGTTCGAGACGGCGCTGCCCGTGCGGGTGCTGCAGTAGGGCGCAAAAAAACACGCCGCCGGGTGCGGGGCCGCTGTCCTCTGAGGCTGTGCAGTGCGCTCAGCGGCCTGTCGCGGGAACTTTGACCACGGACATCCCGATGGCCCTGGCCAGCTTCTGCTGACGCTGGTCACCGGTGACGATTTGATCGGCTCCGGAGAGTTCCGCCGCGGCCACGTGGAGGATATCAAGCGTGCGGCAGAGGAAGCGGGGTGTGTATTGGTGGGCCAGCAGGTCGGCCCGGCGGTAGATCCAAGCCCAGTCGGGTGTTTCGCGGGTGAAAACCCCGGCCTCCAAATCCTCGTCAAGGTTTCCCAGGCTGCGCCGCATGGCCTCGCGGCTGATCGTCCGGCGGCCGCCGGCAGCCAGGAGGGCGTTGCGCAGTTCGGTCTCTTGCAGCGGGTTTATCGGAATGACCCCGGCTCGCCGGGCCCTGTTCTGCACGAAAGTGCTGCCGTGCTCCACGACGTAGAGTTTCACCAGCGCGCCAGTGTCAAAATAGACTTTCGCCATGGTTGCTGGCTCAGCCGCGGTCGTCGTAGACCGCCATCCCGACGGTGCGCCGGCTGCGGTTGACGGCGCCGGCCTCCATGGCCCGCGCGATCCAGTCCCGGCGTCCCCGTGCCTCCGGCCGGGCTGGCGGTTCAAGCCGGGCGATGACTTTGCCCCGCGATGCCCACTGCAGTGGCTGACCGGTGGACAGAATTCTTCTCACCTCGCTGGCCCGGTGGGCCAGATCTCTCGTGCTGATGATCTGCATGTTAAACACCATTGTTTAACATCCCGCCGGGCGCAAGCTTGGATGTGCCCAACCATCCGTCGAGAAGGCAAATGCCCTTCGCGGGTCTGGAACGGACGGCACCGAAAAAAAACACGCCGCCGGGTGCAGGACCGCGGCGGCGTGTGGTGATTGGTTGCGGTGTAAGGATTAGTCGGCGGCGCCTTCGTCCTTCTTGGGCGCGGCCTTTTTCTTGGCGGCCGGCTTTTTCTCCGCTTTGGCGGCCTTGGGCTTGGCCTCGGCGGCGGGTTCGACGGCTGCTTCCACGATGGCGGCATCAACCCACTCGAGGATGGCCATGGGAGCGCTGTCGCTCTTGCGGGCTCCGAGCTTGATGATGCGGGTGTAGCCACCGGCGCGGCTGGCCGAGCGCGGGGCGATTTCCTCGAAGAGTTTTTTCACCGCGCCGGGCTGATGAAGCACGGCCACGGCGGTGCGACGCGCGTGGATTGTGCCCTTTTTGCCGAGGGTGACCATTTTTTCCGCCAGCGGCCGGACCGCCTTGGCCTTGGCCAGGGTCGTGCGAATGCGTTGGTGGTCGATCAGGCTGCAGACCTGGTTGGCCAGCAGCGCGTCGCGGTGGGCCTGGGAACGGCCGAGTTTGACAGTTTTATTTTGGTGCCTCATGGGGCGTTAGATCGTTGGGTTACTTCTTCTTGGTTTCCTCGGCGGCCGGCGCTTCGGCTTCGGCTGCATCCGGGCCCGGAGCGGGCTCGATCAGGCCGGGCTCGAATTTGACGCCCAAGCCGAGACCGAGTTCCTCGAGCTTGTCCTTGATCTCGTTGAGCGACTTCTTGCCGAAGTTGCGGTATTTGAGCATCTCGGCTTCCGATTTCATGGCGAGTTGGCCCACGGTGGTGATGTTGGCGTTGTTGAGGCAGTTGGCCGCGCGGACGCTCAGTTCGATTTCGTTGACGCTCATGTTGAGGAGTTTCCGCATCTTGGCGTTCTCCTGGCTGACCGCCTCCGGTGTCTGGTCGAACTCGACCTTGCTGTCATCCGAATCAACGAAGACATCGAGGTGGTGACGCAGGATGGCGGCGGACTGGAGCAGGGCGTCGTCCGGCGTGATGCGGCCGTCGGTCCAAACCTCGAGGATCAGCTTGTCGTAATCGGTGCGCTGGCCCACGCGGGTGGCCTCGACGGCATATTTCACGCGGGTCACCGGCGAGAAAATGGAGTCAATGGCAATGACGCCGATGGCTTGGTCCGTCGTCTTGTTCTGATCACCGCTGGCGAAGCCGCGGCCCTTGCGAACGTTCATCTCGAGGGAGAACTTCCGCTTCTTGTCGAGCGTGGCGATGTGGTGTTTGGGATTGAGGACCTCGCATTTGTTGGTCGATTCAATGTCCCCGGCGGTGATGGCACCTTCCTTGTTCACGCTGAGAACCACGCGGTGGGTCTCGTGATCGTGGGTGTTGAATTTGACCTTCTTGAGGTTGAGGATGATTTCCACAACGTCCTCGACCACGCCGTCGATGGTCTGGAATTCATGGTCCACGCCCTCGATCTGGATCGAGGTGATGGCGGCGCCTTCCAGGGAGGAGAGGAGCACGCGGCGCATGGAGTTGCCGACGGTGTGTCCGTAGCCGGCCTCGAAGGGTTCGGCGATGAACTTGGCGTAGGTTTCAGTGGCAGACTTCTCGTCTTTGACGAGAGTCTTGGGCATTTCGAAGCGTCCGAGACGAACGGGCATGGTGGTTATGGTAATGATTCGCCGGGTTACCCTTGGCGCGTTTGACTCCGCCGACGAGGCAGCGGAACCCAAGGACCTACGGCGCGATTGGTGACGCGCAAGACTGTCATAATAGCCGCCGCCCGGCCTTTCGCAAGGAGATTCTATCTCTCACTCCCCGAGGATGCCGTCCGCGACCAAGCCTTCCCGGTTGGCGCGGAAAACCTCGCGGCTGACCGGGTAGGTGGCGAGGCGGTTGATTTCGAGCAAGGCGGCCGCCTCCTCCGGCGGGATGCGTCCGGCCAGGCGTGGATACATCGCGATGGTGTTGCGATCGGGTATGATGACATGGAACCCGTCACCGAGCAGCGGTTCGAAGCGGGTGTAGAACGCGGGGGTCAGGGCCAGCGCCGGCAGGAGCGGGTCCTCACCGGTGATGAGAATACGGTCGATCACCCTTCGGGCGTCGCGGCGGGTTTCCATATTCGCCTCCACGAGCCAACGCCCGCCGTCGGTCTCGCCGATTTGGCGCGCCACGCGCCAGGATCCGCGGGTTGTGGCATACTCCAACTCTCCGTATCCGACGCTGCGAGCCACGGCGAGGAAGGTGGTTTGCGATCCGGGGATGGCTTCATGCACGGCTGGGCGCGGCTCGAACGAGGGCACAACCGTGACGCGCCAACCCGGGTCGGCGCCCCCGGCGAGGTGCGGCAGCACGGCGGCGACAAGGGCGAGGAGAAAAGCACGCTTGCCGTTAGGGCGGGGTCTGGTAGCGGTCATGGGCAATGATTACATCCTTGGAGGGAGTGCTGCGCGAGGTCTGGCCGACGCAGGTGGTGGTGGAAGTTCATGGCGTAGGATACGAGGTTTTCATCCCGCTCTCCAGCTACGATCGCCTGCCGGTCGCGGGCCAACCCGTCCGCCTGCTCACGCATCTGCAAGTGCGGGAGGATGCGCACCTGCTTTTCGGCTTCGCCTCGGTCGAGGAACGGGATTTGTTCCGTCTGTTGGTCACGCGGGTCAGCGGGGTCGGGCCGAAGCTGGCCCTGGCGGTGCTGAGTGGCATGGAAGTCTCGCGGTTCAAGGCTGCGGTGGTCGACGCGGATATTGCCTCCATCGCGCAGATCAGCGGTCTGGGCAAAAAAACCGCGGAGCGGATTGTGCTCGAGCTGAAAGACAAGCTCGGTGTGGCGGCGGCGTGGGAGGCGGCCAGTGCCGAGCACGCACCCAGCGCCGAGGCCCGGGCGGCGAACGATGCGGTGTTGGCCTTGATCGCGCTCGGCTACAAGCAGGTGGATGCTGCCAAGGCCGTGCGGGCTGCCGGGTTGAGCGACCAGAAGGCGGGGACCGAAGAGTTGGTCAGGCTGGCTTTGAAATCTCTGGCGTGATCACCGGTCCTGCAAATACCGACGGGTCGCCTGCGCCTCCTGGGAGCGAGGCCGAGCGGATTGCCCGCGCCGCGCGGGTCCAAGCCGCGATGCCGGAGGGCGGCCTCTTCGCCGGGAAAGAGTGGCGCGTGGCGGCGGAGCCCTTTGTTTTGCCGCCGGGGTTGGCCGAAGATTTGGAGAAGCTGGGATTTCGTCTGCGGAAATTCGTCGAGGCGAGCAACCTGCTCTACCGGCTGAGCCTCTCGGGCAAGCGTCCGGCCTGGATCGCGGAGTTCCTCGATCGGGGCAAGCCGCCGGAATTGCTCGAAGCGGCCCGGGCCAAGGCCTTGGCTGGAGAGGTTCCGCGCATCATCCGGCCGGATGTCATTTTGACCGAGGCCGGGTTCATCGTCGCGGAGTTGGACAGCGTGCCGGGAGGCATCGGATTGACCGCCTGGCTGAACGAGGTCTACGCGGCCGAGGGATTCGACGTGTTGGGCGGAGCGGGAATGGTCCACGGATTCGCCGCTCTGGCCGGGGGCGGGGACATCCTCATCTCGCGGGAGGCGGGGGATTACCGGCCGGAAATGGAATGGCTCGCGGCCCGCGTGGGTGCGCGGGTGGTCGAGGCGGAGAATCCGCCCGAGGATTTGGCCCGGAAGGTGTATCGGTTTTTCGAACTCTTCGACCTTCCGAACATACCCCGCTCGACGGAGGTCTTGCAGCAGGTGGCGGAGGGGCGGCGGACGATGAGCCCGCCGCCGAAGCCGTGGCTGGAGGAGAAGTCCTGGTTTGCGCTCTTCTGGCTGCGACCGTTGGCCGGTTTCTGGCGGCGGGAGTTGGGGGACCGGCACTTCCTTGAACTGCAAAAAGTTATCCCGCGGACCTGGCCGATGGATCCCGAGCCGTTGCCGGTGACCGCGGTTGTGCCGGAGTTGGAGATCCAAAGCTGGGATGAGTTGAAAAAGTTCAGCCAGAGGGAGCGTGAGTTGGTGCTCAAGATCAGCGGATTCTCCGAACTCGCCTGGGGATCGCGGAGCGTGAAGGTCGGGCAGGATTTGTCCCACGAGGACTGGGCCCGCGCGATCGAGCAGGCCTTGGGCGACTGGTCGACCCAGCCATGGATCCTGCAGAAATTCCACCACTCGCGCGTGGTGGAAATGGATTACGCCGACGGCGGACGGATGCAGCGCATGAAGGGCCGCGTCCGGCTTTGTCCGTATTACTTTTGCGGCGAACGCGAAACCGCCCTCGGGGGCGTGTTGGCCACGGTTTGTCCGGCGGACAAAAAACTTCTCCACGGCATGCGCGACGCCATCATTGCGCCGGTGGTGGCGGGGGCGGCTTAAGCGCGGACCTTCTTCCCCTCCGCGCGGGCGATCTTTCGCTGGTTGGCGTCGCGGGTGAGAAAAATTTCGGCGCCGAGGTGCAGGGCGGTCGCGACATGAAGGATGTCGGCCAGACGGTGTCCGGCCGGCTCGGTGTGTTTGGCGCTGGGCATTTCCGCGAGGTTGTGCACTTCCGTCCAATCAACCGGCACAGCGGCCAGCACGCCGGCCGAAAGATCTGCACGCAAGTCGCGCAACATGGCTTCACCCTCGACCCTGGCGAAGCCCTTGTTTTTGTCTTTCGAGCGGAGGTAAACCTGCCGGCGGATGCTTTGGCGGAATTCGAGCAGAAGAAGCGAGGAAACAGGGAGGGGCTTGGGGGTCACGGAAAAAAGCTCGTCCGCCTCGGACGAAAAAGGCTGCTCCTGGTAGACCGAGCAGAGGAAAGACGTGTCGGGAAAGTCTTTCACCCCTCCTCGCCTTCCAACTCGTCCGCGCGCATGCGGGCAACTTCCTCGGCCGTGAAGACGCGGTCGCCCCAAATCTTTTTGCGTCGGGCAGCGAAATCGGGCATCCGGTGGACAGCCTTGGTTTGGCTTTTCGGCTGACGCAATTCCGCCGCCGTTTCGCCGCGCTTGCGGATCTCGATCGTCTCGCCTTCGGCCAGCCGAAGGCCTCAGCGCGGAGTGAGCATACGGACGAGCAATTGCTGGAGAATGAGGGCGGGGTCGGAGCCGGTGGACATAATCGCGGTGGTCGCTTCGGCGCAGGAGATGGTCGCCTCGGTCAGCTCGGAAACCTTGAACCGGCGGGCTTCCTGGGCGGAAAGGTAGAGCGGGTAGGCATTGATCGTGCCGTCCTTTTTGCGGGGAATGATTTCGCGGGCGTCCTCGGGCAGTTGCTCGAGGGCTGATTGAAACGCCGGGTAGCTCGGCGGCACGCGCAGTCCGTGCTCGTGGACGAGGAGGGCGGCGGCGAGGAGTTTCTGCACGGTCGGCATGATGGCGGCGTAGAGCAAGCCGACCGGATCTTCGCCCTGACGCAGCAGCTTCTGCAGGCAGTTGCTGGCATCACGGAGGTCGCGGCGGACGATACAGTTGCCCAGCTCGAAAATGATCCCGTGGCGGGTTTCCGGCACGAGCAGGCGGATGTCTTCCAGACTGATCACGCGGCGTTCGGACCCGAGATAAACGTCGATCTTGTCGAGTTCATTGGCGACCTGGCGCGCATCGGATCCGACAAAAGCGGCAAAACGCTCGAGGGCCTCCGGTTCGAACTTCAACTTGCGCTGGCGCGCGCCGTCCGTGGCGGCGTGTCGTGCCGCCTCATCTTCGTCGTAGCGCGGCCCGGATGGTTTATCACAAAGCGTGACGCTACCCAGCTTGGCCAGAGATTTGTAAAAGACACGGCGCTTGTCCGGACTGATGGCGCTGACCAGCAGGCGTGTGCCCGGCGGCAGCCCGCCGGCGAGAAAGGTTTGCAATCCTTCCAAAGCGGCCAGGACCGTCTTGCTCCCTCCGAGTTGGGTGTCGGCGAGGAAATTGACATTCTTGAGCCAAACCAATTTTTCCGCGGCGAGGAAGCCGGGCATGCTGAGCGAAAGAATGGCCTCGTGGATGACGGAGGCGGCGTGGTCGACGTTGTCCGCGTGGGCGTCAATCGTCTCCAGGCCAAAGTCGCCGCCGCCGGGAGGGGTCAACTCGGCGGCCAGTTCGCGGGCGCGGGCCTTGACCGCGTGGTCATCGTTGCCGGCCACGAGGTGGAAGTCGGAAGCGGGCGGGGCGGCGGTGCGGGCGGGCATGGTCAGGAAGGACGGCGGGAGGAGTTGCGTTTCTTGGCAGCGTAGGACACCGGGCGGCGGGACGGGGAGATTTTTTCCAGCCCGGCCCCGGCCTTCAATTCCATGATCTGGTCCCGCAGGAGGGCGGCCCGCTCGAACTCGAGGGCGGCCGACGCTTCGTCCATTTCCTGCGAGAGTTCGGCCAGCAGGTCCGTGAGGGAAAGATCGGCCCCGCCCTCGCGAACCACGGAGGTCTCGTCCGATCTGCCCCGCAGAATGACGTGGAGGCTTTCCTGCACGGCGCGCTGCACGCTGCGCGGGGTGATCCCGTGGAGTTCGTTGTATTCCATCTGGCGCTGGCGGCGATAGTCGCTGATGGCCACGAGGGCCCGGATGCTTCCCGTCATGTTGTCGGCAAAGAGGACGACCTCGCCGTCCACATGGCGTGCGGCGCGGCCGGCGGTCTGGATGAGCGAGGTCTGACTCCGCAGGTAGCCCTCCTTGTCGGCATCGAGGATGCAAACCAGTCCCACCTCGGGCAGATCAAGGCCTTCGCGGAGCAGATTGATGCCGACGAGAATATCGAACTCCCCCGTCCGCAGGGCGCGCAGGATCTCCACCCGCTCGATCGTGTCGACGTCGCTGTGGAGGTAGCGGACTTTGAGGCCGATCTCCCGGAGGTAGTCGGTCAGGTCCTCCGCGGTGCGCTTGGTCAGCGTGGTCACGAGGATGCGCTGCTGCTTTTCGATGCGCTGGCGGCACAACTCGATGGTCTCGTCGATCTGCGCGGCCAGCGGGCGGATGGTGATACGCGGGTCGAGCAGGCCGGTCGGGCGGATGATCTGCTCGGCCACGAGCGGCGCGCCGGGGGTGTGCGGGTCGAAGTGCGCCCGCGCGCGGTCGAGCAAGGCGGCACTTTCCTCGATGGTGAGACGGTTGTCCGCGCTGACGGCGGGGAAATATTCCCGGTTGCCGACGTGGCTGTTGCGCACCTCGAAATCGCCGGGCGTGGCGCTCATGTAAAGCAACTGGTTGGTCATGCCCATGAACTCGGGGAAGTTGAGCGGACGGTTGTCCATCGCGCTGGGCAGGCGGAAGCCGTAGTCAACCAGCACCTGTTTGCGCGAGCGGTCACCGGCATACATGCCGCCGATCTGCGGAATGGAAGCGTGGGATTCGTCGATCACGCAGAGAAAATCACGGGGAAAAAAGTCCAGCAGTGTGTAGGGGCGTGAGCCGGGTGGACGTCCGCTGAGATGGCGGGAGTAGTTCTCGATCCCGCTGCAGAAACCCATTTCCTCCATCATCTCGAGGTCAAACTCCGTGCGCATTTTCAGGCGCTGGGATTCGAGCAACTGACCGCGACCCTCCAGCTCGGCCAGGCGCTGGTCGAGCTCCGTCCGGATGGTTCCGAGGGCGCGGCGGAGTTTGTCCTGCGGGGTGACGAATTGCTTGGCCGGAAAAATGGTCAACCCGGGCAGGTTCTCCAGAGCCGTGCCGGTCAGCGGGTCGAACAGGCTGATCCGCTCGATCTCGTCGCCGAAGAATTCCACCCGCACGGCCTGCTCGTCGAAATTGGCCGGGTGAACCTCGACCACGTCGCCGCGGACGCGGAATTTTCCGCGGGCGAAAGCGATGTCATTGCGCTCGTAGAGCAGGTCGACCAGACGGCCCAGCAGGGCTTCGCGCGAAAACTCGGCCCCGACCTGCAGGGGGAGGAGCATGTTGCGGTAATCCTCGGGCGAACCGAGTCCGTAGATGCAGGAGACGCTGGCCACGACCAGCACGTCACGGCGGGAGAGCAGCGAACTGGTGGCCGAGAGGCGCAGGCGTTCGATCTCCTCGTTGATCGACGAATCCTTTTCGATGTAGGTGTCGGTCCGCGGGATGTAGGCCTCGGGTTGGTAGTAGTCGAAGTAGCTGACGAAATACTCGACCGCATTCTCGGGGAAGAATTGCTTGAACTCGGAATAGAGCTGCGCCGCGAGTGTCTTGTTGTGCGAGATGACGAGGGTGGGGCGGTCGAGGTTGCGGATGAGGTTCGCCGCGGTGAACGTCTTGCCCGAGCCGGTCACGCCGAGCAGCGTCTGGTGACGGTTTCCCGCCTCGAGCGAGCGGGTGAGTTTGTCGATGGCCGGACCCTGATCGCCGCAGGGTTGGTGGGGAGAGGTCAGGCGGAAGGACATGGCGGACATCGGGCACCCTAGCCGCGGCGGGGTGGTCAGGCGAGCGAGAGGATGAAGGTTGTGCGGCGGGGCGCCCTGAATTACGTTCCCGCCAGTGCTGCCGCTTTGCGGTGGCCAGCTTTTTTTCATTCTTATGGTCAAAATCGTCACCCAGCTCGCCGTCTTCATCGCCAACAAACCCGGAACCCTCGCGGCCGTCTGCGACGCGTTGGCCAAGGAGCACATCAACATTTACGGCCTGGCCACCTCGGACACGACCGATCACAACGTGGTGCGTCTGGTCCTGAGCGACCCGAAGCGGGCTCTCGCGATGTTCGAGGAGCGCGGAACCCTGGTCGTCGAGACCGAGGTGCTCATGGTGCAAAACCGCAACCAGCCGGGCGCTCTCTCCAAAATCGCCAGGGCTCTTGCGCGGAAAAAAATCAACATCGAGTATGCCTATCTCGCCAGCAATCCAGCCGATCTCCACGGTCTGCTCATCCTCCGCGTGGCCGAGACCAAGCGTGCTTTGGCGGCCTTGAAAGCATTGAAAATCTAAGACCGACGTCCGGTAGCTCTCAGACTTATGGTTTGTCCGGGGGGCAAAAGCGTCCCGCCTGTGCGTGGCCGACGACACGGTGGAACGCCCATGCCTCCTGATTTCCGGTGGGGCAAAAGCGAAGGGAGGTTGGTCTAAGCCGAACCCATGCAGTGGGAGGGCCGCGATTCCGGGGGACCGCAGGCGCCCCGCCAGCCGTCAGCGGCGCCCTCGCCGCTGACACCCACCTTCTCACCTCACCCCGTTTGGTGAGTCTCCATCAAAGGAAAGTGGCGGGGGAGGTGCCCGCCACGACCGTCGCCGCGGCGACCGCGTGCTCCCCATTTTCTTCGGCGCGGCCGGCCGCGACCAACCCGGCCACGCACAGGCGGCTCCAGCCCTGCAGTGGTTCATCCAGCCGGGCCAGTCGCAACCCGGACAAGCCGAGGCAGGCGTAGGCCGCGCCGAGGATCAGCGGGAGGAGGTCGCCCGGCATGGCGTCAGTCGGGATGAGCCCGGGCGCTGGCGTGAACAGCCGTGACGTATTCGCGGACGGCGGCGGAAAACGGTCCGGCCAACTCGGCGCGCGGCCGGGCAAATTTCGGGCGGAACCACGGGAAAAGGCCGACCAGGTCGTGCAGGACAAGGATTTGGCCGTCGCAGCCTTCGCCGCTGCCGATGCCGATGCTCGGAATTTCGAGGGAGGAGGAAACGTCGGCTGCGAGTTCGGGCAGGACGATTTCGAGAACCACCGCGAAGGCTCCCGCGTCCTGCACGGCGGCGGCATCGCGGCGGATCGCGTCCGCTTCGGCGGCCGAGCGACCTTTGACCTTGTAGCCGCCCTCTTGCCGGATCTGCTGGGGCAGCATGCCGAGGTGGGCCAGCACGGGAATGCCCGCGGCGGTCAGCGCGCGGATTTGCGGCAGCACGGCCTCGCCGCCCTCCAGCTTGACGCCGGTGGCGCCGGCCCGCATGGCGCGGCGGGCGTTGCGCAGGGCTTGTTCGGGAGTTTCGTAGGTCCGGATTGGCAGGTCGGTGATGACCGGCGCGCGCCTGGCTCCGCGGGCCACGGCGCCGGTGTGGCGCAGCATGTCCGCCATGGTGACTTTCGTGGTGTCGGGAAAACCGAGCACGACCATGCCGAGCGAGTCGCCGACGAGGATAAGATCCACGCCGGCTTCGTCGACCAGGCGTCCGGTCGGGTAGTCGTAAGCCGTCAGGGCGGCGACCGGTCGCCCGGACGCCTTGTGTTCCCGGAACCGTGTGGCGAGAGAGTCATTCACAGCACGGGGACAATTTCGCGCCGTTTCGTCCGAGCGGCAAGCCCGCTTGTGTTACCAGTTCGCGACGGCGCGGCGCACGGCCGGGCCCGGTGGCAAGGCGGACAGCAGGGCGCAAACGGTTTGCGTTTGCCCCGGCAAAACCAGATCGGGCCGGATCTCGGCCAGCGGCTGCAGGACAAAACGCCGCTGCAGCATCCGCGGGTGGGGCAGCACGAGGAACGGACCGGAAGCCACGAGGTCGCCATAATAAAGAAGGTCCAGGTCCAGCAACCGCGGGCTGTTGCGCGGGCCGGTTGCTGAGCGTCCGGCCTCGCGTTCGGCCGCCTGCAACTGCCCGAGCAGGACGGCGGGGTCGAGCGGTGTTTCGACTTCCGCCGCCGCATTGAGGAAGCCCGGCGAGCCAGCCGGACAGTCCAAGGGTTCCGTTTCGTAAAGCGCGGAGAAAAGCGGGGCCTCCGGCCCCGTGTGCAGCGACAGCAGGAAGCGGCGGGCGGCGGAGAGCGTGGCGGCGCGGTCCCCGAGGTTCGAGCCAAGAGCCAGTCCGACGCGCATACCGGGGAACATCGCAGAGGTGCTGGCCCCGGCCAAGCGGCTTCGGCGCAAGTTTGCCGCCCGGGTCATCACGTGCTACGAGAGAGCCATGCGTGTTTGTCTGTTTGGCTTTTCGTTTCTGCTCCTGCTCACCGCCGTCCTCCCGGCGCAGGAGGAGGAAGACGTGACGCCCTACCGCGAGATGAAGACCTTTGCGCGGGCCATGGAATTGGTGCGGATGGAATATGTCGATGGCGACGAGACGGACTACGAGAAACTGACCTACAACGCCCTGCGCGGGATGCTGACCGAACTTGATCCGCACAGCGATTTCATGGACCCGAAAGATTTCGAGGAAATGCGCGAGGATACCAAGAGCGAGTTCGGCGGGCTGGGGGTCGTGGTGGGAATGAAAAACAAGCGGCTGACCATTGTCGCGCCGATGGAGGGCACGCCGGGGTTCCGTGCCGGGCTGCTCCCGGGGGATGTGCTCCTGGAGATTGACGGTGAGTCGGCGGAAAAACTTTCTTTGCGCGATGCGGTGGAAAAGCTGCGCGGCGAGGCCGGCACGACGATCAAGCTGGCCGTCGCCCGTGAAGGACAGGCCGAACCGCTGAAGTTTTCCCTCGATCGGGAAGTGATCAAGGTGCCGAGCGTGCGCGGGGCCCGAATCCTCGAGGGCGGCGGCCCCCGGATCGGTTATGTGCGGGTCACGCAGTTCAGCGAGCCGACGGGCAAAGAGTTTGCGCGGGCCCTGGATGAGCTGGAGAAAACCGGCCTCGATGCCCTGGTTTTGGATCTGCGCTTCAATCCGGGCGGGTTGCTGGGCAGTGCGGTCGAGGTGGCCGGGGAGTTTCTTCCCGGCGGGGCCCTCGTCGCTTACACCGAGGGGCGCTCGCCCAGCGCGGGGCGCCGTTACCTCGCGCCCGGCAAGGGGCGCAAGCCGCGGGAGTATCCGGTGGCCGTGCTGGTCAACGGCTCCAGCGCCAGCGGGGCGGAGATCGTGGCCGGGGCGCTCAAGGACACCGGACGCGCCTTGCTCGTGGGCGAGACAACGTTCGGCAAGGGATCCGTGCAAAGCGTGGTCTCGCTCCCTGATGGCTCGGCCGTGCGCTTGACCACCGCGAAGTATTTCACGCCGGGAAAGCAACTCATCCACGAGAAAGGTGTGGCGCCGCACATCGTCGCCACCATGACCTCCGAGGAGGAGGGGCAACTGCTCGCGCTCAGGCGTCGGGAAGACCTGCCCGCGGGAAGCGAGGCGGAGAAAGCCGCCGCGATCGAAGATGTGCCCCTGCAACGTGCCGCCGACGCCCTGCGGGGAATTCTGCTGCACACGAGGAAAGGGGCGGCCGCACCGGCGAAGGAAGGTTGAAGGAAATTCTGCTCTTCGCGCTGGAGACCTCCTGCGATGAAACGGCCGCGGCGGTTCTGGCCGGCCCCGGTCGTTTGCTCGGCAGCAAGGTCGCCTCGCAGGCCGCGATCCATGCGGCCTACGGCGGGGTCGTGCCCGAGGTGGCCTCGCGCAACCATGCCGTCCATTTGCGCGGCGTGGTCTCCTCGGTCCTGGCTGAGGCGGGCGTGTCGCCGGGCGAGATCGACGTCTTTGCCGCCACGACAGGCCCCGGACTTCCCAGTGCCCTGCTCGTTGGCGTCGCGGCGGCCAAAGGCCTGGCCTTGGCCTGCGACCGACCGTTTGTGGCGGTTAATCACATCGAGGGTCACTTGCTTTCGCCCTTTTTCGGCCGTCCGCAGGTGCCGCCGTGCATCGGCTTGGTTGTGAGCGGCGGACACACCCTGCTCGTCGACGTCGAGGGCGCCGGGCGCTACCGCCTGCTCGGACGCACCCTCGATGACGCGGCCGGCGAGGCTTTTGACAAGGTGGCCAAATTGCTGGGGCTGGCCTATCCGGGCGGACCGGAGATTGAGCGTGAGGCAGCCCGCGGCAACCCGGCGCGGTTCGATCTCCCGCGGGCCATGATGAACTCGGGGGATTTCAACTTCAGCTTCAGCGGCCTCAAGACGGCCGTCCGTTATTTGCTGCCCAAGACCTCCGAGGCCGACCGCCCCGATCTTTGCGCGGGATTCCAAGACGCGGTGGTCGAGGTGCTGGTGGACAAGGCGGTGCGGGCCGCGGGCCAGCAAGGACGTTCGCTCATCGCGGTGAGCGGCGGAGTGGGGCTCAATGGCTGGTTGCGCGACAGGCTGGCCACCTCGGCCCAAGCCGCCGGACTTGAGGTCTTGTTTGCCGAGCCATGGCTGTGCAGTGACAATGCTGCCATGATCGCCTACGCGGCGGCGCAACGGTGGCGTCCGGGCGCGGCTCATGATTTGTCGGTGGATATCATGCCGACCTTGCCCACAAAGTTTTTCACGCTTTCCTGATTATTGGCGCGGAAAATGCTTGCAGTAGCCTGAACTGCCAGGCGTCCTGAGTGCATGCCGGGCATGCAGCAGTCTATTCAAACGGGGCAACATCAGTTGCTGTCTCCCCAGATGCGCCAGAGCCTGGAGATCTTGCAGGCCACGGCGCTGGAGTTGAACCAAATGGTTCGACAGGAGCTGGACGCCAATCCTGTCCTCGAAGAAGAACCGGCCGAGGAGAGCCTCGACGCGGAACCCGAAGAAGAGCCCGCGGAGGAGGAGGCGGAGGGTGATGGGGAAATCGCGGAGCTGCGGGATTTGGAGGATGACTGGCGCACATTTTCCGCCGAAGGCACGCAAGATCCGGAGGTGGAGGCGCGGCGTCAGCACTTTCTCGAAGGGGTGGCCCCGTCCGAGACGCTGGAGCAGCATTTGGTGCAGCAACTTGCGCGACTGGCCCTCCAGCCCGTGGAACGCCGGGTGGCCTCGCTGCTCGTCGGGAATCTCAATCAGGACGGCTACCTTGCCGCCACGCTCGAGGAGGTGGCCGACGAGGCCGGGGTGGAAACCGCGGAGGTTCTGCCGGTGCTGCAACTCCTGCAGACACTCGATCCGCCCGGCGTGGGCGCGCGTGATCTTCCGGAGTGCCTGCAACTCCAACTCACCCGCCTCGGCCATACGGAGGGCACGGCGGTCCGCCTCGTGCAGGGCCATCTCGACCTGCTCGGACGCAAGAAATTCGCCGAGATTGCCTCGGCTCTGGGCGTGAGCCAGGAGGCGGTGCGCGAGGCGGGGGCATTGATCGCACGGCTCAATCCCAAGCCCGGCGGGGTGTTATCCGGCGAGGCGGCGCAGACGCTTTCTCCCGATGTGATGATCGAGCGGGTCGGCGAGGACTTTGTCGTTTCGCTCGTCCGCGACAACGTTCCGCATCTGCGGATCAGTCGTTCCTACCGCGATCTGCTGGGCGATGCGGGCAATTCCTCCGAGGTCAGGACTTATCTGCGGGACAAGATTCGCGGCGGAAAATTCCTCATCAAGAGCATCCAGCAACGCCAGCAGACCATTCTGGCCATCGCGCGCGAGATCGTTGCCCGTCAGCGCCCGTTCCTCGAAGAAGGTGTGTCCGCGCTTGTTCCCCTGACCATGGCGCAGGTGGCCGAGGCGGTCGGAGTGCATGAAACCACGGTCAGCCGCGCCATTGCCGGGAAAACGGTGGCCACCCCGCAGGGGATTTTTGAGATGAAGTTTTTCTTCACCACGGGATACCGCACGGCGGACGGCGGACAGGTCAGCAACACGAGCGTGAAGGATGAAATCGCTTCGCTCATTCGGGCCGAGGATGCGCGGCGGCCCTTGAGCGATCAGCAATTGATGGAACGCTTGAAGGCGGACGGCTGGCCGGTGGCCCGTCGGACCGTGGCCAAGTATCGCGAAGCCCTCGGCGTGCTGCCGAGCCACTTGCGAAAATCCTTTTGATTCGTCGCACGGCAGCCAAACATCAACTCTTTATGGCAGAACTTACCGGTGAAATTGTGCGCGAGGCCCTGCGGGCGGTGAAGTATCCCGGCTTCAGCCGTGACATTGTCTCCTTCGGCCTGGTCTCCGCGATCGAGGTGCGCGGGAGCGAGGTTTTGGTCAAACTCTCGATCGCCGCTTCCGATCCGGCTCTCGCGCAGCAGATTCACCGGTCCTGCATGGAAACCCTCGCGGCCCTTCCCGGGGTGGGCACCCCGCAGGTGCTGATCGATCTGCAAAAGGCCCCCGCGGCGGCGACGCCCGGGGCCACCCGCATCGAAGGGGTCAGGCACGTCATTGCCGTGGCCAGCGGCAAGGGCGGCGTGGGCAAAAGCACGGTGGCCTCCAATCTTGCGCAGGCCCTGAGCCTCGGGGGCGCACGCACCGGCCTGTGCGATTGCGACCTCTACGGGCCGAGTATTTCTCTCATGTTCGGCACGACGGAGCAGCCGGCGGCTTCGGATGACAACCTCATCCTCCCGGTCGAGCGCTACGGATTGAAGCTGATGTCGATGGGATTTCTGACTGATGCCGACACGCCGGCGGTGTTGCGCGGGCCGATGGTCACGCGTTACACCCAGCAATTTCTGCGGCAGGTGGCTTGGGGCAATCTGGATTACCTCGTGCTCGATTTGCCGCCGGGCACCGGGGACATTCAGTTGACCGTGGTCCAGACGGTGGCCCTGGCCGGAGCGGTGGTGGTGACCACGCCGCAGGAGGTCGCCTTGATCGATGCGCGCAAGGCGGTGTCTATGTTCCACAAGACCAACGTCAGGGTGCTCGGGATCGTGGAGAACATGAGTTACTTTCTTTGTCCCAGCGATGGCGTCCGTTACGACATCTTCGGGAACGGTGGCGGACAGCGGGAAGCCGACCGCCTCGGGGTGCCTCTTCTCGGTTCGGTCCCGATCGACATCCCGACCCGCGAGGCGGGCGACACCGGCATGCCGGTCGTGGCTCGGGCCCAGGAAAGCGCCGTGGGTCAGGAGTTCATGAGGATCGCCGCCGCTGTGCGGGCGGCCGTGGAAGGCGGCGGGTCCGTGTCGGCCGCTTGACGCGGGCGACCTTCTCTGCAAACTTGCACCACCATGCAAGGCCCCCACGGCGAGGACGCGCAACTCGTTCGCAACTCCACCCTTTACCGCGAATTTCTGGCCGAGAGGGAGGAAATTCTCCGTCATAAGTGGATCGAGAGCGAAAAGCAGGGCCATGACATTGGCTTCGAAAAGGCCCTCCTTGATTGGGTCATGCGGCACCGCGGTGGCTGGCGTGACACCCGCGCCCGGTCGGCCCGTGAAAACCGTTCAGCCAACGCGGGCTGATTTGCGGTGCTGACGTCCGGCGAACTTCTGTGGCAAGCTCGTCGGTCATGACCCGTGACGATGTCGGCCGACAATTGCATGATGCCGGGGCTATCGCCTGCGCGTTGGGTCGGATGGCCGACGGCTTGGCGGCCGAGTTGAAGGACGCCGGCGCTGTATTTCTTGCCGGGATTCCGACCCGCGGTGTGGCTTTGGCTCTTCGCCTGCGGGACGAGTTGGTCGCCCGGGGGGTGGAGTGTTCGTCTGGCTCGGTGGACATCTCGATGCATCGTGACGACCTCGGCCTGCGTGAGGGGATTCATCCCTTCCGCGGCACCGACCTGCCACTTGACCCGGAGCGCTGGAATGTGGTTTTGGTCGACGACGTCCAGCACACCGGGCGGACCGCGCGGGCGGCGCTCGAGGCGGTGCTGGCCTTCGGGCGGCCACGGCGCATTCTTTATGCCGTGCTGGCGGATCGCGGAGGCCGCGAATTGCCGGTGCGTCCAGACTTCACCGGGGTGGAACTCTCTGTGCCTGTCGCGGCCCGGGTGCGGGTGCGGCTGGCCGGGACAGATGAAGGTGCGGAGGGAATCTACGAATTATGAATTGGACGCGCAAGGATCTGCACGCCCTCTCCGCGCTCTCGGCTGAGGAAATCACTTTCGTCCTGGACACCGCCGCGGAGTTCAAGGGCGTTGGCCAGCGAAGGCTGAAGAAATTTCCCAGCCTGCGCGGCAAGACGCTGGTCAACCTGTTTGTCGAGGCCAGCACCCGGACGCGGACTTCGTTCGAACTGGCGGCGGTGCGCCTCAGTGCGGATGTGGTCAACATCAGCACCTCGGCCTCCAGCCTTTCCAAGGGCGAGAGCCTCAAGGACACGGCGAAAACCCTCGAGGCCTTGGCGGCGGATCTCATCGTCCTGCGCCACTCGGCCGCGGGAGCCGCGCAATTCCTGGCCGAGCGCCTGCGGGCCGGGGTGATCAACGCCGGCGACGGTTCCCATGAGCATCCGACCCAAGGGCTGCTCGATGTCTTCACCATCCGCGAACGCCTCGGGCGTGTCGCCGGGGTCAAGGTCGGCATCGTTGGCGACATCCGCTTCAGCCGCGTGGCCCGATCGAATCTCGAGGCCCTGACCAAGCTTGGCGCGGAGGTGACCCTCATCGGACCCTCGACCTTGGTGCCGCGGGAGTTTGCCCGCACGGGGGCGAGGATCACGCACCGTTTGGATGATGTGTTGGGGGAATTGGATGTGATCAATCTCCTGCGCATCCAGCATGAGCGGCAGCGGGCCGGCTATTTTCCCGGCACCGGCGAGTATGCCTCGCTCTTCGGACTGAACGCGGCGCGGGCGGAACGGCTCAAGCCCGGCGCGCTGGTCATGCACCCCGGGCCGATCAACCGCGGGGTGGAGTTGGATGGTGCGGTGGCCGACGGACCGCAGAGCGTGATTTTGGATCAGGTGACCAACGGCCTGGCCGTGCGGATGGCGGTGCTCTTCCTCTGCGGGTCGGTTCCGCCGCCGGAAAATTCATGAATAATTCCATCAACATTCGTGGCGGCCGCGTGATCGATCCCGCCTCCGGGCGGGATGAGGTGGGCGATGTTTACGTCGCCGCCGGATTGCTGTCCGCCTCGCCGGCCGAGGGTGCGGTCGAGGTTGACGCCCGTGGGTTGGTTGTCTGTCCGGGATTCATCGACGGGCATGTTCACCTGCGCGAGCCGGGGCAGGGGGCGAAGGAAACGATCGAAACCGGGACCAAAGCCGCCGCGGCGGGAGGTTTTACCAGCGTGGTGGCCATGCCCAACACGCAGCCGGTGGCGGATCATCCGGGGATCATCGCCTGGATGCAGGAACGCGCGGCGGCCGTCGGCGTGGTCAATGTTTTCACCACCGGCGCGATCACCATCGGCTCGCAGGGCGAACAGCTGGCCCCGATCGGTGCCATGGCGGCGGCGGGGATCGTGGCCGTCACGGATGACGGGCGTTGCGTGCAGAATCACGAACTGATGCGGCGCGCGGCGGAATACTGCGGGATGTTCGGGTTGCCGGTCATGGATCATTGCCAGGATGCCTCGCTGGCCGGGGCGGATGCCCTCATGCACGAGGGCTACTGGAGCACCATGCTCGGTCTGCCCGGTTGGCCGCGCATGGCCGAGGAAATCATCGTCGCCCGCGATGCCCTGTTGGCCGAGGCCACCGGCACGAAATTTCATTGTCAGCACGTTTCTTCCGCGGGCAGCGTGCGCATTCTCCGCGAGGCCCGGGCCCGGGGCATTCCGCTCAGCGGCGAGGTTTGCCCGCATCATTTGGCCCTGACCGACGAGTCCCTGCGTGATTACGACACCAACTTCAAAATGAATCCGCCCCTGAGGGAGCAGTCGGACATCGAGGCGCTGCTCGGGGGCATTGCCGATGGGACGATCGAAATTTTGGCCACCGACCATGCGCCGCACGCGCCCTACGAGAAAGAGGTGGAGTTCTCCGCGGCGCCCTTCGGGATTCTTGGTTTGGAGACCGCAGTGGGTTTGTTTTGCGAATTGTTGCTGCACCAGCAGCGTGTGATCGAGGTGCCGGCGCTGATCGCTATGCTCACAATCAATCCCGCCCGGTTGCTCGGGCTCGACCGCGGCACTCTGGCCGTCGGGCGCCCCGGGGATGTCACGCTCCTCGATCCAGGCCGCGAGTGGCGGGTGGACAAGAATGCCTTCGCCTCGAAATCCCGCAACACGCCCTTCCACGGGCGCGTCCTGCGCGGCCGCGCGGTGCGCACCATCGTGGCAGGCCGCACGGTGTGGGCCGCGGACTCGTGAGCGCCGCATTCTCCGTGCTCGCGTCGGACGCGTCGTCCGGTGCCCGGCGCGGTCGGCTGCGCACCCGCCGCGGGATGATCGAGACACCGATCTTCATGCCCGTGGGCACGCAGGGCACGGTCAAGGCGGTCAGCCCCCGCGAACTCCGCGAACTGCCCGCGCAGGTTATTCTCGGCAATACCTACCACTTGTTCGTCCGCCCGGGTCTGGAGGTGATTCGAAAACTCGGCGGCCTTCATCGCTTCATGGGTTGGGATGGTCCCATCCTGACGGACAGCGGCGGATTTCAGGTCTTCTCCCTGGCCAAGCTGCGCCGCATTACGGAGGAGGGTGTTCATTTCCAGAATCACCTCGACGGCGGCGCGTGTTTCATCGGTCCCGAGACCTCGATGGAAATTCAGCACACGCTCGGGTCGGATATCGTCATGGCCTTCGACGAATGTCCCGCGCATCCCTGCACCCACGAGGCGGCGGCGAAAAGTTTGGAACTCACGCTGGGCTGGGAACGGCGGAGCATTGATTGGTGGAACGCGCGCGAACCGGACGGGGAGCGCCCGCTGCTCTTCGGCATAATCCAGGGGTCCAGCTACGCGGACTTGCGGGAGCGCTCGGCCCGCGAACTGGTCGCGATGGGGTGGGACGGCTATGCGGTCGGCGGGGTCAGCGTGGGGGAGCCGGAGAGGGAAATGATGGAGGCGGTGGATTTCGCCGTGCCGCATTTGCCGGTGGATCGTCCACGCTACGCCATGGGGCTCGGAACACCGCCGCAGATGGTCGAGATGGTCGCGCGCGGGATCGACATGTTCGATTGCGTCCTGCCCACGCGGGTGGCGCGAAACGGGACAGCCTTTGCCGAGCGCGGCACGATGAATTTGAAGAATGCCTGCTTCACCCTCGACGACCGTCCGATCGAGGAGGGCTGCGCCTGCTACGCCTGCCAGAATTTTTCCCGCGCCTACCTGCGCCATCTGGTCAAGGCGGAGGAAATCCTCGGTCTTCGCTTGATCACGCTACACAACCTGCACTTTTACCTGCGGCTGATGGAGCGCGTGCGGAACGCGATCGAGGCCGGCGAGTTTGCCGATTTCCGGCGGAGCTTCGTCGGCGGCTACAAGCCGCATCGCGAAGAGTAGGACCGGCGGATCAGGGATCCTGCTGGTCGTTGCGCACGTAAGGGTAACGCGACTCGAAACCGATCTCGGGCGGAAACTCGCTGAACCCGCTGTGAATCCACTGCACGTTGCTGCGGTAAGGCGGGGCGTAGGTGCCCTTGTAGCTCGGGACGGGAAAGAGGAACACGTCGTAGAGGCCGTAGCCGACGCGGGCGAAGCTGCGGGCCAGACCGCGGACAACGCCGTAGCTGAACGCGGCATTGTTGCCTTCCATGTAGTTGACCGAGAGCATCGAGTCGGGCAGCTCGGTGAACCCGAAGCAGATGTTGCCGAGGCCGCGACCGAGCTTGCGGGTCGGTCCATTGTCCGAGGACGGCGGCTGCTGGATGTCGGCGAAGGCCACAGCCGAGGTGACGAGAAGGGCGATGAGGGTCAGGGGGCGCTTCATGATGTAGGTCTTGATAGCATCCGCGGCCCGCGGTTGGCAAGCGCCGGATTGCGGCGGCTAATCGCCCAACTCAACGTTCCAGCATCCGACATCGACGAAATGGCGCCAGGTGTCGTGAATTCCCGCCGAATAGGTCAAATGAATGAAGGGGCGCCACCGCGGGCGGGCGGGGGTCTTGAGCAGTTGCATGTTCGCCTCGTGGGGCAGGCGGTTGCCCTTGCGGGTGTTGCAGGGGATGCAGGAGCAGACCACGTTGTCCCAGGTGGTCTGCCCGCCGCGCTGACGGGGCAGCACGTGGTCGAGATTCAGTTCCTGCCGGTCCAGCGTCCGCGCGCAATACTGGCAGGTGTGCTTGTCCCGCTCGTAAATGTTCTGCCGGGTGAACTTCACCTCCTTGCTCGGCAGGCGGTCGAAAATCAGCAGCACGATGACCGTGGGCACGCGGATGCGAAAACGGACGGCATGGACCATGTCGTTGGCCGGCTCGGTCTGGGAGAAGTCGTGCCAACTGGAAAAATCGTGGGTCAGGTAGTTGTTCTCCGCATCACGTCGGACGACCTGCGCATGGCCTTGGTAAAGAAGGGTGAAAGCCCGCCGTGCGCTGCAGACATTGACGGCCTGCCACAAACGGTTAAGGACGAGAACGTGCCTGTCGAGTAACGACTCCATGCAGCTTGGTTGCACAGGCCGTGCTGCGGCATGTTGCAATTGTTGCCGAACCTAGCAACTCGACGGAGTTTGTCAAACGGCGGCCCGAGGGCTTGAGCAGAGCGATTGCGTTTCCTCCGCCGTTCCGTATACTGACCGGTTAGATGAACCTGCTCCGCGCCTTGGCAGTCTCCGTTGTCGTGGCCTTGGCCGCTGGACAGACCCTCCATGCCCAGGACGATTCGGCGCGGGCTTTTTTCGCCGCTTATCAGGAATACCAGCGGGCCGAGCGCTTCGAACGGGAAGGCCAGACGGCCGAGGCCATCGCGAAATTCCGTTTCGTGGTCAGCCAGTTGAGCCAGATGAAGGAGCAACATCCCGACTGGCAGCCGTTGGTCGTCGAGTTTCGTCTGCGCAAGGCGCAGGAGGCCATCGTCCGTTTGGAGGGCACGCTGGACTCGGGAACCATGGGGCCGCCCCCTGATCTCGCGGTGACCGATGGCCTGGAGGATGTGCTGCCGCCCGTGCGGCCGCCGCGCGTGGATTCGGGCGGCGCGCCACCGACGATTTCCATTTCCCCACCACACGAAGATGGCCCGGCCAAGCCCTCGGATCTTCCGACCAGGCCAGGTCCCGCCGTAGACACCGCGGAGATCGAGGCGGCGCGGAGCCAGTTGGCGGCCGAGAAGACTCGCACCCAAGATTTGGAGGCCAAGCTGACCCAGAGCGATGCCGAACTGAGCAATGTCAGCATGGAGCTGGAGAAGACCAAAGTTGCCCTGGTCGATCTCAACACGCAGTTGCGGCAGCTCAAGGAATCCGGCACGGAGGCCAAGCCATCGACCGATGCCGCCCAGGCGGAAATCGAACGCCTGACGGCCTTGTCCAAGGAACTGGAGGAAAGTCTGGCTGCGGCCCAGCAGGAAAAGGCCGACCTCACCGAACGTGCGACGGAAAACACCAAGCAACTCGAGGCCATCACGGCGGAATTGCAAACAGCCAAAAGCGAAACCGAAACGGCCAAAGTCCGTGTCGGCGAACTCGAGCAGGAGCGCGAGGGACTGGTCGCGGCGCGGGACGAGGCACTGGGAAAACTCACCACGGCACAATCCGAGGCCGAAACAGCGAAGGCGCGGGTCAACGAACTTGAGCAGGAGCGCGAGGGACTGGTCGCGGCGCGGGACGAGGCCCAGAAGCAGGCGGCCGAAGCCAAGACCGCTTTGGAAAAATCGGCCGAGCTGATCGAGGCCAACCGCCAACTCGAAACGAAGCTGGCTGAAGCGGCCACGAAGATTGCCGGCATGGAAAGCGATGTGACGGCCAAGGAAGAGGTCATCACCGGCTTGCAAACGGATCTCGACAAGGTTCGGACCGAACTGGCCGGAGCCCAAACCAAACTCAAGGACGACCGCGCGCGCTTCGACCAATTACAGGCGGTCAACGACCAACTGCTCAAGGAATACGACGACGTCAACGGCGCCCTTGCGGCGGTCAAGCTTGGTGACGTCACCGCCGCCGAGGCCAAGCTGATCCAGCAGGAAAACGAAGTGCTGCGCGGCATCATTATGCGCCAGATCAAAGAGCAGGCCCGGCGCGAGCAGGCTTATCGGTTGGCCCAGGAAGAAATGGAGCGTCTGGAAATCCGTTCCGACACGCTCAACGACAAGATCAACGAACTGGCCAAACCCACGCTCGAGTTGACTGAGGCTGAGCAGGAAATGCTCAAGCGCCCGGTCGTGACCTTGCTTGACGCGGATGCCGCGAGAATGAGCGCCCAGGTCGAAATTCTTAAGCCCAAGGTGCCGGGCATGGAGGCCAATGGCCAAGATACGGCGGCTCCAGAAGAGACTTCCGCGGCCCCCGCCGGTCAGGCCAGCGCGGAGGACGAGCCCGCCTCGACTGCGTCGGCCGCGGCGGAATCCCTCAGCACCGAACCGTCGCCCGAGGCCATGGCTTTGATTGCCGAGGCGCGCGATGAGTTTGTCAAAGGCAACTTCGCCAAGGCGGAACAGCTCTACCAGAAATTCCTCGAGACGCAGCCGGACAGCGTGGTCGCCCTCGCCAACCTCGGCGTGGCCCAGTTCCGCCAAGGCAAGCTCACCGCGGCGCAGCTGGCTCTGGAAAAAGCGGTCAAGGTTGACCCCACCGACGCCTTCACCCTCACGACCCTCGGTGCTGTCATGATCGAGCAGGGCCGCATCGAAGACGCGATCACTTATCTCAAGCGGGCCAATGATTCCGTGGCCGACGACCCGATCACCTTGAATTATCTCGGGGTGGCCTCCAGCCAAATCGGCCAATTCGGTGAGGCGGAAAAAGCCCTGCGCCGCGCCATCACGGTCAAGCCGGATTACGCTGAAGCCCATTTCAATTTGGCGGTCATTTACGCCACGGCCAAGCCACCTTCGATCGCGTTGGCCAAGCGCCATTACGAGAAAGCCCTCGAACTCGGTGCCGGCCCCGACAAGCGCCTGGCCTCCCTGCTGCAAAGCAGCCCCGGGAGTTGACGTCCGCCGCCGCCCGGGCCTCCAGTCACCGGTGCTGAGTCCGTGGGATTCTGGGCCGATCACAGCCAACATGGCATCGATCCTGCTACGTTGATCCGCTGTGAAGCGCAAAAAGATTCAAAAGATCGCGGTCCTGACCAGCGGCGGGGATTGCCCGGGCCTCAACGCGGTGATCCGCGGCGTGGTTCGCGCGGCCCACGAGCAGGAGTGGGAGGTGGTGGGGTTTGCCGACGGCTACGAGGGCATGCTCTCACCGGTGCGTTACCGCAAGCTCGACCCGAACGGGGTGGATAGCATCATGCCCATGGGCGGCACCATTCTCGGCACGGTCAACCGCGGGCGTTTCGCCGCGAAGGTCGGGGAGGGCAAGAAGGCGTTCATTCCCAAGGCGATTTTGAGCGAGGCGCGCGAAACTTTCGAGGGCTTGGGGCTCGATGCCCTGGTCTGTATCGGCGGCGACGGCTCGCTCAGCACCGCGCTGCAACTCCAGCGGGCCGGGGTTCCCGTTGTCGGCGTGCCGAAAACGATCGACAACGATTTGTCGGCCACGGCCATGACCTTCGGATTCGACTCCGCCGTGGAAGTTGTGGTCGATGCTCTCGACCGGCTGCACACCACGGCCCGCAGCCATAAGCGCATCATGGTCGTCGAAGTCATGGGCCGCCACGCCGGTTGGATTGCGCTGCACGGCGGCCTGGGTGGCGGGGCGGATGTGATCCTCATCCCGGAGATTCCTTATCACATGGACCATCTGCTGCGCTTGCTGCGGCAGCGGCGGGACGACGGGTTCGGCAGCACGATGATTGTGGTGGCCGAAGGAGCCAAAGAGGCCGGGCGGCAGCTGGTGACCAAGGCGGCCAAACTTCGCGGGGCCGGGGAAGTGCGCCTCGGCGGCGTCGGCGAGCAATTGGCCGAAAGCCTCGAGGCCGCGACGGATCAGGAGGCCAGATTTGTCACTTTGGGTCACCTCCAGCGCGGAGGCACGCCGAGTGCGCTCGATCGCATTCTCGCCACGCGCTTCGGGGTCGGGGCCGTGCGGCTCATCGCCGCGGGGAAATTCGGCCACATGGTCAGCTACTTGAACTACAAGGTCGGCGGCGTTCCCATCGCCCAAGCGGTGCGCAAGCTGCGGACCGTGGAGCCCGGCTCGGAAACCGTGGCGGCCTGCCGCTCGGTTGGAATTTCTTTCGGCGACCGCTGAACCGCGGCCAAAGAACTAGCAACCCGCGCTCTCGCAATCCGCATCCACCCGGTCCGCGGCTGCTTCCAATTGGAGCATGAGATCGTGCAGGGCCGACCAGCAGCCGGCGATGTCCGGACCCCATTCGCCCTCCAAGCCTTCCAGCTTGGCATTCGGCGACGGATGGCAGGCCAGGTTTTCCTCGATGAGGCACACGGCCGTGCGCAGCGCCGGACCATGGTAGGGGAGGTGAAGCTTGAGCTGGTGGGCGATCTTGGTGGTCTTCGACATACGACTTTAATCTTTCACTGTTTGCCCGTGCAGGCAAGCGGTCGGGTCAAGATTTTTTCCCCGCCACGAGGGCGCGGATCACGTCCGGGGTGATCCCGACCAAACTGGCCACAGCCAGGTCCGCCTCCTGCAGGGTCTCAAGTGGGTTGGTCGTGGCCACGGCCAAGGTTTTCATCCCCGCCCGGCGGGCCGCCTCCAAGCCGACGAAGGCGTCCTCGATGACCACGCAGGCGCCGGGCTGAGCGGCCAAACGCTGCGCCGCGAGCAGGAAAATGGCCGGGTCGGGCTTGCCGTGCTCGACCTCTTCGCCCGAGACAATCGCGTCGAAAAACGGACGAAAATCCATCAGGTCGAGCAACAGGTCGAGATTGGCGCGCTCGGTCGACGAGCCGATGGCCCGGGGCACGCCTGCGGCCTGCAGCGAGGCGAGCAGTTCCCGCACGCCAGGGAGGGGTTCGATGCCGTGTTCGCGGACGAGGGAACGGTAAATTGTTTCCTTTTCGTGGGCCAGGGCGTCGACCTCGTCCGGCGCCGTCGCCCAGCCGAGATCCGGAATGATGATGTTGTTCTTCTTGCCGAAGCCGCGTTTGAAGTGGTCCGACGGCAGGGGCAGCCCGCGGCGCGAAGCGAGGACTTCCCAACTCCGCTCATGATGGGCCGAGGAGTCCACAACCACCCCGTCCCAGTCGAAGATAACCGCGATGTTGGTCACAATCCGGCGTCGGTCACCGCGCCCTCCGAGGCGGTGCTCACGTGGGCGGCGTATTTGGCCAGCACTCCGCGGCGGTAGCGCGGGGCGGGCTTCTTCCAGAGGGCCCGGCGCTTTTTCAACTCGGCCGCGGGCACGTCGAGCGTGAGGGCGTGGTTGACCGCGTCAATTTCGATCGGGTCCCCGTTGCGAACCAAGGCCAGCGGGCCTCCCTCGAAGGCCTCGGGTGTGATGTGCCCGACCACGAATCCGTGGGTGCCACCGGAGAAACGCCCATCCGTGATGAGGGCCACGTCCTGACCGAGGCCTTTGCCCATGACGGCGGACGTCGGCGCCAGCATCTCTCGCATGCCCGGCCCGCCCTTCGGACCCTCGTAGCGGATGACCACGACATCGCCTTTTTTCACCTTGCCGTCGAGGATGGCGGTGAGGGCTTTTTCCTCGGACTCGAAGACTCGGGCCACTCCGCGGAATTTCTCGCCTTCCTTGCCGGAAATTTTGGCCACCGCTCCGCCCGGCGCCAGGTTGCCGTAAAGAATGACCAGATGGCTGGTCCTCTTGATGGGATCCTTGAGGGGACGAATGATTTGCTGGCCCTGGGGGTAGCCTTTGAAGGTCGCGAGGTTTTGCCTGAGGGTTTTTCCCGTGACCGTGAGGCAATCGCCGTGCAGCAGTCCGGCGCGCAGGAGTTCTTTCATCATGGGCACGATGCCGCCGATGGCCACGAGGTCCGACATGAGGAACTTGCCGCTCGGCTTGAGGTCCGCGAGGACCGGCACCCGACGGCCGATCTTGGTGAAGTCGTCGATGGAGAGCTTCACATTGCAGGCATGGGCCATGGCGAGCATGTGCAGGACCGCATTGGTCGAACCGCCGAGGGCAATGATCACCGTGATGGCGTTCTCGAAGGCCTCGCGGGTCATGATATCCAAGGGCAGGATGCCCCGCTTGAGCAATCCGAGCACGGCCGCGCCGGCCGCCCGTGCGTCCTCTTTTTTGTGGGAGGAGACCGCCGCCTGGGCCGAACTGTTCGGCAGGCTCATGCCCATGGCCTCGATGGCCGAGGCCATCGTGTTGGCCGTATACATCCCGCCGCACGACCCCGCGCCGGGAATGGCGCAGGCCTCGATTTTTTGCAGCTCGCGGTCGTTGATCTTGTTCGCCGCGCGCTGGCCGACCGCTTCGAAGACCGAGACGATGTCAAGGTTCCGGCCGTTCAGGCACCCGGGCAGAATGGTGCCGCCGTAGACGAAGACGGACGGGCGGTTGAGCCGGGCAATGGCCAGCATGCATCCCGGCATGTTTTTGTCGCACCCGCCGAGCGCGACGAATCCGTCGAAGCCCTCGCAGCCGACCACGGTTTCAATCGAATCGGCAATGACCTCCCGCGAAACGAGCGAGTATTTCATGCCCTCCGTGCCCATGGAGATGCCGTCGGAAATGGTGATGGTGTTGAAAATCGTGGCCTTGCCGCCGGCTTCGTTGACTCCGCCGGCCGCATCCCGGGCCAGCGCGTCGAGGTGCATGTTGCAGGGCGTGACCATGCTCCAGGTCGAGGCGATGCCGATCTGCGGCTTGGCGAAATCTTTCTCCTGATACCCGACCGCATAGAGCATGGCGCGGCTCGGCGCACGCTCCGGCCCGTCGAGCACGCTGGAGGAATAACGTCGGATGTTTGGTGTCTTGGCCCGGGTGGATTTTTTGCTCACGCCATGGATTGTAACGGGCGACGCGCAGCACGTTAAGTCGAAAGCACCAAAAGGTTCTCCCCTCCGCCGGTAGTGCCCGCTGGCTCAGCGGGCCGCTGCTCCACACTCAATCCGCGTTTGGCGAGGACTCAATGCGGGCCATCTCCTCCTGCAGTTCCGCCCGCTGTTGGGCTGTCAGGCCCGGTCCCGCCGAGGCCTCCGCCAAAGCGCGCAACGCTGGCCGCGTCAGGCCCTGCTTGGCGTAGGACTGGCCGAGATAGAGCTGATAAAATGACGGATCCCCGCCGCGACCGCGCGTCAGGGAGATGAGGCGCTCAAGAATCTCAGCCTCGCTTTGGAACGCGCGGGCCGCATTGGCCGTGCGGGCCGCGAGCCAAAGCGTGCCGGCATCGCCCGGGGACAAGTCCGCCGCTCGCCGGCCCGCCGCGTAGGCTTCATCAACCGAACCGGCATGCAGCAAAATCTCGGCCCGCACCTCCCAGGCGTAGGCAAGGCCCGGATCCAGACGGATCGCGTTCTCGCTCGCGGCCAGGGCGGCGCGAACATCGCCGACCGAAACCAACACCCGCGCGCGGGTCGCCGCGACGGGGGAGGAACGGTCGGAATTCCGCACGGCGGATTGCGCCAGCTCGTCCGCCTCGGGCAGCGCGTTCGCCGCCAAAGCACTGAGGGCGCAGCCGCCCAAAAAGCTGGAACGATTGGCCGCCCCCCACATCCCGCGGGCCATCTGCTGCGCCGGCTCGGTCGCGAATTCTTCGCTGCGCTTTTCCCGGACAAAGAACACCCCGGTTGCATCCACGGCCGCGAGCCGCCAGTCCGCCGACTCGCCGAGATGCCGGGCCAGCGGGGCGTAGTCGGCTTTGTCTCCCAACAGCCAGACCCCGCGGTAACGCACCTCGCGGTCACGCGCGCGCCACAGGGACGGCTCGCGGGCCATGCGGGCCGAATCACCGGAATCCACCCCGCACGGCAACGCCCCGGCAAATCGTGCCAGGGCCAGGCCGCCCGGATTGAGATAGATCGGCCCGTCGATGTCGAGCGCCTCGCGGGTCAGGGTTGGTTGCACCACGGCCTCGGTCATGGCCAGGGAATACCACCGCGGCAACGCCGTCGAACCAGCCCAGATGACCAGCCCGATCATGGAGAGCAGGAGGGCCGTTTGCATCCACCAACGCAGGTTGAACCCGCTCAGACGCAACTGTTCCTTGGCCGCGTCCCAGCAAGGGATCATCCACAACGCCGCCGGCCAGAGGTAGGCCGCCTGTCCCCGCGTCGCGCAGAGCAGCAGGAACGCCGGAGCCAGCGCCAGCCCAACTGATCCGGTTTTCCACGTCGCCCGGAGGGCAATCCCGAGCACAACCAAACTGACGAGGAGCCCGATGAGCGGGGCCGGTTCGAGGAGCGGTTGGGGCGACCAGCCAAGAAAAACCGCAGCCTCGGACCAGATCGCCAGTCCGCGTGGAGTCAGCTGGCACGCCACCGCGCAGAGGGCCACCGTGCCCAGCCAGGCCTTGCCTGGCACCCGCGTCGACTCGACCAACAGCACCGCGATAACCAGCGGGAGCGCCCCGGGCGAGAGCCACACCGCCACCCACGAGGCCACGGCAAGACGAACGATTTGCCGCCGCGAATCCGCAGCCACCGGCCAGCGGCTTGCGCAGGAAAGAACCAGCACGGCCATGCCGAAGCCCGCCAGTCCGGATGACGAATGCGAGAGCAACACCGCGATCAAGGCCGGAACCAGCGCCGCCAAGCCCCGCCATGATCGCGCCGGCAACGGAACCAGCCAGCAAAGCATCGTCAGCCAGGCCACCACCACATGGACGTTCTGCCATCCGCGTGAACCCGCCAACCAGAACGGCACTTGCGCGCCGGTGGCCGCAAGGGTGAGGGGACTCCACCAGGACGGTCCCGTCAGTTTCCAGGCCCCGACCATCGCCGCCGTGTCCAGACCGAGTTGGTCCGGTCCGCGCAAGGCGACCAGCGCGGCCAGCACCGCAGCGGCGGAGACCACCACAGCAACAACCCGCCGCCATCCTCCTCGATCTTCAGCCGTCCTCAACATGCGTCCGCATGATTCTGGCGTCGGAGGCGGATGGCAAGTGTCGCTTGTGCCGTGCGCCGAACGTGCTTAAGTCTGGTCCATGAAGAAAATTGCCGTCACGCTCCTTGCCATGCTTTCGTTTCTCGGTCTGACCCGCCCCGCCGCCGCCCTTGCCGTGGGGGACGAGGCCCCGAAAGTTTCGGCTCCCGACCAGAATGGCGCGGCCTTTTCGCTGGCTGACGCCTACGCCAAAGGCCCGACGCTCGTTTACTTTTATCCCAAAGCCGACACGCCCGGCTGCACCGCCCAGGCCTGTTCCCTCCGCGATGCCTTCCCCGAGTTCACCGGCGAAGGAGTGCAGGTCATCGGCGTGAGCGGCGACACGGTCGAGGCGCAGAAGAAATTCGCCGACAAATACAAACTTCCCTTCACCCTCCTGGCCGATTCCGAATCCGCCGTGGCCAAGGCCTTCGGTGTGCCCACCATGATGGGTTTCTCCAAGCGCCAGTCCTTCATCGTGAAGGATGGAAAAATCGCGTGGATCGTGGAGAGCGCGAAGACCGGCGATCATGCGGCCGAAGTCCAGGCCGCCCTGCGCGAACTGGGCCTGGTGAAATAATCTTGAGCAGGCACGTTCCGCGCTTAAATTGCTGGTTCGATTTTCGGGGTTGGTAGCTCAATGGTAGAGCAGCGCCCTTTTAAGGCGTTGGTTGCGGGTTCGAGTCCCGCCCGACCCACTCTCTGAAAAGCCCGCCAATCCACTGTTTATCAGGGTTTGCGGGCTTTTTCGTGTCGCACATTTGCGCACACTGAAAAACCTGTAAAAACCCCTAAAACCTCGTTTTTTTGGCAGCGAATTGGCAGCGGAATCGGGCCAAATCCTCATAAATGCAGGGGCGACGGGCGGCGACGGTCTAAAATTCCGCTGCCAACGGTTTTGGCAGCGGACGGTTGCCTTTTGGCTTGGTCTGCTCGCCCCGGCGTAAATCGCTGGCCACGGTCGGGAAAGCTCCCGTGCCCGGCTGCGGTGGTCGCCTCGCTTGACGTAGCGCAAGCCTGCACCCTATGAGTATCACATGCCGTTCACAGCCCCCACGCCGGATGATCCCATCAAGATCATTCTGGGCGATACCCGCGAAGTGCTTAAGACCATCCCGGATGGAACTTTTCAAAGCTGCGTGACAAGCCCGCCTTATTGGGGTGTGCGAGATTACGGGGTCAAAGGCCAAATCGGCGCGGAACCGCTTTTGCCCGACTACGTGGCCGACCTTGTGGCCGTCTTCCGGGAGGTTCGGCGAGTGCTCAAACCGGACGGAACTTTCTGGCTCAACATCGGCAACACCTACACCAGCGGGGGCCGGACTTGGCGGCAAACTGACGCCAAGAACAAGGGGCGGGGCATGAGTTACCGGCCCGACACGCCCGAGGGGCTCAAGAAAAAAGACCTTATCGGCGTCGCGTGGATGATCGCCATGGGGTGCCAGCTTGATGGCTGGTATCTGCGGAACGATATCATTTGGAACAAGCCGAATTGCCAGCCGGAGAGCGTGAAGGACCGCTTCACCGTCTCCCATGAATACCTTTTTCTGATGACCAAATCGGAAAAGTATTTCTTCAACCAAGCGGCAACCATGGTGCCAACCAAAGACGGCACGGGCTCGAAGAATCTCCGCACGGTTTGGGATATCAACACGGAGCCTTTCCCGGACGCTCATTTTGCCGTTTTCCCCCGCGCCCTCGTGCGTCCGTGCATCGCTGCGGGCAGCAATCCCGGCGACCTTGTGCTTGATCCCTTTTTCGGCTCCGGCACGGTCGGCCAAGTTTGCCGGGAACTTGATCGGCGGGCCGTGGGCATCGAGATGAAGCCCGACTACGTGGAAATTGCGAGAAAGCGGCTGGCGAAGCCTCTGCAAACCTCGCTTTTCGGGCTGAACGGGGCGGCTAAATCTGCGGAATCGAAAACGCCCAAGTCGCGTGAACCTCGCAAGAAGACTTTTTCAGTTTCTTGATTTGAAGCTTTCTCTCGCTTCCACCGTCGAAATACAGATCAAAGAGAAGGACACGACGCTCGTTCTTCACATGGCAGTATCCGACTTTTGCCTCTGTCTTGCTTCTTTTTGAAAACTCGAAGTGTCCATCGGCCGCTTTCAAAAATAGGTCCTTGGGGATTTCAACCAATTCGTATTTCCACTTCTTCGGTGCTTTGTCTAAAGCCACTTCTTCTTCGTTCGCGTCCTTCTTTGGCTTCGGCGGCCGCTCCAACGTCCTTAGCGTGAAGATTCGGTCGTAGTTTTCGAGGTGCTGCAAGAACTGGTCGCGGAACGCTTTCAAATGGGAGATTTGTTTCTTCCACTTCCCTTTCCCCAACTCCCGAAATTTTGAGATGAAGATTTCATCCTTTTTGAGTTTGTCATCTGCCTGCGTTTTCAAGCTGACTCTCTGCCCGTTGATCGTTATGTCGTGCCCCGGATTGCCCTTCGGGGCAAGGCGAGCTGGAACGCCGCGCATCTGCAAAAGCTGTTCCAGCGCGTATTCAAACTTGTCTTTGGAGAACGCCTCATTGGAAAAGGCGTGGTGAACTTTAAGAGTGTCCCCGAAGTCTTGAAGAACTTCTTGGGAAAGGAAGTCGGTTCGGGCGAACTCATACGAGGCTGGAGAGGCGAAAATCCCGGCCGTCCGTTCTATCCACATGAGTTGCCCTTCGCTCAACCCTTCGAGGGTGGCGACAAGGCTCTCGATCCGCTTTAGCCGGGCGTTCATTTCAACAATGTCCACGGCTCCACACCAAGCGCCTTGGCGATTTTATCAACGGTTTGAAGGGTGACGTTTCTTTCCGCACGTTCCAGCCCGCCCACGTAAGTCCGATGAAGGCCAGCCCGGTGCGCGAGTTCATCTTGCGACCATTTTCTTTCCGTCCGTAGTTCTCGGACTCGGCATCCGAAAGCTTGGTTGAGCGTGGGGGCGGGTTTCGGCAAGACGCCGATAAGTAGCAGGTCAGGCTAAAACCCGCGACAGCCTATGAGTAGCACTTGCGCGCCTTGTCGCCGTCGCAGATTCTACGCGGGGTGCGGCTCAAATGTCGGCAATGCCAGGGGCGGCAGCGCGGCCTTGTGGCCCCGCATTCTCGCTGGCATGATGGCAGCCATGCCCTTCACCGAGGCAACCCATAAATGGGGCGTCAGGCGACTTCCCGCACGCCACAAACGAAGCTCATGAATTACTACCTCTGGATTAGCGGAGCCGAGCATGGCCCATACACCATGGAGCAAATTCGCGCTGGCCTTGCGGACGGCACGATTGACGCCCAACAAACCACGCGCACGGAAGATAGCGCCGACTGGAAACAGCTTTCCGAGTTCGTGCGCGTTTCGCAACCCAAGCCAGCTTCACCGCCAGCATCTTCTCCGCAGACGAGAACTGCAATAGCGCCCGGATTTCAGAGGTCAGTAATCGTGCAGGTGTTGCACGGCGCTGCTTACGCCAATTTCGGTTTAGCGCTGGTGCCCTTGGCTGCAAGTTGGCTCGGGACTGTGCTGTTCGCGATTGGCGGCGTCTGGCTGCTTCGGTTGGCGGTTATGCCCGCTGCTGCTGACGACCGACTTGGTTTGCGGGGTTGGCGCGGGATTGCTGTGTGCGCCCTTGGTGGCGTTTGGCTACTCGGTTTAGCTGTCGCGCCCTTCTTCGCTGGCCGATTGTTTTTTATGGGTTGGCCCGGCGTGGTGCCCTTCGTTGTTGGCGGCTTCTCGCTGCTCTGTTTCGCAGTCGTCATTGACAGCTTGCAAGAGATTGTGTTTCGCCTGCGCAATTTGGAGCGAGTGGCCGCGTCTTCTGAGAGGTAGTCATTGTGGCGGCGGCTGCAACGCGCTTGCGGTAATTCTGGCGCTGCCGGGCGCGGCGGCGTTCGTCGGGCGGGAGGGCTTTCAACTCGGCTTTGGATAGCGGCGCGGTTGCTGCCCATGCGGCACGGCGGGCAGCTTTTGCGGCAAGTGCGGCGAGCCGGGCGGCGGCGTGGTCGGCGCGATACTTGGCGAGCCGGGCGGCTTTCACTTCGGGGCGGCTGCGGTGTGCGCGACGCTCCGCGAGAATCTTTGCCCGGTGGCGGACGTAGTAGGCGCGGCATTGCTGCCGGGCGCGTTCTTCGGCCTCGCCCTCGTTGGAAAGTTTGCGGCGGGTGCGTTTCTTGGCGGGCGGGTTCGCGGCCTTGGCTCTCGCTGCATCGCGAGCGGCTTGTTTCCGGGCCTCAAGCCAAGCGCGGGCAGCTTCCTCCCGTGGCGAGGGGCTTCCCTTGATGCGGCCTCGATTTGCCTGAAACCACATTGCCCGATACGTTTGCCGGGCTCGCTCCTGCGCGGTGGCGCATGGCTTGGGGCGTCGGCCAGTGGTCGGGGCAAGGCGCGGCGGTGGGGCAAGGGTCGAAAGGTATTCGATGCCGTGGGAGGTCATGGGTTCTGCTGCCATTCGTCGCCGGGGCGGACGGGCTCAACCTCGGGCGGCTCTGGCTCTTTGCCGTTGAAAATGTCGCCAGCCTCGGCGCAAAGGGCTGCGGTCGTCGGGTCAATCGTCCCGCTCATGGATTCAACCGCAACCGTGATTTCATCGTCACGGATCGGCAGTTGCTCGGCGTCCCTGACTTCCTGAAAGCGGGCCACCATGTCGGCAAGGGAATCGCCGGGCTGCATGAGTTCGTAGGCGATGGCCAGCAATTCGCCGGGGTGTTGCGACGGCGGCGGCAAGGCGGCAGCAAGGGCGGCGGTCAATGCCTGCTGAATGGTCTTCCCGCTGACAAAGGCGAGGGCTTGAAGCTGCCAGAAGAAGTGCGGCGGAATCTCCATGCCGTCAGGCTCCGGGCCGTGGCTGTTGTCGGCGTTCATAAAAAGGGCTGCTCGCTGCGTGTGGTCCCGGCGAGCGCGGGAGGAACCGGAGGCCCACACGCGGCCCCCCCAAAAATTAGACCGGCAGGAATCCGGGGCTGTTGCCAAGCCGGGCAGGCATTCCAGCCATTGCGCGGCGTCTGGCCACCTGCTCAAGAATTGATCGGCCTGCGGCTGTGGTCGCTACGCCAACGCCAGCGCCGACCGCTGCGCCTTTCGCCATTCCGCCGACAACGCCGGTTTGTTCGTCGCCATCAAGGGCGGCTCTCGCTCCGCCGAGAATTGAACCGGCTGCACCTGTCACGGCTGCATTGCGGGCGTAAATGCCGGGTGTTGAAAGCGGCATCTTCGCGGCGTTTTTGCCAGCGATGGCCAGCGTTGCGCCGGGCCTTTTCAAAAATCTGCCGCCCCATTTGACAAGGCCGCCCATGATTTCGCCACCGACACCGAAACGGAATTCATGCGCCTGCCGGATTTCGGAAAGGCGGATTTCGCGGCGGTAGTTGCTGGCGGATTCGCGGGCCTGCATTTCGAGCAAGACCTTGGCGCGGGCAACCGCGAATTCGCGCTTTCGTGCGGGCTGGCCTTCGGTCGCCTCGTTCACTTCGTCTTCAACTTGTGACTGGATGGCGGCGGCGAGTGCGTCCAAGTCTTCGCGCTCGAAAACGAGGCGGTCGCCGTTTTCGTTGGAGGAAACGGGGTTGAGTGCGCCAGCGGTGAGAAGCCCTTCAACGGCTTCAACCGTGACTTTAAGGCGCTCGGCAAGGCTGGCGGCGTCGTGTGTTTCGGTCGGTTTTGATCGTTGGTTGTGTTTCATAATTTTAGAGCGTGCGGAGATTTTCGAGGCGGTCGGCAAGGCGGATCGCGTCGCGGACCTGTGCGGAAAAATAGCGTCCGGTGAGGCGCTTTTTGATTCCAGCGGCGGCGATGGCGGCGGCGGCTCCAAGCGGCAGCAAGGCTTCGGTGCGTTTCGTTTCGCGGTCCTTCTCGCCGTAGCTGTCACGGGCTCGGCTGGTGACGGCGCGGGCTCCCATGACGGCGGCGGCTCCGGTGCCAGCGCCGACAAGAGCACGTTTGATGATTGCGCCCTTTGTGAGTTTGCCCGGCATGAGTGCGCCAGCGATTGCGCCAACGGCTCCGGTGCGGAGAAGGTTCCGGTCGCGTCGGTCAAGGTCTTCCTCCCTGATGCGCTTCACAAAGCGGTCACGGGCAACGCGGCCGCTGAATGGAACTCCTGCTTCATCTTGAATAAACGTCTGCGCGAAGTGGTGAACGCGGGCGGCGGATGAAAGCTGCCGGGTGCGTGATTTCGCTTTCGAGGTGCGGCGGTCTTTCTGGATATTGACCAAAGAATCGGCCTGCTGGCCCGCGTCAATTCCCTGAATCGCGCCATAACCTGCGCCTGCGAGTCCGCCAAGGGCGGCGGCTCTCAAGGGGCTTGCGCCATGTAGCGGGGCGAGTGGCCGCCAAGTCTTTGCGAGGTTGGCAACGGCTTTCGAGGCTCCGGGGATTTTCCGCATGAGAAGGCCGCCCGCTGCCCCTGCTGCGCCTCCCGCGATGGCTGCACCGATGGCGGCGCGGGTCGTGTAGGGCGCGCTTTCGTCGCTCGGGTCATCGTCGCGGATGGCTTTTCCGCCGATGTAGGTTCCGCCCCCGGCAAGGGCCGCTGAACCGGCTCCCATCGCGGCGGCGGATTTGAGGGCTGTCTTGATCGCAACGCCCTTCTTCAAGATTGGGAGAATCCCAAGCCCGGCACCGCCGACAAGCCCGGAGGCGGCGGCGGTCAGGTAGGGGTTCAAGTGCCGTTTCTTCGGCTGGTCCGGTGTGCTGAAGTTGTTCTGCTTGTAGAATTCATCAAGGGCAGCTTTCTCGGCCTTCTGCTGCTCGCTGGCCTTTTGCTGCCTGATGAACTTGTTTGCCAACTGCTGACGTTTGATGCGCTGCTCGGCAGCGGCGGCGGTCGCAATCGCGTTGCGTTCGGTGCGGGCAACGGCGGCTTCGTGGGCCGTTGGGAGTGCGGCCAGAGTGACAAGGCGGCGGCGTGAGGAAAGGGCGGGCTCGTTTTCGGGAATCACGGGCTGCCGCAAGCGAAGGGCTTGGGCGATGCGGGCCAGACGCCCGCGCTTACGTTCGGCAACATCACCATAAGCCCGCGCCATTGTTTGCGGGTCGGCGGCTCCGGTCGCGCTCGGCGCGAACGTGCCAAGTTGGGTGCGGGGGCGAGGGTCAACGGCTGAAAAAAGGCCGTTCACGTTGGCGGCGGGGCTGGTGACAACATCAACGGCTTTCAGTTCCTCGCAACGTGCGGCCTTCTTGCCTCCGCCGATGTCCACGCCTTTGCCCTTGAAGGCGACCGAAAGCCCAAAGCAACCGGGCATGACTTGTGCCCGTTCAAGAAGCTTCGCGGTTTCGTCGTGCGAGCGGAGCAAATGCCAATCCCCGCGAACGTGGTTTTCCTCGCGGCGGAAGCTGTCGAGGTATCCGCACAGATTTTCAAGACCGGAGCCGTGATTGATTTTCACGGGGATTTTGCCCGCTGCCTTTGCGCTCTCAAAGACCTGCTGCAAGGTGGTGTCATCCACAAGCAAGCCGTGTCCTTCGGCCTCGCCCTTCGTGATGAGTGACACGCCGGGGATGGTGCAAGTGTTCTCGTCAACAATGACGCCCGTAAAGGGTGTGTGAAATGTCAGGTTTTGCATGTGGGTCATGGCTGCTGCTCAAGGTTGCGGGCGATGGCCTCGAACGTCTCGCCGTCGCGGGGCTCCTGCCCTTCGGAAATGTATCGCGCAAGATTGGCTTGGGCCGTGAGGGTGTCGCGCTTGGAGATGAGGCTTTCGAGCCGGTCCCGGCTTCGGTCGGTGTCGATCCCGCCGAAACGATTTTCAAAGGTGAGGGTCGGCACGGTTCCGCCCTTGATGACGTAGGATTTGACCGCCTCGGCAAAGTCGGCACGGGCGGCGGTGGCGGCGGCGTCAAACTCTCCTGCCTTCGCGTCGAGGGCGTCGGCCAGCGCGAGCCATGCGCTCGGGTCGGAGAAAATGCGGGCCTTGGCGGCTTCAATCGCTGCTGCATCGTCGGGGAGCACGGCGGCGAGCCTTTCGAGTTCCGCCTTTGCCTTCGTGAGTGATTCGAGGCTTTTCCGGTCGGGCATCTGGTCGAATGAATCGGACGCAACTTTGACGCGGACCTCGGCCGCGTCGCGGTCGGCGGCAAGGGCACGGATCGAGGCGGCGACGGATTTTGCCTTGTTGAAAAGTTCAGCGATGGCGGCGGGGAGCCCGGCAGTTTGTGGGATTGTGGTGGTCATAAAATCAAGGTGCCTTCGGCAAATGCTTGGGACTGGCTTTCAAGGCGCACAACGGCGCGGTCGGGACTGGAAAGCAAAATGTCGCGCTCCTGCGCGGTGATTCGGCCAAGGCCAAAGTCAATTCTGACGTTTAGCGCGGCCAGCGTTTTCAGGGCGGCGGCGGGGTCAACTTCTGCCGTGGCTCTGGCAGCGGAAAGAAGTCGTTGGATTTCAGTTTTTTTCATTGAGTAAGTCTTCGGCGATTTTGTCGATGAGCACGTCAATCAGCGGCCAATTGCTGATGACCTTCGCGGGGGCGCGGTCGGCAAGGGCTCGCAACGCTTCTGTCGCGTGTAGGGCTCGCAAATATCGGGTGGCGGAAATGTCATCTGTCCTCAACGCGGCAATGGCGGTCAGTCGGTCGCAGACGAGGAAGATTTGAACGCGGACGCTGTTCACTTTGAGAAATTCCCGCGAAAATCTCGGCTCGGTGTCGGAGGGCCGGGGCTTGGTCCGGGGCTTCCGTGTTTTCGTCGCAAGTGCCTTTTGTGCCATATACAAATCGGGAGGGCGGAACTTTCGGCCTCAAATGTCAGAGGCCACGGGCGGAACTTTGGCGAAAGCCTTACGAAGTGCGCGGTCGGTCTTTCCTGTCAGTCGTTGGGCGGCGGCGGTCGTTATCCGGCCGTGTGCGCGAGCGATTGCGGCAACTCGGGTCAGGATCGCGCCGGGTGTCGGCCTGCCGGAAAGCAAGCGGTCAATGACGGCGGCCTCGGCGGCGGCTTCGCCAGCAATAAACCCGCGATGGTGTTGCAGGCGCAATGCTTCAAGGAAAAGCTGCCTTTGCGCTGCGTCGAGTTCGGAGCGCGTCGCATCGGGCGAGGCGTCCCCGTCGATGGCCTGCCAATCAAAATCGCAGGTCGGCACGCGTTGGCCGTCGTGGTCAAAGGCGTGGCGGTCGTCGTCGTCCATCAAATACCCTCTTTCAAAAGCTCGTTGTGCAAGGTGGCGAGTTGTTCCCGGACGCGTGCATAAAATGGATGGCGGAGCCCTTCGGGCAGTTGGAATTGCCGTAGCGTCTCGGCAAGGTCGGTGGAAAGCAGGCGGGCGGCTGAACCGCTGTCGCGTCCGCACACTTGCGAAGAAATGCGGTGTTTGGTTTGGCGAAGTTGCAAAATCATCGCTCGCCATGAGTCCGTAATGACTCGGGCGGCTTCCCGCTCCGGGAATAGCTCGCCCCGCGCAACCGAGTTTTCCCGCGCTGCGGCGGCGGCTTGGAGTTGGAGAACCTCCGTTTGAAGTCGGAGTTTTTCCCGCCGTAGCGGTTCAAGTGTCGGATCGCGCTCGGCTGCGGCGGTGCGGCTGCCAAGCCCGTTGGCGGCAATCCACTTTTGCCAGCGGGTGACGGAAAAACTCCCGTCTGCCCGGCGTCCGGGGTTGCCGTCCACTTTAAGCCAAGCCGAGATTGTCCGGCGCGATGCTCCGCAGGCGGTCGCAAGCTGGCTTGTCGTCCGGGCGATTCGCGGCGGCTTCATCGTGCGTCCTCCGTGTCGGCCTGACACTTTTGCATGAGGGCGATTGCCGTTTTCATGTGGGCCATCGAGCCTTCTTTCGCGAGGGAAAGAAGGGTCGTTCTGACGGCAACCTCGGCCTGCAAGCGGCCTCGTTGGAATGCCTGCCCGGCCTCGCTGGCTCCGGTGGCGAGTTCGGAGGCGAAGCGTTCCAAGTCCGGGCGGCCAACTATCCGGGCGCATTCGATGGGGCTGAAAAACAAGCCTCCAAGCTGCTCAAGCTGCGTGGTGATTTCCGGCGCGGGGGCGGTGTCCAGCGGCGGTTCGGTGGTGCGTGGCTTTTTCATAGATTCGAGGCGGTCACAAGCTCGGCAATCCATCCCGCGTGGAATTTGGCGAGGTCGGCATCATTGAAAATTGTGGCCTGCTCCGTGTTGGCGGATGATCGCAAGTTGGCGCTGGTTTCGATCACAAAGGCGTCATGTCCGCAGGGGAGGACGTAGCACTTCGCATGGCTCCGGCTGGTGCCGATGACGGCGGCGGCGAGTTTTGCCCGGCAGGCCGGGGCGGTGTCTGCCCGGCTCGTCTTGTCGAAGTAGTCGGAAAGGAGCAAATGCAGGCTCCCGATTTGCCCGCTGCTGAGAAGCTCGGCCAACTGGTCGGCGTTTCTCTCGCTCATGGACAAGCTTGCGAGGTGGACGGCTCCGGCTGGTCCCTTTTGCTGGACGATAGCGGCCAAGAGGTCACAAAGCACAAAATCGCCTTTCAGAAGGCAATGAAGCCGGGAGCCGGGAGCCGGGAGCCGGTCCATGACGCTTTGAACGTGCTCCGCTCGGATCATGTGCTTTGGCGGCCTGCCCCTTTTCGCGTTGGCGAGCCGGTCCCGCATTGAAAGGAACCGCGACGCGCCGATTGCAAAGCCGTTCGCGGGCGAGGCGGGCGCTTTGGGGCCGGGTTCGAGCCTAAAGAGCGGGTGCGGGGCGTTTTTCATGGGGAAGGTGTTTTTGCGGGGGCTTTCACGGGCGAATGAGGCTCCGGCTTTGAACCTGTCGGCTGCGCGGTCTGAATAGATTCCTTGCCCTCGGTGGTGGATGATTCCATTCCGCGAAGGTGAAGGATTTCCCGAAGGGCAAAGGCGGCGCGGTGCTTTTGCTTACAGAGCGGGCAACGTCGATAAAACGCGCTTCCTCGCTTGCGGCGAGCGGGGGCCTTGAACGGGCCAAGCGGGCAGCGTGTTTTGGTGCCGGGCGCTTTCATAAAATGGGGGTCGCCTCGAAAATCTCGCAGGCGGCGGCAAAGGTTCGGGCGTCTGGATCGTCCGGGCCGGTGATCCATCCGGCCGCGTGAATCTTGGCCAGTTGCGCGGCGACGTGTCGCACAAGCTCGGGGTCCGGGCGGCCGGGTGTGGCCACGGGCGGCGGTGGCGCGGGTGTGGCCACGGGCGCGAGTGACGGAGCGGCGGGCGGGGGCGTGGTCGGCAGAACGTCAGGCTTTGAAAATCGCAGGCGCTCGCCACTGACTCGAAACGGGATGCGGTTTGATTGGGGAACGCCCGGAGATTCCTCGGCTCGCTCGCGGGCGGCTTTCTCGGCGCGGTATGAGTGCAGGCCGAAGCCGTTTTGCTTCGCGAGAAAAATCAACGTGCCGACACCGATCTGATGCAAACGGCACTTGTGCTTTTCGGCATACTCGCCCGGCTGTTCCTCCGGGCTCCACTCATGCAGCAAACGGGCACCTTCGGCCATTGGCAGGACGGACCAGACGGCGGAGGCGATGCGGAGCCAGTCCGCATAATGGGGGCGCGGAGGGATGGCGGCCAGCATGAGGCGGATTTCCTCCTTGCTGACTTCCGCACCAACCGCACCAACCGCACCAAGGGAGGGTAGAATTATCATAGAAAAGGGCCTTTCCTTACGAGATTCTAAGAGGGTTGGTGCGGTTGGTGCGGTTGGTGCGGAAACGCTCAAACCGATACGCTTTGAGCGTTTTGTCGCCCCCAACCGCCCCGCGTGAGACGGTGATTTCCTCCCGAGTCACGAGAATGTCGTCCGCCTGAACCGTTTCTTGGCCGGTCAGAGCACGCGCCATGACGACGCCAACGGCACGAGCGGCCTTATCCTCCCCGGCGTCTGGCTTGGTGCCGGGGATGGTGATTCCGTAATCCGCGCAAAGTTCCACAAGGTTGGATGCCGTCCAAGGGGTAAGCCGGTCGGGATGGTCGGCAAGAATCCGGCTGCCAATTTCGCGGAGCCAGACAAGACCGGGGTTTGCCACGCGTTCTTGAATGGCTTCGTGCCCGTCGAGCAGGGGCGGGCACCCGCCAGTCTCCTGCGCAATCCAATCGAGGCTTTGCCCCCACGCACGGAAGCGGCCGGGGGCGCGGCTGTCCTCGGTGCGGGGGCACCCGGCATCAAACCATGTCCCGGCGAGGTTATAGACGGCTCCAAGGAAGCGCTCCCGGTGGGCGGCAACGTGCTCGATAAGCCCGCCCTCGGGGAAGCGGGGCGGGTTCCATCCGTGCCGTTTCCTGATGCGGATGACGCAAGCGCGGTTTGCCAAGTCCTCGGTCATCTCCAATCCGTTGGACGTGCAATGAAAAATGACGCGTGAGGGGTCAATCTGAACCTCCGGGCGGTGCGGAGTTCGGCAACCCACGGTCGCCCCTCGGGGGCATGTCAAAACCATCTCGAAAAATTGCGATGCGAGGCGGTTGCGGAAATTGTCCAACATGATGAACGGGCGGCCGCCAACGAGGGCGGAGGCAAGAGACTCGTCGAGGCTGCCGACTCCGCCCTCCTTGCGACCGACAAAGGACGCTGTTTCGCCATAGACGGTTTGCACGAGTTCGCAGAGATAGCCTTTTCCGGTTTGTGATTTGTCGGCTTCGACAGCGAAAAGCGGGACGTGCTCGCGTAGCAGTCCACCGGCCACGAGGGCGGGCGTTACGAGCATGGCCAAGGCGCGGGAGCGGTCGGAGGGCGTGACAAAATCGAAGTCACGCAACATCAGGTCGATTGCGTCGAGGGCTTCGCGGTGGTCGAGTGTCTGATCTGGCACGAGGGCGCTTAGAACTAGCGTCCCGGACGGCTCGTCATACCCGGCCGGGAGCAGCACAAGGCGGCCGTCTTCCGTGGTCAGGGGTGGACAGGTGACAACGCTCTTGATCGTCGGCAGGTCGTAGCGTGCCGCTGATTCGAGCCACATTGCGGTGATGGGCGCAAAGGCGAGGGCACCCGGCCGCAACACGGGTTTCTTGTTTCTATCTCTGCCCCAGGCTGCGACCGGCACGCCGCAATTTTCGATTGATGATGAGAGGCGGGCGGGTTTGAGAATTTCAATCGGGTCGGCACCGTCGATTTTCTGAATCTCGCAAGCTCGGCCGCCCCGGAGATAGAAGCGCTTGGTTTTTCTCATGGCAGCAAACGCGGTCTTTGCTGATTCAAGGTTGCCGCACAGTTCGGAGGGGAGAATTACCCATCCCTTAGGATTCGGCGGTGCGGGGGCGGCCTTGCTTTCATCCTCATCCGTGCCCCCGTCTTCCACTTCGTCCCCGTCCTCGGGGCCGCCCGTGGCTGGCTTCGGTGCCCACTTCTCAACGTCCAGCGGCACGGCGGTTTTGCACCATGATTCCGCGTCGTGACTGAGGAAGCAAAGGCGGGTTGCGTCACGGCAAGCAGGGTCGGCGGTGTGGCCGTAGTTCTGGCGAACATAGTTGGCGGCGGCGGCAAAGGATTCTGCGTGCCGGTCGAGTTCGGGCGGGATTGCCACGATGAACTTCAATCCATCGCCTGATGGACTGATGAAGGCGGCGGCAACGTGCGGGTCGTATTCGATCTTGTCGCGGAGGTTGGCGGCTGCCTCGCTGCCGATGTGGTCCAAGTCGATTTGCACGAGCCCGGAATGAGCCAAGACCTTTCGCCCCGTCGCGGCCTTGCTTGCCGAGAGTTGCGCGGCGGGCAATTTCTTTTTTAGCGCGGCGCGGCGCTTTGGGTCGGCCTCGGCGCGAATGGCGGCAACTTGCTCGGCGTGTTTGCCAGTGGCGATTTCTTGGATGATCTCGCGCAACGTGGTCGTGCCAGCCGGGGGCTCGGTGCATTTGGCATACACGGCAACATTGATTTCGGCGGCGGTGCTCATAACGAGTCCTCCGCGAGCTTCGCCTTTAGCCAAGCCCTGACTTGCCGATGCGCGCAAACCGGAATCTCTGCCATGAATACTTCCCATCGCCGCGCAAGTAGCTTGGCGAGTTTTGCCCCCGATGCGGGCATAGGTTTTTGCAGAATGGGGGGGCGTGGACCCTCACGCAAAACACGCTCGAATCTCGCTTGGTCGGCGGCGTCGCCTAGCTCTGCTTCGACAGCTTCCGTTGCCTCGCGGATTGCGTTCGCTGTCAAATTTCCGTTGGTCGATTTCGCGGCGGCGGCGACAACTTCGGCGCGGCGCTCGGGGGCGACCTTGGACAGTTCGCGGGCTTGGCTTTCGGTTGTGATTAAAGACTTCGTGCCAATTGGCACCATTTCGACAATCTCGGCCGCAAACATGAGTCGGCGTGCGTAGTTTGCTGAAAAGTTCCACCGCTTGCGGCAGTAGTCCTCAAAGGTCTTGTGCTCTACGCGGTAAAGCTTGCGGTCGCGGATTTCGGCCAGCGCATTTCCGACTTCAAGGAAGGTGTCGAGGCCAGCTTTGATCGTCCTTTCGAGACGCACCAAGTCGGCGCTTTCCTCCATGCTGATGATCTCGCCCGCCGTGGGCTTGACTTGAATATCGCTATCGGGTAATGTTTTCATTCTTCGTTTCGTGATTCGCCCCGGTTCGTCTTTGCAGGACGGCCGGGGCTTTTTCGTGCCTCGGCGCGGGGCGGGAAGGTCAGCGGGCCTTGATGGTGAGTTTGTCGAGGGCTCGCTCAATGTCGGCGACGCGATAGCGGACCAGCTTGCCCAAGCGCACCGATGGAAGGGCGCGGGAGTTTGTGAGGTTCTGGACGTGCCGCCATGAGCATCCTAAAAGCTCGGCAGCCTCACGAATGTTGAGAAGCAGCCTTGCGGGCTGGCTGGTGGGTTTTGTTTCTGTGGTGGTTTGCATGTGCAAAGACTCGGTGCAAATGTTTGGCCTTGCAACGGGTTTCTTGCATCCTTATATTGCACATTGTCCTATGAGGCTTTCCGAACGAAAAACAACTTCCGCCGTCCTTCGCGCAGAGCTTGGATGGAAACTTGATGCCGATTTTTGCGAGCGGGCGGGGTGCTCCCTTGACCTGTGGCGAAAGCTGGAAAACGGCGACCGCAAATTGTCGGCGGCTCGTGCCACGCGGCTTGAATCGGCCTTCGGGATTGATCGCTCGTGGCTGTTGGCGGGCAATCCCAAAAAACCGCCCGTTGCGGTGGATGGTTCCCGGTGGTCCGCCGACTACTTCGCGCAATATGAGGCGCGGCGGCTGGCGGGCGAGGGGGACGTTTCCTTTGCTGTCAACGTGGCGGGGTGGCTTCCGGCTTTGTTTGCTGTGGCAGGGGCGGCGGCGCGGCAAGGGCGTCTTGCGGAGCTTTCCGTCGAATTAGACGGCTTTGCCCGGCTCATACGTGGCCGGTTCGGTGCCGATGATGCGGCCTTCGGAAAGGCGGTCGAGCGGGTCCAGAGTGCGGCGGAATTTGATGATTGGTGGACAATGGACGGCTTTGACGGCGACCTGTCCGGGGCCATGAAGCGCGGGGCAACCGTGAATATGACCGGCTACGGCCACGCTCCGCATCCCGCGCATAAGGTGGGCGGGCCGGTAAGCGCGGAGGGGCTTCGCGGCCTTACGGTCGTCCGGGTGGGCCGGAAGCGGCGGGCGAAGAAATAGAGCGGTCAGGCTGTCCGGCGATACGGGACAACGTTCTTTGCCGGGGCGGGCGGGGCGACAGCAAACCACTTCCGGGCTTCGTCCGGCTTCATCAGGCGCAAGTAATGGGTCTTTATGACTTGGGGCGAGTTGCCAGCTTGGAAGGCCACGGCCTCAATGCCGGTGATGGCGGGCGAGGCGGCGGCGGGAATGTCGAAAGCCTTCGCGGTGTCCTCCGGGGCCAGCGCCATGCGGGCGCTGATAGCGGTATGGCGCAAGGCATTGTCCGGCCACGGCACAAGGGCTTTAAGTTTGTCCTTGGTCATGGCCTTCTGTGCCTCACGGGAGCGCAGGAGGGAGGTATTGAACGGGCCAAACCCGGCTGCCAGTCGGCACAAGTCCCAAGCGGCACGGGCATCAGGTCCGGGGGTCAGGATTGGACCGGCCTTTTTGTCTTTGGCCAGCGGGGCCAGCCATGCCACGGCGGCAAGGGGCATGGTGACAACGCGGCGGCTGTTGGTCTTGGTGGTCCCGGCGTCGAGGGTGACAACGCGCTCCTTCAAGTCCACGTTGCGCCAGTCGAGGCGGGCAATCTCCGCTTGGCGCAGGGCGCAGAATCCGGCCAGCACAACGGCAGGGCGGATGCAATCCTCGGCAGCGGCGAGCATGGCGTCGAGTTGCGCGGCGGATAGCGTGGTGATGGGTTCGGGCTTGGCCTTGTAGATCGTCGCCTTTGCTGCCGGGTTGGTCTGGCAGAGTCCGCCATCAACGCACCATGCAAAGAATGTGTTGAGGTCGCGGCGGAACGTGTTGGCGGTGGTCGGGTGGAGATTCAGCCCGCGAAGAAAATCATTCACGGTGGCCGTGGTCACGGTGCCAGTGGTGGCCTCGGGGTGCGCGTCTTTGAACCGGGTAAGGCGCAACTTCAAATCGTTCTGGTAGCGGAGAGAAAGCCCGGTGCCCTTCTTGGCGGCAAGGAAGTCGGTGACGGCGGTTTTCAGGGGGACGGTTTTTTCCTGCTTCCGCAAATGCTCAAGCGCGAAGGCCACGGCGCGGGCCACGTTCCAGCCGTATTTGCGGAGGGCGGAATCATCGAAAGCGTCGGTGCCCTCGTTGATGCGTTTGACGCGCTGCGTTGCGGCTTCTGCCTTCGCGTCGGCGCGGGTGTCGAAATACTTCCGTTCGCCTTTGCCGTTGATGCGGCAATCTACCATGAAGCGCGTTTTGCCGTGGTTCTTTACTGCCTTGACCGGGGGCCATTGGTTTTTCATCAGGTCCGCATTTTGGCAGCAAATTGGCAGCGGAGGCAAGTTTTATCTGTAGGCGGACGCCCTTTTAAGGCGTTGGTTGCGGGTTCGAGTCCCGCCCGACCCACTTCCTCCTTCGCTAACAGACGATGAAAGGGTGGGTCTATATTCTCACGGGCAACTCAGGCCGCCCCTACATCGGTTCAACCTGCGATCTCGAGCGGCGTCTGGCCGAGCATCAGCGCGGGTCATGCCATAGCACGAGGCGGTTGGGAGGTGGGGTGGAATTGGTCGCCTCGTGCGACTGCGCCAGCATGGAGGAAGCGCGGCATTTGGAGTTGCGGCTCAAACGCATGAAGAATCCGCGTGCCGCCTTGGCCTTTCTCGTCGGTCGCGTCAGCTGCAACCGGAGCAGCCCCGACTGAAGTCGGGGTTGGTTGCGGGTTCGAGTCCCGCCCGACCCACATTTCTCGGGGGAGCAAATTATGGAGGGGTGGGTCTACATCCTCAAAGGAAGCGCCGGACGCCATTACATAGGCTCGACGCGGGATCTAGATCGGCGCTTGGCTGAACATCAGCGCGGGTCTTGCCATAGCACGAGACGGTTGGGAGGCGAAGTGGAGTTGGTGGCATCGTGCGGGTGCGCCAGCATGGAGGAAGCGCGGCATTTGGAACTGCGGCTTAAGCGAATGAAGAATCCGCGCGCGGCTTTGACATTTCTCGGTAACCGAGCGGCGTGCAGCGAGAGCAGCCCCGACTGAAGTCGGGGTTGGTTGCGGGTTCGAGTCCCGCCCGACCCACTTTTCTTTTTTGGCCCCCCGTCCGTTCACCGCCCGCGCCGACATTGGCGTGGCGTGATCCGGCAACGCGGCGTCCCTGGCCGCGCGCGCCTCGCTGCGAGCTCGTTCAGCCCGCTTGACTCATAACTGGACTCACGCTTGACTTATCTCCGCATGGCCTACGAACCGCAATTCAGCATCAGACCGCGTCTCCTTTCGCTGGTGGAGCAGATTTCCGCCTTGCGGGAGCGCATTCAGGGTGCGGCGGTCGAGTTGTCTTGGGTTCCGGCTTTGCAGAAGGACACCCGCACACGCAACAGCCATGCCTCGACGGCCATCGAGGGCAACCCGCTGACGCTGGAGCAAGTTCGGGCGTTGGAGGAGGGGCGGGAGTTGTCGGCCGTGGATGCACGCCCGAAGCGGGAAGTGCTGAACTATTTTGCCGGGTTGCGCTACGTGGAGAAGCATGCGGGCAAGAAAACCATCCGCCACGAGGACATCTTCGACCTGCACCGGTTGCTGGCCGGGCAGGTCATGGATCAGGGCGAGGCCGGGCGCTACCGGACGATCCAAGTTCGTGTGGGCCGGCATTTTCCGCCCGCCGCCGCCGATGTGTCGGGGCTGATGTTCGAGTTGCTGGAATGGTGGAACAAACGGGCGGAGGATCTTTCCCCCGTGCTCAGCTCCGCCGTGCTCCATTACCAGTTCGAGTGGATTCATCCCTTCGCCGACGGCAACGGGCGCACCGGGCGGGCGCTTGCGCTGTGGGAGCTTTACCGCCGCGGCTTCGACAGCCACCACATTTTCTCGGTGGATGAATACTACTGGGAGGATCGCCCGGCTTACTACCGCGCACTTGATGCCGTGCGGCAGTCGGGTGATGACCTAACGGGGTGGCTGGAATACTGCGCCGAGGGATTGCGCCAAACGTTGGAGCGCGTGTGGATGCGCATCCAGTCTTACAACATCGAGTTGCCCGGAAAACTCGTGCTGCGGCCGAGACAGGAGCAACTGCTGCGTTTGCTGCGCGATCACGGGAGCATGGCACCGGCGGAACTGTGGGACGCATTGGACATCTCGAAGCAGGGAGCGATGGATCTCTTGCGGCCGTTGTTGGAGGCGGGAGTGGTGGAAAAAGTCGGCACAAAGAAAACAGGGCGCTATGCGCTGAGGAAGCGATGAACGAGTCCGAGACCCACGCCGAACGGGCCGACCATGCGAGGGTCTAGATCAATTCAGCCTTCGATGCCAAACAGCGGGCCCTCCTTGAGTTCGTGCTGTCGCACTACGTCCCTGTCGGTGTGTAGGAGCTTGATCAGGAGAAACTCACGCCTTTGCTTCTTCTGAAATACGGAACAATCCAATGCGCTGTAGCCGTCCTCGGCCAACTGGAGCAGATCGGCAGCGCCTTGGCAGGATTCCAGAGCTATCTCTACGCGAAGACCTTCGCCTGATTTGTGCAGAGCAGCGGGCTGCTACTTCACCGGTTTGTAGACGGCCAGAGCCTTCTTGCCTTCCATCTTGATGGCCTTGGCCTTGATCAGGTCCTTGAGGCTTTTGCGCATGGAGGAGAGAGGGTAGCCGGGGAGGGCGGAGGCGATTTTGCCGATGGGGAGACCCTTGGGATTCTTGGCGATGATGGCGGAGAGTTCCTTGGGCAGCTTGGCCCGCTGGGCCGGGGTGAGGCGTTTGCGCTTGGCTGTCTTGCGCGGCTTCGCGGGCGGGGTCGCCTTGGCAACTTTGCTCTTCGCACCCTTCGCCAGTTCGGCATGCTTGGCTTCGTGGTGGGCGAGCTGCGATTTCAGGGAGGCAATGATCTTGGCCAGTTCCTTGACCGCTTTGTTCTTAAGCTTCGCCACGTCGGCGATATGTTTTTCGGTGAGTCTTTCGATCTGGGCTAGGGCTTTCATTAGGGTGGTAAGCTTACGCGTTAATGCTCATGGAGTTCAAGCTATCGCTTGCCCGGGGCGGCTTGGCCGCCCCGTGTCAGCTATCGAAGAACCCGAAATACTTCCGGGCATTGCTATAGCAAACATCACGGACGAGGCGACCGACGAGTTCCTCGTCATCGGGGAGCAGTCCGCGCCGCATGTCGTTTCCGAGGATGTTGCAGAGGAGGCGGCGGAAATATTCGTGGCGGGGGTAGGAGATGAAGGAGCGGCTGTCGGTCAGCATGCCGACAAACTGGCTGAGCAGGCCCAGCTGGGAGAGTGCTTCGATCTGGCGGGTCATGCCGTCGAGCTGGTCGCCGAACCACCAGGCGCTGCCGAATTGGATTTTCCCGGCCGTCGCTCCGTCCTGAAAATTGCCCGCCATGGTGGCCACGATCTCGTTGTCCCGCGGATTCAAATTGTAAAGGATGGTCTTGGGGAGCCGTCCGGCCGAATCGAGCCGGTCGAAATGCCGGGCCAATCCAGAGGCGATCGGCCAGTCGCCGATCGAGTCAAATCCGGTATCCGGACCGATCCGTTTGAGCATGCGCGTGTTGGCACTGCGCAGCGCGCCGAAATGGATCTGCATGGTCCAGCCCTTGGCCGCGTCCATCGCGGCGAGTTCATGGAGCATGAAGGATTTGTAGCGGATGGCTTCATCAGGTGAAAAAGTCTGGCCGGCCCGCGCCTTGGCGAAAATCGCCGCAGCTTCCGACCGGGTGCAATCCTCCGCCCACACGGCATCGACCCCGCGGTCGGACAGACGGCAGCCGTTGTCGGCGAAAAAGTCGTGGCGTTTCTGCAGGGCGGAGAACAAATCGTCGAGCGTGGTGATGTCCTGCCCGGCGGCCGCTTCCAGGGAGGACAGCCATGGGCCGAGGACTTGCGGCTTGTCCGCCGCCAAGGCTTTATCCGGTCTCCAGGTCGGGCGCACCTGAATGCCGAATGACTGATCGGCCGCGATGGTGCGGTGATGTTCGAGCGAGTCCGCCGGGTCGTCCGTGGTGCAAACCACTTCGACCTTTGAGCGCTGCATGAGCGACCGGCAGGAAAACTCCGGCGTGGCCAGCAGGCGGTTGCAGTGCTCGAAAATGTCCTTCGCCGTGGACGGCGAGAGGAGTCGGTCGGTCACATCGAAATAGCGCGCCAGCTCGAGATGCGACCAATGGTAAAGCGGATTGCGGAGGAGCTTTGGCATGGTCTCCGCATACTTTTCGAATTTTTCCCACGGCGAGGCCTCGCCGGTGATGAACTTTTCTTCCACCCCGGCCCAGCGCATGGCCCGCCACTTGTAGTGGTCCCCGCCGAGCCACAGCGCGGCCAAGTCCGGCCAGGAAATGTTGTCCGCGATTTCCTTGGGCGGGAGATGGCAGTGGTAATCAATGATGGGCTGATCCGCCGCGTGTCCGTGGTAAAGCCGGCGGGCCTGCTCGGTCTCGAGCAAAAAGTCGTCGTGGATAAAGGTCGGCATGAAGTTGGCGGTTCTTGGGAGAAAATCGCTTTCGGTCCTCTGAAGCGCCGGCCCGAAGGTTAGGGGTGGAAGCGTATGATTTCTCGATCCGACGCTGGCAGAGCGGGGCTTGAGGATCAAGCACCCGCTATCTTGTGGTCCTCGTGCGGCCAGAGCATTCCAGATGCAAAAATCGCGAGCTTGCCCTGGCTACCGTCGTTTTAGCGCTGCGGCAAGGCGTTCTTGTTGAAAGAGCTTTAGCTCGAGAGCTCCTCGCTTGTTTCGCAGGCGGCGCGGTCGCGGGGATAGGCGCGGAGCAAGGAGGTCCAGTAAACTGCGTTGATCGCGTAAGGCACGGTGACCATCCAGAGCATGAGGCTTTGCAGGCCAATCTGGTCGGCCAGCCGTCCGGCGGCGAGCGAGAGCACGCCGGCAAACATTCCTTGGATGAGAGAGAAGAGCAGCGCGAAGGCGGTGGCGCGCGAAACGCTGGGCACCACGTGCGAAACCATGGGCAGGACCACGCCGGAGAATCCGATGGAACCGATGAGGCCGAAGCCGAACAGCATCATGAAAGGTATCGACCCGCGTCCCCAGTCGACTTGGAAAACCAGGAAACTGACGGCCGAGAAAGCCGCCAAGTAGAGCTGCATTAGAATGACGCGGCCGCGCGCTTGGAAGCGGCGCTCGAACCAGTCGCCGAGGAAGCCGCCGAGCACGGAGCTCAGCATCCAACCGCCCGTGAAGGCGCCCTGGAGGTAGTTGGCGTCGGCCGTCGGCCAGCCACGCACCTCGACGAAAAACGTCACCATGAAAGACATCATGACGATGCTGGTGATGAAGATGACGCTGCCGGCGAGCAGACGGAAGGTGGGGATTTTCCAGAGCGCGAGCCCGTCGCGCCAGTTGAAGTTGGCCGGGTTCGGCTTCGCTTCGGGGGCGGGCTCGTCGGCGGAACTGGAGGTGATGTTCTTGGCGGCGGTGCGTGGCGCGGGCGAGGGCTCATCCACGAAGAAATAAATGGCGATGCCGCTGAGCACGCTGAGGGCACCCATGGTGTAGAGACCCAACCGCCAGCCCTCGGGGTCGCGGGCGAAGTAGGCGATCAACGGAGTGAGCGCGAGCGAGCCGAAAGAGGAGAGACTGCGCAGCCAGCCGTAGGCCTTGCCGCGTTCGTTGCTTTTGAAGTGGTCGGCGATGAGGCCGTTGGCGATGGGCTCGCCCGCGACGGTGCCGATGGCCCCGATGGCGTAAAGGACGAGCATTTGCTCGAAGTTTTGCGAAAGGCCGACGAGGCCGGTCCAGATGCCCCAGACGCCGGTGGCAAACACGAGCACCCGTTTGCGGCCCCAGCGGTCGGCCATCATGGACCAGACGGGGCCGAAGATCATGCGTGCGAAACGTGGGATCGCGGCGAGCAGACCGAGTTGGGCCAGGGTGAGACCGAGCGAGGCGCGGATGACCGGGAAGAGGTTGTTGATCAACCCGGACTCGGTGTCGTCAATCGTGCGGGAGATGGCGATGGTGACGACGGACCGCCAGCGCTTGGGCGTGCGCGCGGGGGATGAGGTGGAAGACATTGGGGGGTGAGACGGCTTGAGCAGCAGGTCGAATAGAGCGACGGTTTAACGCACTCCGAGCGGAAGATACACATCCAGGTTCGCCGGGGCAGGCGTTGCTTGTGCTCACGTGTGCAGTCGGCGGAAGACGCTCTCGAAAACCACGCATAGCTCGAGCCTGCGGGGCGCGCCTTCCATCATCGGATGCGGCCAGATCGGGGCTTGAGAGGCAAGCGCCTGCCCTTTCGGGGCGCGGGCGGGGCAGGAAATTCGTCGCGAACGCCGGCGCACACGGCCTTGGACACTTCGTAATTGCCCTTAATCCTCGGCTTCCCCCCCCCAAGCGGTAAACTATCGAATCCCCGCGGCGGTCGGCTATGATGCGTCGATGAAGGTTTTCCTCCTCTGCCTTGGCCTGCTGGCGTCCGTGTCCGCATGGGCGGGCGATGCGGTGCGGGTCTTTGAGAAAAACACGGCCACTGATCTTCAGCTCCTTCCCGCCGAGGATGGTTATTTCCAGTTCACCTACTGGCCGGAGGGCGGCGCGGCGGAGATGCAAGTGTATGCCGGGTCGCTGGTTCCCGCTTCCGGTGGCGGATTTCGCGAACAGACGGAGGAGGGGCAGGAGGGGTTTCACTTCAAACCCGATGGAAACGGCTGGCAGGTGACGGGAAACGCGGCGCACGCGGCGCGGTTTGCCGGTGTTTACCGGGTTGCAAATCCTGCCGACGTGCTCGCCCGTGCCCGCGCCCGCTGGGAAAAGGCGGACGCGTTGCTCAATGCCGAGTATGAAAAAACGCTCGCCGCCGCAGACAAGTCCCGGGTGGCAACGCTGCGCCAATTGCAGCGCGAGTGGTTGGCCTACCGCGATTTCATGTCCGCGGCGGCTCCGGTGCAGTCCGGGGAGGAGAACGTCGAGCGTCCGGAATCCTCCGCATCTTATTGGAATGCAAGGCAGGATTTCACGATAGGCCGCATCGGTTTTCTCAAGGCATCGGATGGCACCGCGGGTGGGCCGGGCATCACCGGAACGTATAAGGATTTTTTCGGGGGAGAGTTGAAAATCACCGAAACGGCGGGCGATTGGAATTTCGCCATTTCGGTCGTCCGCGGCCCCAGTTCGCATCTGGGCGATATCGAAGGCACGGCCAAGCCGAAGGGAAAAAAGCTGACCTTCCAAGATGGGGAGACTCCGCCGGCGAGGATAGATTTCACGATGATTTCACCCGGGATCGTGAAGGTGGACGGTGAAAACACATCCAACTACCACGGGATGAGGGCGCATTTCGACGGCACCTATTACAAGGTCAGTGACGTTGTGGAGTGACCGGAAATCCATTCAGGGCATGCCCCGCGCTGGCGGGGTCCTCGGCCGAGGGAAGGAGAGCTCTCCGTGGTGCGCATCGTGGCAACCGGGGACGGGAAGTGCACCGGAGGCCTCGGGTGAGGCTCGCTGACGACGGCGAGAAGCTGTTGCGCGTCAGATCGACATGGCCGCGAAGCCACCGTCGACGATGATTTCCGTCCCGGTGATGAAGCCGCCCGCGTCGGAGGCGAGGAGGAGGGTCGCGCCGACCAGTTCGTTTGCTTCCCCGAACCGGTTCATCGGGGTATGTCCCATGATCGAGGCGACGCGGTCGGGCGTCAGGACTTTGCGGTTCTGTTCGGCGGGGAAAAACCCGGGGACCAGCGTGTTGACCCGCACTCCCTGCGCGGCCCACTCGCGGGCCAGATTCTTCGAAAGGTTGTGCACGGCGGCCTTGGTCGCCGAGTAGGTGAAGACGCGGGAGAGGGGAATGACTCCCGACATGGATCCGAGATTGATGATGCTGCCCTGCTTGGCGGCGAGCAGGCGCGGGCCGAAGACCTGGCAGGCGACCATGACGCTCTTGAGATTGATGCCGATGATGCGGTCCATTTCTTCCTCGGTGATTTGGAGAAATGGCGTCGGGCTGTTGACCCCGGCACCGTTGACGAGGACATCCACCCGTTCTGTTTTGGCGTAGACACGGTCGGCGAGGGCTTCAAGTTCCGCCCGCGAGGTCACTTCGCAAGGCTCAAACCACGCTAATCCACCCGCGGCAGCAATGGCGTCGAGGCGTTTGCGGGCTTTGGCTTCGTCGCGGCCGACCAGCACAACCTGCGCTCCGGCCGCGGCCAGGCCCTCGGCCATGGCACCGCAAAGTTCGCCGGTGCCGCCGATGACCACGGCGGTGCGGTCGGCGAGGGAAAAAAGTTCCTGGATTTTCATGGGACCATCAGCGCACGACGCGGGCTCCGCCCCCTCCCATGAGCTTCTCGACCTCCTTGCGCGTGACCATCGAGGTGTCTCCGGGCGTGGTCGAGGCGAGGGCGCCGTGGGCTGCGCCGTATTCGACGGCGGCCTGCGGGTCATTCTGGTCGAGGAAGCCGAAGGCCAGACCGCTGGCGAAGCTGTCGCCGCCGCCGACGCGGTCGAGGATTTCCAGTTCCGGATACTTGCGCGACTCGTGGAACTTGCCGTCATGCCAGAGGATGGCGGCCCAGTCGTTCTTCGTCGCGGTGATGACGCGGCGCAGCGTGGTCGCGGCGACTTTGAAGTTGGGATACTCCTTCACGGCGGTCTCGATCATGGCCTTGAAGGCGTCGGTTTCAATTTTCGAAATGTTGTGATCAACCCCCTCGACCTCGAAGCCAAGCGAGGCGGTGAAGTCCTCCTCGTTGCCGATCATGACGTCGACGTATTTCGCGATCTCGCGGTTGACCTCGCGGGCTTTGGCTTGTCCGCCGATGGATTTCCAGAGCGAGGGTCGGTAGTTGAGGTCGTAGCTGACGATGGTGCCGTGTTTTTTCGCCGCCTGCACGGCCTCGATGGTCAGGGCGGCGGTGCTTTCCGAGAGTGCGGCAAAGATGCCGCCGGTGTGGAACCAACGGGCGCCGAGTTCGCCGAAGAGGTGATCCCAGTCGAAGTCGCCGGGCTTCAATTGCGAAGCCGCGGTGTGCCCGCGGTCGGGGACACCGACGGCCCCGCGCACGCCGAAGCCGCGCTCGGTGAAGTTGAGGCCGTTGCGGACCGACCGGCCGATGCCGTCATCCTCGCGCCATTTGATGAGCGAGGTGTCCACGCCGCCCTGCATGATGAAATCCTCAACGAGGCGGCCGACCTCATTGTCGACGAGCGCGGTGCAAACAGCGGTGCGCAGGCCGAAGCACTTCCGCAAACCGCGGGATGTGTTGTATTCGCCGCCGCCTTCCCACGCGGTGAACGAGCGGGCGGTGCGCACGCGGCCTTCGCCCGGGTCGAGGCGGAGCATGACTTCACCGAGCGAGAGCTGGGCGTAATGACAAGTGGACGGATCGCGGAGTGGCAGGGACATAATGGGTGGGTTGGTTTAAATCGTGACCGAGGCAAAATCTTCCGGCTTCCACGCCGGGAGGCCGAGTTCTTCCGTGAGATGCGCGAAGCCCTCGATTTCCGCTTTGGTGAAGAGCAGCCCGCCGTGTGCGTCCGTCAGCTTGGCCGCTTGGGCCTCGAGCTGTCCGGGCAGCAGGCAGGCCTCATTGCCGGGGCCGAGAATATCGTCGAGGCAGGCGCGGACATTGCCGGCTTGATCGCGTCCCAGCGCGTAGTCGTGCCCGCGCAGCGCTTCGGGATGGATGCATTGGAAGAAAAAGGTTGAGCCGCGCTTTTCCCCGGCCGGCCCCTTGGCTGTGCCGCGCAGGGAGGGCAGCGATCCTCCGGTGTAGGCGGCGTAGAGTTCGTCGATCAGCCCAAGCCCGTAGCCCTTGTGGGCCCCGAAGGGCAGCAGGGCCACGGCCTTGTTCGGGTCGGTCGTCGGTTTTCCTTCGGCATCGACGGCCCAGCCCGGCCCGAGTTCCTTGCCCTCGCGGGCGAATTGCTGCACGCGGCCCATCGCGACCGTCGAGGTGGCCCAGTCGATGACGATGGGAAAGCCCACGGCCGCCTGGGTCGGGAAGCCCCACGAATGCGGGTTCGTTCCCATCGTCGCGGTTTTGCCGCCGAAGGGCACAACCTCCGAGGTGGCCGAGGTGCAATTCGTGTAGGCGAGGTAGCCTTTGAGCGCGGCGTCGATGACATAGCCGCCGCCCCAGAGGTAATGCGTCGCATTATCGACCGAAACCATGCCGATGCCGAATTGGTCGGCCAGTTCCATGCAGCGCTCCATCGCGCGGTAAGCCACGGCCTGACCGAGTTTGTTGTGCCCGTCCCACGCCTCGGCCGCGGCGAAGCGCGAGGGAAGTTTTTCGATCTGCGCCCCGGGCGTCCAGCGCCCGACCTTGCTGCCGAAGAGGTCGTCGAGATGCAGGGCCTTGAGCGCATTGTGCGTGCGGATGCCATGACGCGAGGCGCTGTGGCAGAAGCGCGCGGCGTCATTCGCCTCGTCCGCCGCGTAGCCGCGGGCGAGATAAGCTTGGCGGACGAGGTCGTCGTGCTGCGCGGCCGGGACAATAAACCAGGTTTCCGCCATCGGGCTAGGCCTCGTGCTGCTGATGGTCACCGACCCAGTCGTAGTGGAAAAACTTCCCCTTCGGCTGGTCGAGCCGTTCGTAGGTGTGGGCACCGAAATAGTCGCGCTGGGCCTGGAGCAGGTTGGCCGGGAGGCGCGCCGAGCGGTAGCTGTCGAAATAGGCCAGCGACGCGCTGAAGGCCGGGGTGGGGAGGCCGGAGAGCGCGGCGTTGGAGACGACCGTGCGCCAGTTGGCCTCGGTCCCCTTGATCACGCCGGTGAAATACGGATCGAGCAGGAGGTTGGGCAACGCCGGGTCGCGGTCAAAGGCTTCCTTGATGCGTTGGAGGAAGCGGGCGCGGATGATGCAGCCGCCGCGCCAGATCATGGAAATTTCGCCGAAGTGCAGCTTCCAGCCCTGTTCGACAGCCATGGCCCGCATGAGGGCGAAACCCTGAGCGTAGGAGCAGATTTTCGAGGCGTAGAGCGAGTCGCGCACCGCATCGATGAGTTGCTGTTTCTCCCCGGGAAAATGCACTGGCGGCGCGGCAAAAACTCCGGCCGCGGCCACGCGCTCTTCCTTGAGTGCAGACAAGCAGCGTGCGAAGACCGCTTCGGAGATGGTCGAGATGGGAATGCCGAGGTTGAGCCCGTCATTGACCGTCCACTTGCCCGTGCCCTTCTGCCCGGCGCGGTCCATGATGACATCAACGATCGGTTGGCCCGTGACCGGGTCTTTCACCGCGAGAATGTTGGCCGTGATTTCGATGAGGAACGAGTCGAGGTCGCCGGCATTCCACGAGGCAAAGGCCGCCTGCACTTCGTCGACCGAGAGTTGCAGCCCGTGGCGCAGGATGTTGTAGGCTTCGCAGATGAGCTGCATGTCACCGTATTCGATGCCGTTGTGGACCATCTTGACGAAATGCCCTGCGCCATTCGGCCCGATGTAGGTCGTGCAGGGCACGCCGCCTTCGATGGGCTTCCCAGGCTTGGCTCCCTCCAAGGGTTTGCCCGTTTTCGCATCCACCTTGGCGGCAATCGCGTTCCAGATGGGCGCCAGTTCCTTCCACGAGGACTCCGCGCCACCGGGCATGAGCGAGGGGCCGAAACGCGCGCCTTCCTCGCCGCCGGAGACACCCGAACCGATGAAGCGCAGGCCCTGGGCTGTCAGGTCTTTTTCACGCCGGATCGTGTCGATCCAAAGAGCGTTGCCGCCGTCGATGATGATGTCGTCGTTGTCCAGCAGCGGGACCAAGCTGGCGATCACCGCGTCGGTGGCCTTGCCGGCCTGGACGAGAATGACAATGCGCCGCGGACGCTTGAGCGAGGCCACAAAGTCCTCGAGCGTCAGCGCGGCATGCAACCCGCCGGGCGTGTCCGGGTTTTCTTTGACGAACTCCTCGGTCTTAGCCGTGGTCCGGTTAAAGACGGAAATTTTGAAGCCGTGGTCGGCGATGTTGAGGGCCAGATTCTGGCCCATGACGGCAAGGCCGATGAGTCCGATGTCGGATTGTTGGTTGGTCATGGTGTTAAAGTTTGTTGGCCTGGGCGACGGCGGGGCGTCCTTCGAGGACGTTGATCATGTTTTGTGCGGCCATCATGGCCTGACGCACGACGCTTTCGTAGGTCCGCGACCCGATGTGCGGCGTGAGGACCGTGCCACGGCAGCGGAGGAGGGGGTGGTTCGCCGGCGGTGGTTCCTCGTCGAGCACATCCGCACCGTAGCCCGCGAGGTCCCCGGCTTCGAGCGCGGCGGCCAGCGCGTCGCTCTCGACCAGCTCACCCCGGGCGCAGTTGAGCACGACGGCGTGCTTCTTGAGGAGCTTGAGCCGCTCCGCATTGAGAAACCCGCGTGTCTCCGGGGTCAGGTTCGTATGCAGGGAGATGATATCCGAGCGGCGCAGCAGGTCGTCCACGTCGGTCACCCGCTCGACCGCGTGCTGTGCGGCAAAAGCCTCATCCCAATAGAAGCCGTAACCGAGCACGTTCATGCCGAAAGCCCGGGCCCGCGTGGCTACTTCCTTGCCGATGCGTCCCAGTCCGGCGATGCCGATGGTTTTGCCCATGAGTTCATGCCCGGTCAGCCGCTGCCACTTTCCGTCCCGGACCAGGTTCGCTTCCTCCACGATCTCGCGATAAATGGCGAGCAGCAGCCCGAAGGTGTGCTCGGCCACGGTTGTGTGGTTGACCCCCGGGCAAAAGGTCACCGGAATCTTCAAGTCCGTCGCAGCGGTGACATCCACCTTGTCCAACCCGATGCCGTATTTGGCGACGACCTTGAGGCGGGGGAGAGATTTCTCGAGAACGGCCCGGGTGACGGCATCGTCGCCGCAGAGGAGGGCGTCGAAGTCTCCGGCCAATTCGAGCATGCGTGCCTCGGGAAGCGGCCCGCGTTCGCGCACCACCTCGTAGCCGGTGCCGGCCACGAGATCATGGTGCGGACCCGGGGTGTCTTGGAAGGACGTGGTGGTGAGCAGAATCCTCATCAATGTGGTGGCGTCTACCTCCGGCTGGCTCGAGTGCCGCAGGAAGCCACACTGTTTAGCGGACCATCCCCAGTGGGACAATTCAATTGCTGGCAAACTACGGCAAGACGCCCGCAAGCTTGTGCGGGACTTTGTTTTCAACCCGCGGAGCATTTGCTATACAGGTCCCTCATCGTGTCCTTCTTTCCCGCCATCCCAAAAATCACCTACGAGGGCCCCAAGTCGAAAAATCCCCTGGCCTTCAAACACTACAACGCCGGGGAGGTGGTGGAGGGCAAACCCATGCGTGAGCATCTGCGTTTTGCCGCGGCCTACTGGCACGTCATGCGCAACCAATTGGCCGACCCGTTCGGCGGTGGCACGGCCTTGATGCCGTGGGATGACGGGACGAATTCCGTAGCCAACGCGCAAAACCGTGTCCGCGTCTTCTTCGAATTCATGGAGAAAACCGGGATCGACTTCTACTGCTTCCATGACCGCGACGTGGCTCCCGAGTTGACCACGCTGGCCGAGTCGAACTCGGCCCTCGATGCCGTGGCGGGGACTCTGGCGGAGGAGCAGACGCGCACCGGTAAAAAGTTGCTCTGGGGCACCGCGTGCCTGTTTGCGCATCCGCGTTTCGCGCAGGGCGCGGCTACTTCGCCGAGCTTGCCGGTTTACGCGCATGCGGCCGCGCAGGTGAAGAAGGCCCTCGAGGTCACTCACCGGCTCGGCGGCGGTGGCTATGTGTTTTGGGGCGGACGTGAGGGTTATTCGACCTTGTGGAACACGGACATGAAGCGCGAACTCGACCATTTGGCCGCCTTCCTGCACATGGCGGTGGCCCACAAGAAGGAGATCGGCTTCACCGGTCCGTTTTGGATCGAGCCCAAACCCCGCGAGCCCTCCACGCACCAATACGACAGCGACGCCGCCGCCTGTCTCAACTTCCTGCGCGAATACGGCCTGCTCGAGGAATTCGAACTCAACATCGAAACGAATCACGCCACCCTGGCGGGGCATACGATGAAGCATGAGCTGACCGTGGCGGCCGCGGCGGGGAAGCTCGGTTCCATCGACGCCAACCGTGGGGACGAATTGATCGGCTGGGACACCGATCAGTTTCCGACTGACCTTTACTTGGCCCTCGATGTCATGCTCGTCGTGCTCGGCATGGGCGGGTTCAAGGCGGGCGGGCTGAACTTCGACGCCAAGCGCCGCCGCGAGTCGCACACGCCGGAGGATTTGTTCCATGCGCACATCGGCGGTATGGACACCTTCGCCCGCGGGCTCAAGATGGCGGCGGCGGTGCGGGCGGATGGGCGGTTGGCCGACTTTGTCAAAACCCGCTACGCCACTTGGGATTCGCCGCTCGGGCAGAAGATCGAGCAGGGCAAGGCCACGCTGGCTGAGCTGGAGAAAGTTGCGCTGGGCCAGCCCGCTCCGGTGCTGGCTTCGGGTGGGCAGGAATATCTGGAGAATCTGGTCAACGAATTCGTGTGATTGCCCTCGGCATCGATTGCGGCACGCAGAGCCTGAAGACCGTCGCGATTGACGGCGACTCGGGCCGGGTTCTGGCTTCGTCGAGTCGGGCCTACGGCTTGGTCGAGGGACTCCCGCCCGGACATCTTGAGCAGGACCCGCAAGTTTGGTGGGACGCGCTCGGGGCAACGGTCGCGGAAGTGCTCTCGGCTCTCGCCGCCCGCAGAAGCGAGGTCGGCGCCATCGGCGTATCCGGCCAACAGCACGGCTTTGTCCCCCTGGATGCGACGCAGCAGGTGATTCGCGCGGCCAAGCTCTGGTGCGACACCTCGACCGCGTCGCAGTGCGACGAGTTGCGTGCGGCGCTGGGCGGACCTGCCGCGGTCATCGGCCTCGTCGGCAACGACATTCTCCCCGGCTTCACCGCCCCGAAGATTCTTTGGCTCAAGCAAAACGAGCCGGACCATTTTGCGCGCCTGGCCCATGTCGCGTTGCCCCATGATTTTCTCAACCTCCGGCTGACCGGAAACCTGCGGATGGAATACGGCGACGCCTCCGGGACCGCGCTGCTCGATGTCCGGCGGCGCGCTTGGTCCGACGAAGTTTGCGCGGCGATCGATCCGGGCTTGCGTGGCAAATTGCCAACGGTCGGTTCCTCCCGCGAGGCCTGCGGCATGCTGCGGTCCGAGTTGGCCGCCGCGTGGGGACTGGGCGAGGTGATCGTCAGTGCCGGGGGCGGGGACAACATGATGGCGGCCTTCGGCACGGGCAACATCGAGCCCGGCGGTGTGACGGCCAGCCTTGGAACGAGCGGGACCATTTTTGCCTGCGCGGCCCGGCCGGTGGTTGATCCGCAGGGCGAGATTGCCGCATTTTGCGACAGCAACGATCTCTGGCTGCCCTTGCTTTGCACCATGAATGTGACGGTGGCCACGGAGTTGTTCCGGCATCTGTTCGGCTGGGATCATGCGCGGCTTGAGCGCGAGGTCGCTTCGGTTCCGCCCGGTTGCGACGGTCTTGTTTTTCTTCCCTATCTTCAGGGCGAACGCACCCCGAATCTTCCCGAGGGTTGCGGCGTGTTGCATGGAATGACCACGAGCAACACCACGCCGGCTCACCTGGCCCGCGCGGCCATGGAGGGAGTCACGCTGGGAATGGCTTACGGCTTGCGGCGGATGGAATCGCTCGGGGTCAAACCCGGGGTGATTCGTCTCACCGGTGGAGGAAGTCAGAGCGCGGCTTGGCGCCAAATGTGTGCCGACGTGTTGGGATATCCGGTAGTGACGATGCAAACCGCGGAGGGTGCCGCGCTCGGGGCGGCCATTCAGGCGCTCGCGACAGCCGGACCCGGCTGGAATGCCGCCGCATTGGCGGCCCGCTGCGCGCCCGTCGACGAGGCCTCGCGGGTCTCGCCTTCGCAAGGCTTTGATTACTCGCTCTTGCTGGAACGTCAGAGCGGGCTGCGTGAGCGCATTTTTCAGGACGCTAGCGCCCTTCGCTGATCTTGGCCGTGTCCGCCTGCGGCTGACGGAACGAGGTCCAAAGGAAGATGCCCACGGAGACCACGATGGCTGAGTCGGCCACGTTGAAGGCCGGCCAGTGGTGCTGGCCGATGTAGAAATCGAGAAAGTCCACCACATGCCCGTGGATCAGGCGGTCGGTGATGTTGCCGAAGATGCCGGAGAGAATCATGGCGCAGGCAAATCGGGTCAGCCGGTCGGTATCGCGACGGAAAAGCATCCAGGTGATGACCACGGCCATGATGGCACCGAAGACCACATGGAAGCTGAACCAGCCCCTCATCAGACCGAAGGCCGAGCCCGTGTTGGTCACATGGACGAGGTTGAAGAGCCCGGGAATGATCGCAATTTCGTGGTGCAGCGGGATGAAGGAAAGGGTCGCCCACTTCGTCAGTTGGTCGAAGACATAGAGCGGCAGCGTCACCGCGAGGAGCAGGTGCAGCGGTTTCATCAGGCGCGATCAACGGCGGAGGCGCAGCGGTCGCAGAGTTCGGGGTGCGAGGCGACGGTCCCTACGCTGCGGCGGTGACGCCAGCAGCGGCCGCATTTCGCGGCGGTGGTTTTCGTCACCCGGGCGGCGTCCTGCGGACCAGGTTCCAACGCGAGTTCGCTCAGGATGAAAAATTCCTCCAACTCCGGCAGCCGGTCCTGCCATTCTTCCCTCCAACCCTCGTCCGAAACTTGGAGGGTGACGGCGGCCTCAAGGTTGCTCCCGATGATTTTTTCGGCGCGCGCCGACTCCAGCGCGGCCGAGACGACCCCGCGCAGTTGGAGCAGGCGATCGCCCGCGGCCAGCGCGGCCTGGTCGGGTTCGCGCGCGGCGGGAAACATTTGCAGGTGGACCGACTCGCCCGGCCGCAAATAACCCCACGCTTCCTCCGCGGTGAAGGCGAGGATGGGCGCAAGGAGGCGGGTGAGCGACGAGAGGACTTCGTGCATCGTCGCCTGCGTCGCGCGGCGTCGCCCGCTGCCGGCCGGGTCGCAATACATGCGGTCCTTCGTGATGTCCACGTAGAGGCTGCTGAGGTCCACGGCACAGAATTGATTCAGCGCGTGATAGACCCGGTGAAACTCGTAGGCGTCATACCCTTCGCGGCACGTCTGCTCGACGGTGGCAAGGCGGGCCAAAATCCAGCGGTCGATCGCCGTGGGCTCGCCCGCCGCTTGCGGGTCATGGTCGCAAAGATTGCCGAGAAGAATGCGCAGGGTGTTGCGGATGCGTCGGTAAGTGTCACCGAGACGGTTGAACATTTCCTCGGAGAATGGGACATCGTCGGTGAAATTCACGCTGCTGACCCACAGGCGCACAAGGTCCGCGCCGGACTTCTCCACGAAGTGCATGGCCTCGGTCGGCTTCTGGTAGCCGCCTTGGGCGGACTTGGAAATCTTTTCCCGCGTATCCACATCGACGACAAACCCGTGGGTCAGACACGTGCGGTAGGGCGAGCCACCTTCGATGGCCACGGCGGTCATGAGCGACGATTGGAACCATCCGCGGTGCTGGTCGGTCGCCTCGAGATACAGGTCGGCCGGATAGCGCAGTTCGGGCCGGCGGCGGAGCACGGCTTGGTGACTCACGCCGGAATCGATCCACACGTCGAGAGTGTCATGGCCCTTGGTCGTGCCGTGGGGCAGGCCGAGTGAGGCGGCGAGTTCTCCGTCGGCCATTTCAAACCAGGCATTGCTCCCGCGTTTCTCGACCAAGTCGGCCACGCGGCGGATCAGCCCCGCGTCGAGGATGGGCTCGCCCTCCGGCGTGTAAAAGGCGGGCAAAGGAACACCCCAGCTGCGCTGACGGCTGATGCACCAATCCGGGCGTGACTCGACCGTGCCGGTGATCCGCTTGAGGCCCCAATCAGGGATCCAGCGGGTTTCGTCGATCGCGCGCAGGGCATCGGCGCGGAGGGCGTCGATGCGGATGAAAAATTGTTCGACCGCGCGAAAAATGATCGGTGTCTTCGAGCGCCAGCAATGCGGATAAGAGTGCGAGAGGGCGGCGACACCAAGGAGCGCGCCGCGGCTGCGCACATGCTCGACGACGAGAGGGTTGGCGGCAAAGACTGACTGACCGACCCACTCGGCCACGCCGCACTCGGCGGTGAAGCACCCGAGGTCGTCCACCGGGCAGAGGATCTCGAGGCCGTGGGCCCGGCCGAGTTGGAAGTCATCGGCCCCGTGGCCCGGCGCGATGTGCACGCACCCGGTGCCGGTGTCCATGGTGACAAAGTCCGCGGTGAAAACAGGCGCCGTGCGGTCGAGGAAGGGATGACGCGTGATCGTGCCCTCGAGGTCGGAGCCGGAAATCTTTTGTGCCTCGCCGGCCGGTTGCCATCCGGTCTCGGCCACGAAATTGCCCACGCGCTCGGCCGCCAGCACGAGGGAACGGGTCTGTCCGTCCTTCGCGAAGGGCTGAACGATGTAGTCATGTTTCGGACTGACCGCGATGGCGAGATTGGCCGGCAAGGTCCATGGGGTGGTCGTCCAGATGACGACGGCGGCGTCCGACGGGAGGATGCTGCTCTGCGTGACGGCAAAGGCCACGTGGATGGCGGGTGATTCCTTGTCGCGGTATTCGACTTCCGCCTCGGCCAAGGCCGTCTGGGCACCGTAGCTCCAAAGGACTGGTCGCTTGCTGCGATAGACGAGATCTTTTTCCACGAAGACCGCGAACGCTCGGAGGATGTCGGCCTCGTAGGACGGATCAAGCGTGAGATAGGGATGCTCCCAGTCGCCGAAAATGCCGAGGCGGCGGAATTGTCCGCGCTGTAGATCGATGTATTTGCGCGCATAGGCCTCGGAGCGTTGCCGCACCTCGACGGGCGAAAGACCGGTCTTTTCCTTCACGACCTTGAACTCGATCGGCAGCCCGTGGCAGTCCCAGCCCGGGATGAACGGGGCGCGGAAGCCGGACATGGTTTTGGCTTTGATGATGAGATCCTTGAGGATTTTGTTCAGCGCCGTGCCCATGTGGACGTCGCCGTTGGCGAAGGGCGGACCGTCGTGGAGGACGAAAAGGGGCGCGTCCCGGCGGGCTTCCTGAATGCGCGTGTAGAGATCCTGCTGCGCCCAAGCGGCCAGTTGCTGCGGCTCGCGGGCGGTCAGCCCGGCCTTCATGGGAAAATCCGTGCGGGGAAGGTTGAGGGTCTGTTTGTAGTCCTGACTCATGCGAACCGCAGAGATTACGCAGCCGGACGGCCGAGGGCAAAAGTAGAAATTGACGCCGCCGGGGCGGGCGGACGATTTTGCGGGGTGGACGGGTCATTTCTTTCGCGGGCAGGCAGTGACATTTTTGTCCCGTCCGGGGTGGCCTTGCCCGAAGCCCTTGCGGGCGTGACCCATCTGGCGATCGGCGCACATGCTGACGATCTTGAGTTCATGGCTTTCCACGGCATCGCCGAGGGCCAGCGGGTTCCGGGCTGTTTTGCCGGCGTGGTCGTGACGGATGGCGCCGGGAGCGTGCGGTCCGGCGCGGTCGGGGTGGAGGACCTGCGTGGGTTGCGGCGGGAAGAGCAGCGCGAAGCCGCACGGATCGGCGGGTATGCCGCGGTGGTGCAACTTGGGCTCTCGAGCGCAGACTTGAAGGCGTCCGGCGGTGCGGCGGGGGCCGGGGATCTCGCCGAAATTTTCCGGCTGTGTGCGCCTCGCGTGGTCTACACCCACAACCCGGCAGATCGTCATGATTCGCATGTGGCGGTGTCGCTCTCGGTCATCCGGGCCTTGCGGGCGCTGGCCCCGGAGGCGAGGCCGGAGAAACTTTTTGGCTGCGAGGTCTGGCGGGACCTCGATTGGCTGACCGGCCCCGACCGGGTGCGGCTGGATTGCGGATCCGACGAGACACTGGCCGCGGAGCTGAATGCGGTTTTTCGCAGCCAGATCGAAGGGGGGAAACGCTATGACCTCGCCGTGCTTGGACGGCGGCGGGCCCAGGCCACGTTTGACGAGTCCCATGCGGCGGATGCGGCGGAGATGCTCACGTTGGCCATGGACCTCACGCCCTTGATCGAGGATGGGGCGCTGTCCGTGGCGGACTACGTTCTCGGGAAAATCGACCGGTTTCGCGCCGATGTGGCCGCGCGGTTGCACGGCGCCTGAGGCGGGGGCAGGATACGGCGCCATGAGGGTTTTGTTTTTCGCCCAACTCAAGGACATCGCCGGGGTGGGCGAGTGGTCCGTGGCCGGGGACGGTCTGAGTGCGACGGAATTGTGGGATCTGTTGATGGCGCGGTGGCCGGGCCTGGCTGCGCATCGGGAGCAAACCCGACTGGCTCGCAACGGTGTTTATGCCGGATCCGACGAGGTTTTCGGTGCCGCCGACGAGGTGGCTTTGATCCCGCCCGTTTCCGGAGGATGAAGACCACGGTCGAGATCACGCGCGACCCGCTCGAGGGGGAGGTGGAACCGACCGTGGAGGCCGGCAGCGGGGCCGTGGTTGTTTTTTCGGGTGTGGTCCGGCCGGAAGAAAATGGACAGCCCCTCGCGGCCCTGGACTATGAGGCTTATGAACCGATGGCGCGTGACGAGATGAGGCGCATCCTCGCGGATTTGTCCGTCCGTTTTCCCTGCGACTCGGTCCGCGTCCGGCACCGCCTCGGGCGCGTCGGCGCCGGCGAGGCGTCCATCGTTGTGCGGGTCGCGGCGCGGCATCGTGCGGAGGCGTTTGGTTTGCTCGCGGCATTTATGGATCGGCTGAAGAAGGACGTGCCCATCTGGAAAAGAGCCTCCCCATGACCCCGGTCAACGAAGTGTGGGATTTGCTGCGGCAGCAGGTAGCCGCGCGCGAAACGGTCGAAGTCTCTCTTGCTTCCGCCTGCGGTGGCATTCTCCGCGAGAGCGTCTATGCGCCGGAGGACCAACCGGCGTTTGACCGGTCTGCGGTGGACGGCTTTATCGTGCGCGTGGAGGACGCCTCGGCGGAGTTTCGGGTCGTGGACGAAATCCGTGCGGGGGACTGGAACCGTCGCGAGTTGGCCCGGGGCGAGGCCATGCGCATCGCCACGGGAGCGGCGGTGCCGGGTCGGGATTACGAGGTCATCATGCTCGAAGATGCCACGGAGGCGTCCGGCCTGATCCGCTTCGGGCGAAGAGGGCGGAGCCATGTTCGCCTGCGCGGGGAGGACGTGCGGGCCGGCGAATGCCTCGTGCCGGAGGGCACGATGCTCGGGGAGGGGAGCATCGGTTTGCTCGCAGGTGCAGGCTGCACGCGCGTGCGGATCACCCGGGAGCTCGAGGTTCTCCATATCGCCACCGGCAACGAAATTGTGCCCCCCGAAGCTCAGCCGGGTCCGGGGCAGATTCGGGATGCGAATTCCGCGCTGGTCGCCGCCTGGGCTCGCCGTGGTGGTCTGTCTTTGCGCCAGCAGCGGGTGGGGGAGGATCCCGGGGGACTGGACGCCGCGATCTCGGGCCAGCGTGATTTGCTCCTCATCTCCGGCGGCGCCAGCGTGGGCGGACACGATCATACGGGCGACGTCCTGGCCGCCGCAGGCTTCGAGTTGCTGGTGACCAAGGTCAACGCCCGTCCGGGCAAGCCTCTCATTGTCGCGCGGCGCGGTGACGAGTGGGCCTTCGGACTGCCGGGCAATCCGCTTTCGCACTTTGTCTGCCTCCATGTCTTTGTCGCCGCCGCTGCCGCGGCCATGCTGGGCGCGGAGCCCCGGCCGCTTTTGCGCCGGGGCACGGTTCTGCACGACTGCCCGGGCAATCTGCGGGAAACCTGGTGGCCAGCCCGCGAGGGGGCGGATGGCCTGCGCCCGCTGGCCTGGACGAGCTCCGGCGATCTGACGGCGCTGGCCCGGGCTGATGCGCTGGTGCGGGTGCCTGCGCTGTCCGGGCTCGCCGCGGGCGAGGCGGTGGAGTTTATTCGCACCTGATGAGGAAGCTGTCCCACATCAACGCCCGCGGCGAGGCGCGCATGGTCGAGGTCGGTCTCAAGCCGGTCGTGGCCCGCCGGGCCGTGGCCGAGGCCACGTTGGTCTGCGCGGCCGCTACGATCCGTTTGCTCCGGGCCGAGGCCCTGCCCAAGGGTGATGTTCTTGCCGTGGCCCGGGTGGCCGGCATTCAGGCCGCGAAACAAACCGCGGCCTTGATCCCGTTGTGCCACTCACTGCCGCTCGACGGGGTCTCGGTGGATTTTCGCCTCTTGGCCCGCGGCGTGCGGGTGACCTGTGCGGTTCGGACGCACGCGCGAACCGGGGTGGAAATGGAGGCGTTGACCGGCGCCTGCACGGCCGCCTTGGTCCTTTACGACATGTGCAAGGCGGTGGACAAAGCCATGCGGATTGACGGCGTGCGGGTGGTGGAGAAAATCAAGGAGGCCTGATCGCGTCCCGCCGCCGGCGCGGATCGGCCGGGCAGCAAAGAGATCAGGGAATCTCGGCCTCCTGGATGGGATCCACACCCATTTTGCGGGCCTCGCGGATGTCGATGATCTGGCAACTCCCGTCTTCGGCATCGGCGAAACGCTCCATATGTTCCTCCATGCTGTCCTCGCCGAGTTTCACGGCGTGGTCGAAGTCCGAGGAACCCACCACGGTTGTCTCGATGGGCACCAGAAACTCCAACTCGCTTGCGGTGGACTTGTAGACACCGACGAAGGCATGGCCGGGAACGGTGATAATTACCGGATTGAGGCCGATCTTCATGAAAAGCGAAGCCATCATGACAGTGCCATCCACGCAGTTGGCCTGGCTGGTGTCGAGCGCCTCCCCGACGAAGCGCACGTGCTGGGTGGGGAAAACCTCTCGGAATCACCGGAAGCCCCGGTGATGCTGGAATACTTGAAGCCCATGTCCTGCAAAGCCTGGTAGATGGCTTCGACCTGTTTGAGGACGTCACCGCGGGTTCCCTGATAGCCGATGAAGCCGTCGGCATAGCCCTCCTGCAGGGCGTAGCCGAGGATCTTGTCCAGGGCCGGGTTGTTCTCGTTGACGTAGGCGGCGAAGATGAAATCCGTGTTGATGAACTCGCCGTTGTGTTCCATGCCGAGAATGCAGTCGTTGATGCTGCGCACCTCGAAGCGCTTGGTTTCCTCAAACGTTTCCTCCGCGGTTTCCACCACGACATGGGCCGTGTCGAAGCCTCTTTGTTTGTGTTTGAGCAGTTTAGGGACATCGTAGCGGAGGATCGGCATCACGCTGTAGGTCTCGCCTTTGGTCGGCAGCGTGGCCTTGATCGAAGATTGCTTGAAGAAGGCAGTCTCCTCGATGGTCACCTTGACTTCGAAATCGTCCTCCGGCGCGGTAATCGAAGCCCCGATCATCCCCATCGGGTCGCCGATCTCGGTCTCACTCTGCTCCTCGCCATCCATGAATCCCCGCAACCCCACAACCATGGAAGGAAAGACGGTGTCGTCGAAGGGCATCTCAATTTCCCATTCCAGCGCGTGGGCTGGGGCCTGGACCAAGAGGCCGGCGAGGAGGACGGCGCAGGGGAGGTTCAAACGCTGAGGGGAGCGCGGATCAGACTCCGTCGTGGGATGCCTCTCCCGGCCAGCCGGGCAAAATTGGCGCGAAAACATGGGGCAGAAATCACAGCCGCGGTCGTGATGTCAAACCTTGAAAGTCGCCCGGTCCGCCCGCGGGACTCCGGATTGCTCCTTGCTGGGGGGAGACTGTTCGGGGATAGTGCAAGGCTTCTGTGCGGGGCGTGGCCCTGCTTGGGCAACTTTAGCCGCAGGATTTTTTATGGGTTTCAATGAATTAGGCCTCTCCGAGGCGGTGGTGCATGGCGTGCAATCAATGGGTTTTGTCGACCCCACGCCGATCCAATTGCGGGCCATCCCGGCGATTTTAGGCGGGCGCGACATCATGGGCTCGGCCCAAACCGGCACCGGCAAGACCGCCGCCTTCGGCCTGCCCATCTTGAGCAAGCTGGGGACGCATCAGCCGAAACCACGGTGTCTCGTCCTCGAGCCGACGCGCGAACTCGCCATGCAGGTGGAAACGGCCTTTCGCGACTACGGGCGGTTCAGTGATTTGACCGTGGCGTTGCTCTATGGCGGCGTGGGTTACGGCAAGCAGCGCGAGGATCTTCAGCGCGGGTGCGACATCATCGTGGCCACGCCCGGACGTTTGCTCGACTACATGGAGCAGGGCGAGATCCCTCTGGATGCGCTGGAGTTTCTCGTGCTCGATGAGGTGGACCGGATGCTCGACATGGGCTTCCTGCCCCAGGTGCGGCGGGTCGTGCAGAAGTTGCCGAAGAAGCGCCAGACCCTCTTTTTTTCCGCCACCATGCCGGTGGAGATCGAGTCGCTGGCCAAGTTCGCAGTCCACGAACCCGAGAAGATCGAAATCGGTGTCCGTCTGTCTCCGGCCGAAACCGTGACCCATGCGTTTTATCCCGTGGCCATGGACCAGAAATACGAACTGCTCTCGGCCTTGATGACCGCGACCAATTTTGACTGCGTGCTGGTTTTTTGCCGGACGAAGGATGGGGCCGATCGCATTGCGCGCCAGCTCAAGAAGGAGAACCACTCGGTCGTGGCCCTGCATTCCAACCGCACGCAGCGCGAGCGCGAGGAGGCTCTCGAGGGATTCAAGAACGGCCGCTACGAAGTGCTCGTCGCCACGGATATCGCGGCCCGCGGGCTCGACATTGCCGGAGTGTCACACGTGATCAACTACGACATCCCGGGGCACCCCGAGGACTATGTGCATCGCATTGGCCGCACCGGCCGCGCCCAGGCTGTAGGCGACGCCTTCACCCTCGTCACCGCGGAGGACCTCGCCATGATTGAATCGATCGAACGCTTCATCGGCGCGAAGATTCCGCGGCTGAAGCTCGATCCCTTCGACTACAAATACACCACCCTGCTCGACCCGCGGGCGACGCACGTGAAGGCCCGCGCGGCAGGCGGCGGCCGCCACCGCAGCGGGTATTCCTTCGGCATCAAGCGCCGACGCTAGCCACGGGCGGGCAGGACGAAGGAGAAGGCTTGGGCCCATTCCTCCGGAGACAATGCTTGCAGCATGTCGTTGTGCTCCGCTCTAGGGGCGATGAGCAGCAGCTTGGGCCCGCTGTAGGAGTCGTGGAGTTTCAGGCCGAAGACGGCCGGGACAATGGTGTCCTCCCCGGCGATGAGAAAAGCCACCGGCTTGGTATAGCTCTGGAGCCATTTGATGGACGGGTATTGGTCGCGCATGATCCAGCGCACAGGAATCAGCGGGTAAAGGCGCTGGGCGGGCGAGGCCAGGTCGTCGAAAGGTGTTTGCAGGATGAGGCCGCTGACGCGTTCCGGGTTGCGGTTGGCCACGCCGCTGGCCACGCCGGTGCCGAGGGATTCGCCGAAGAGCACGAGGGGTTCGCCTTCGGGCACCGAACGAACTGCCTCGGCTCCCTGGAGCAGAAAGATCTTCTGCGAAGGTTTCCCGGGGCGCGCGCCGTAGCCGGGGTATTCGAAGAGATAGACCGAGAGGGCGTAGTTCGGGGCGGCATCGCGAAAGACCTGGATGTAATCGATCCGCCCGAGCGCCTGGCCGCTGTTGCCATGAAACAGGATGACCGAAGCGCGGGGGCGGGGGTCATTGGCGGCGGCCAGGCTGCGGTAGCCGATGAGGTCTCCGGCCGCATTCTGCCAAGGCTCAAGCCCGAAGCGCTCGGCGTGCTGCGCGGCGGCCACGGGGTCGGCGGTGGAGGGATGGTAGATCAAGGAGTCCTGACTAAGGGCGAGGTAGCCGACCATGACCAGCCAGACGAGGAAGGCGATCAGGAAGGCTTTCCGCACGTAATACAGCCAGTTCGGGCGATCGGAATGATCTTCCGGCGGGGTCATGATCCGAGGAGTCGCTCATGTTCAAGGATAAGGTAGCGGTCGGTCATTCCGGCGAGATAATCGGCCGCGGCGCGGGGGAGTCCATCGGATTCCACGCGGCGCATGGCCTCCCGGCCGAGCTCCCCGGGACGCGCGAGGTAAGCGGCGAATACAGCCGCGAGCATGTCGCAGGCCCGCTGGTTGGCTCCGGCCACCTCCGGGTGGAAATACAGGTTCTCGTAAAGAAAGGTGCGCAGTTCTCCGGCCTCGCGCTCGGTCGTTTCGCTATAGCCGATGAGGAGATGCGGGTGCCGCCGCACATCGTCGGCTGTTTGCACGCCGGCCGCCCGGATGCGACCGGCGCTGGATTCGAGGACGTCTTCGATCAGGTGGTTGGAGAGGAGTCGGGCGAGGTTGTGCCGCGCCGATTTGGCTTCCGCCTGATCAAGGGCAACGTCGGCCTGCGCGGCCATCTTGCGGCAGATTTCGACCGCGGCCAGTTGCGACGGAATGATGAAGCCTGCCTCCAGCCCGTCCTGCACGTCGTGCGAGTAGTAGGCAATCTCATCGGCCAAGTCCGCGATCTGACCCTCGAGGCTGGCGCAGGCGTAGGGGCCAAGGTCGGGCGCGGAACGGGAAGACGCATGCTTCTGCACACCTTCAAGCACCTCGAAGGTGAGGTTGAGTCCGTCGAAACCATCGTAAGGACTCTCCAGCAGGGTCACAACGCGGAGGCTCTGCTCGTTGTGGTCGAAGCCCCCGTGGCCTGCGAGCAGATGGTCGAGCGTTTCCTCGCCGGAGTGACCAAAAGGCGAGTGACCGAGGTCATGGGCCAGCGCAACCGCCTCGGCCAGATCTTCGTTCAAGCCGAGGGCGCGGGCCAGCGTGCGGCTGATCGAAGCCACTTCCATCGTGTGGGTCAACCGCGTGCGGTAATGGTCGCCCGTGCCGTTGAGAAAAACCTGGGTCTTGTATTCGAGGCGGCGGAAGGCGGCCGAATGAATCAGGCGGGCCACGTCACGCTGGTATTCACTGCGCCAGCGGTGCGAGGGCTGCGGGTGCAGGCGTCCGCGCGTCGCCCCCGATCGCTGGGCGAAGGGCGCCAGCGTCTGCTCCTCGTGGTTCTCCGCCTCTTCGCGCGTCCGCAGGATTTCCATGAGGTCAATCCACCCGCAGGTTTGTCGCCGGATCGAAGAGCAGGAGGTGCGAGGGGTCGACCCGGAAGAGCATGCGGTGCCCGGCCTCGCGGGGGTCCACCGGATGCCGGCTCCGGCAGATCAACGTGTTGGCCCCGGTTTGCAGGTAGCAGAAGGAATCGGCGCCGGTTGTTTCCACGATATCGAGATGGGCCGGGAAGGTGGAGGCATCGGGAATTTCCCCCGGCAGCAGGGGCTGGAAGCACTCCGGCCTCAGCCCGAGAAGCACCTGCTTGTCGACCAGGCGTCCGAGATCGCGCCGCGCCGCCAGTTCGATTTCGAAGGAGCCTCCGCCCGACTCGCGGAAAAGCAGACGCGCGCCCTCCCGGGCCTGCAGGGTGCCGCGGACGAAATTGATCGAGGGGCTGCCGAGGAAACCGGCGACGAAGGTGTTGACCGGACGCTGGTAGAGGTCGAGGGGCGGTCCGGCCTGCTGGATGCTGCCTTCGTCGAGCAGGGCGATGCTGCTGCCCATCGTCATGGCCTCCGCCTGGTCGTGGGTCACATAAATGATCGTGGTTTGCAGGCGCTGGTGCAGTTTGATCAACTCGGCCCGCATCTGCGCGCGCATTTTGACGTCGAGGTTCGAGAGCGGTTCATCAAAGAGAAAAACCTTCGGCTGCCGCACCATCGCGCGGCCGAGGGCGACCCGCTGCTGCTGGCCGCCGGAGAGTTCGCGCGGTCGTCGGTCGAGCAGATCTTCGATGCCCAGAATGGCCGCGGCCTCACGGACCCGGCGGGAAACTTCCGCGGGCGGGAAGCGCCGGACCTGCAGGCCGAAGGCCAGATTCTCCCCCGCGGTCAGATGCGGGTAGAGGGCGTAATTCTGGAAGACCATGGTCACGTCTCGGTCGCCCGGCGGGAGGTCGTTGACCTTCTGGCCCCCGATGAGAATACGGCCGGAGGTCACGCCCTCGAGGCCGGCGATCATGCGCAGCGTCGTGGTCTTGCCGCAGCCGGACGGCCCGAGCAACACGACAAATGACCGGTCCGGGACTTCCAGCGACAAGTCGAGCACGGCCGGAATCTCCTCGCCCCGCCGGCCGCGAAAAATCTTGGTGACGTTTTCTAACGTGACGCTGGCCATGGATGGAGCAGTGGTGACGGGTCGTTTGCGTCACCAAAAAAAGCATGGGCCCGCAGCCGCATCGAAGCGAGCGCAAAGAGGCCGGCGGGTCAGCGCACGCGCACCGGTTTGAGTTTCCAGATGTCGCGGGCGTATTCGGCGATGGTCCGGTCGCTGGAGAATTTGCCGACGCGGGCCGTGTTGAGCACGGCCATTTTGCCCCAGCGCGGACGGTCGACAAATGCCTTGGATACCTCCTCCTGCGCCCGGCAGTAGGCGGCGAAGTCGGCCAGGCAGAGGAACGGGTCGTGGTAGAGCAGGTTGTCCCGCAGCGGGGTGAGGATATCCGGATTCTCCCCTTCGGTGAATTCGCCGGAGGCAAGCCAGTCGAGGATGGCGGCGAGTTCCGGGTCCGCATGATAGAGCGACTGCGGGTTGTAGCCTTTGGCCAGGAGCTTGTTCACATCCTCGACCGTGTTGCCGAAGATGAAAATATTCTCCGCACCGACTTCCTCGAGGATTTCGACGTTGGCACCGTCGAGGGTGCCGATCGTGACCGCGCCATTGAGCGCGAGCTTCATGTTGCCCGTGCCGGAGGCCTCCTTGCCCGCGGTGGAAATCTGCTCGGAGAGATCGGCCGCCGGCACGATGCGCTGGGCGAGGGAAACGCGGTAGTTCGGCATGAAGACGACCTTCAACTTGCCCTTGATCCGCGCATCCGCGTTGATCTTGGCCCCGACCGCATTGATCGCTTTGATGATCAGCTTGGCCGTGTCGTAGCCCGGTGCCGCCTTGGCCGCGAAAATGAAAACGCGCGGCGGGATGTCGAGGTCCGGGTTTTTGATCAGGCGGCGGTAGAGCCACATGATGTGGAGCAGATTAAGGTGCTGGCGTTTGTATTCGTGCAGGCGCTTGATCTGCACATCGAACATGGCGGCGGGATCGATCTCGACGCCGCATTCCTCGAGGACGCGGCGGGCCAGCGTCTTTTTGTTGGCCAGTTTGACCGCCATGAATTCCTCACGGAACCCGGCGTCGTCGGCCAGCGGTTCGAGTTCGCGCAGTTTGTCGAGATCGCGCACCCAGCCCTTGCCGATGTTGCGGGTGATCAGGTCGGCCAAACGGGGGTTGCAGGCGAGAAGCCAGCGCCGCGGGGTGATGCCGTTGGTCTTGTTGTTGATCTTCTTCGGCCACAGCGCGTGGAATTCGGGGAAGAGATCAGACTTGATCAACTGCGTGTGCAGCGCGGCCACGCCGTTGACCGAGTGGCTGCCGACCACGCTGAGGTGGCCCATGCGGACCATCTGGTCGTGGTTCTCCTCGATGAGCGAGAGGGCGCGCTTTTTGCCCACGTCGCCGGGCCATTTTTTCTCCACCTCCTCGAGGAAGTGTTTGTTGATCTCGAGGATGATCTGCAAGTGGCGCGGGAGGACCTTGCGGAAAAGGCCGACACTCCAGCGCTCGAGGGCCTCGGGCAGGAGGGTGTGGTTGGTGTAGGCGAAAACCCGCGTGACGATCGACCAAGCCTTGTCCCACGACAGGCCGTAGTCGTCGTGGAGCAAGCGCTGCAACTCGGGGATGCCGATGGCCGGGTGCGTGTCGTTGAGCTGGATGGCGACTTTGTCGGGGAAAGTTTCCCAGTCGGTGTTGTCCTTCTGGAAACGCCGGATGATGTCGCGGAGTGAGCAGGCGACGAAAAAGTATTGCTGGAGCAACCGCAGTTCCTTGCCCGCCTCGGTCGTGTCATTCGGGTAAAGGACCTTGCTGATGGTTTCGGCCATGTTTTTCTGGCGCACGGCCTCCTCGTAGCCGCCGCGATTGAAGGCCTCGAAGTCGAATTCTTCCGGGGCGCGGGATTCCCACAGGCGGAGGAAGTTGACCGTCTCCGTGCCGAAGCCCGGAATGGGGATGTCGTAGGGGACGCCGATGAGTTTGCGGAAGCCGACCCAGGCCGGGCGGGTCTGTCCGACGGCATCGGTCGTTGTTTCGACATGGCCGTAAACGGGGATTTCCTGCTGGTGCTGCGGACGGATGATTTCCCACGGCGAGCCGTATTGGTTCCAGGCGTCGGGCAATTCCACCTGGTAACCGTGGCGAAACTCCTGCTTGAACAGCCCGTATTTGTAGTGGATGCCGTAGCCGATGGCCGGAAGATCCAGAGTGGCGAGGGAATCGAGGAAGCAGGCGGCCAGACGCCCGAGGCCGCCGTTGCCCAGGGCCATGTCGTATTCCTCATCCCGCGTGTTCTCCAAGGGGTGACCGAGACTTCTCAGCGCATCCGAGACCTCGTCGAAAACCCCGGCGGCCAGCATGTTGTTGGCGAAGAGCCGGCCCATGAGAAACTCCATCGAGAAATAGTAGATGCGGCGCACGTTGGCTTCATTGTGCACGGCCAGGGTTTTCATCATGCGCGCGATGATGACCCGCTGGATGGCCATCGAGGTGGCAATCCACCAGTCACGGCGGGAGGCCGAGACCGAGTCTCGGGCCATGGAATACTTCAACTCGTCGACGATCTGATTTTCGAATGCAATGGGTGCGGACTTCTTCATGGCTGATGGCCGAAGTTATTGGAGCATCCCGTGCGGGCGAGAAAAAAATAGCTGCCGTGGTGCAACGCAGCTATTAAGACCCCGGTGAACCAGACGAACCCGTCCACGGCCCGCGATCCCGTGGTGATTGTCGGGGCGGGGCTGGCCGGGCTTACTTGCGCGAAGGTCTTGGCCTCCGCCCGTCGCTCGTTTGTGCTGCTGGAGGCTGCGCCGGAGCCGGGCGGGCGCGTGGTTTCCTCGGTGCGGACGGACGGATTCACGCTCGACCGGGGCTTTCAAGTCCTGCTTGATTCCTATCCAACAGCCCGGCGGCATCTTGACCTGGCCGCGCTCGGCGGGGGTCGCTTCCGGGCCGGGGCGATGTTCGTCGGTGAGGGGGCACCACGGTTTCTCGAAAATCCTCTGCGTAATCCGGTCGCGGTCATTGAAGCCCTCCGCGGACGCGTGATCAGCCGCCCGGATTTGCTGCGATTGGCGCTCTTGGCCGTTTCGTCCTGCCTCGCTCGCGAAGGCTCCCTCCAGCAATTGTCCGGCGCCCAGGCCGACGTTTCTGCAGAACTCCTGCTGCGGAGTCATGGGTTGGGTGACCGATTTTTCGCCCGCTTCGCCCGCCCATTTTTCGGCGGGGTTTTGCTGGATCCGCAACTTCAAACCAGTGGCGCCTTGCTGCAGCAGTATCTGCGGCGTTTCGCCACGGGGCGGGCTCTGCTTCCCGGTGCGGGGATCGCGGCGATCCCGGCCCAATTGGCCGCGGGCTTGCCCCAAGGCGCGCTGCGGTTGTCCTCCCCCGTGCGGGCGCTGCGGTGGTGCGGAGATGCGGTGCCCGCGGTGGTCCTCGCTGATGGCGGGGAAATCACCGCCGGGGCGCTTGTCCTCGCCGTCGATGAGCCGTCGGCCTGCCGCCTGCTCGGGCGAGGGGAGCCGCGAGAAGCCCGTTCCACGGCGGTGCATTACTTCGCGGCGCCGCAGGCCTGGTATGAAGGTGGTTGGCTTTGTCTTCCACCCCGCGATGGACGTCAGCCGGTGCTGCATGCCGCCCTCCTGACCAATGTCGCCCCGTCGCTCGCCCCGCCCGGGCGTCACCTGTGGAGCGTCACGGTTGAGGCGAGGGAGCCCGGTGCTGATGATGCGGACATCGTCGCACGCGTTGTCGCCGGATGGTTCGGTGCCGCGGCGGCGGAACTCAGACATTTGGATTTCGTCCGCGTGCCTTATGCGGTTCCGGCTCAACCGCCGGGCTTCGCCGCGCGTCCCGCTCCATGGGGTCCTCTGCCGCGCGGCGTGCAGGTGGTGGGTGATGCGGTCAGCGGAGCAAGCATCGAGGCAGCCATGTCGGGAGGCGAGGCGTCGGCCAAAATTTTGATTTCGTCCGCGCCGCCTGCCTGATTGTCTTAAGAGCCCGTCCGCCGGAATGAACAAAAAGACCCTTCTCACCATTCTCCAATTCGCGGTGACCGTCGGCCTGCTGTGGTGGGTGTTTCACGATCCGGAAAAGCGGCGGGAAATGTGGGAGGCCATCCTTCTCGCGGACTGGCGTTGGATGTGGGCCGGCCTGGGCGTCTTCTTCGGCTGCACCCTTCTTGCCACCGTGCGGTGGAAGATCCTGCTGGCCGTGCAGGACATCAACATGTCGTGGCTGCGCACCTGGCAGCTCTTCATGATCGGCACCTTCTTCAATCTCTTCATGCTCGGTTCCACCGGCGGCGACGTGGTGAAGATGTTTCTCACCATGCGCGAGACGAAGGAAAACAAGGCTGCCGCGCTGCTCAGTGTCTTCATGGACCGGGTCATCGGCATGCTGGCCCTCATTTTCCTGAGCTTGGGCTTTCTCTACTTCCGCTACGATGTGCTGAGCCACACGCCGGGGAGCGCCGCCTTGCTCACGGCGCTGCTCTGGCTTCTGGCCGCCGCCATGGCGACCATCATCGGCATGTTCAGCATTTCCGCCCTCGGCTGGGTGCACTATCTGCCGTCGTGGACCCCGCTGCGGGGGCGCATTGTCGAGCTGTCGGCGGCGTGCCACATGTATGCCAAGAGCTGGCGCATGACCATTTGGGCCTTCCTGGTTTCGTTCCCGCTTTTCTGCCTCTTCTTCATCACGTTTTATTGCGCGGCCCGGGCCTTCACCGACCAACTCGGCCTCGTTGATGTGTTTTCCGTGCTGCCCATTGTGGCCGTTATCACAGCCATCCCCATCAGCGTCTCGGGCATCGGTCTGCGCGAGAGCTTGTTTGTTTCGCTGCTCGCGCCCTTCGATATCACGCCCGCCGTGGCCACGCTGGTCTCGGTCGGTGGATTTCTCGTCAACATGATCGGCAGCCTCTTCGGCGGCCTGGTCTTTCTTTTCTACCGCTCATCCAACCACGAAGCCATCGACCTTCGCAGCATGGCCCGCGAGGTTGATCGGGTGGAGGACAAGATCGAGCACAGCGAATGAAGCGGCCCGTCGTCGAGGCCCACCTCGCGTTGACCATCGATGGCAAACTTGCCGGCCGGGAAAAATCCGCGCTGGAGTCCTTTCGCTGGCGGCGCACCGATGCTTTGCTCACGCAGAAAAAGCCTGGACCGATACCCGCCGCACCGCGGGTTGTCGTTTGGAAGCGGTCCGATGAGCTGCGGGAAGCTCTGGTCGTCCTTGCGCGGGACCATGGGGTCCGTCGCGTGATTTGTGGAGGCGAACCGGCCTTGCTCAAGGCTTTGGTCGAGCAGGAACTCCTCTCGCATCTGCACGTGGTTTTTTCCCCGGTCGTGGCGGGCGGGGCCCGCAACCCGACGCTCCTTGGTCCGGCCGCGACCGCGCTCCTGCCTCGCTCGGTCGCGCTCAAGCTCGAGCACTTCAGCGCCGCCGGTGAACATCCCCGGGCCACCTACCGGGTCATCGTGGCGAAGAAATAGGCTTCCGGCCCGACCTGCCCGCGGCTATGCCTTGGCCCATGCCTGCGCAAGATCCCGAAGACATTTTCCTCCGCAACATGATCATCATTGCCTTGACCGTGGCCGTGATCGGTCTGCTCACCGTCGGCACCGTGGTCACCATCATGGTCTCCACCAACTTCAATATCCTCAACTGGATGGAGTAGGAGAAAAGGATTGCCCCGCGGGGACTTGGCCGCTACTATTTACCTCTTATGCCGAAATCGGTAGCTCGCAGAAAAACAAAGAAAGCCGTGGCCAAGCGCTTCAAGATCACGGGAACCGGCAAGGTTCTTCGCGCCCAAGCTTCACGTCGACACTTGTTGTCGTCGAAGAGCAACAAGCGCAAGCGGCAGCTCGCCAAGAATGTCCTGGTGGACAAGACGGACGTAGCCCGCATCAAGGAGAACCTGCCATTTGGTTGAAAATTGACGCCGGCCACCGCGCCTGGCCCCGCGATTCGGGGCTCACGGGATGGGTGAGGTGCGGGGCCGAACAACGAAACGATCCGTCCCGAGGAGACCGCCGCAAGGCGGGAAATTAGATGCCAAGAGCAACAAACGCGCCGGCCAGTCGTGAGCGGCGCAAACGGATGGTCGAGAAAGCCAGTGGCTATCGCGGCCGCCGCAGCAAACTGTTCCGTTACGCGAAGGACGCGCGGATGAAAGCCCAAGTCTGGGCCACCCGCGACCGCAAAACACGCAAACGCAACTTCCGGGGCCTGTGGATCACGCGTATCAACGCCGCGTGCCGCGCCGAAGGAATCACCTACAGCCGCCTGATCGAGGGCCTCAAACGTGCCTCGATCGAGATCAACCGCAAAATGCTGGCCGATCTGGCCGTGGCCGACGAGGCGACGTTCAATCAGATCGTGGCCAAGGCTGCGGCTGCGCTCAAAGCGGCCTGACCTTGCGGCCGCCGGGACCACCGGCTGATACCATGCGTGAGGAACTGACTGCCCTGCGCGAGGAAGCGCTGCGCGAGATCGCTGCAGCCGCGGATCTCTCCGCCCTCGAGCGGGTGCGCGTCGCGTGCGCCGGGCGATCCGGCCGGCTGACCCAGGCGGGTGAGCAGATGCGTCACCTGGCCAAGGAGGAGCGCCCGGAAATCGGCAAACTCCTTCACGAGGTGCGGCAAACCGTGACCGCCGCGCTCGACGCGCGGATGGCGGAGTTGCAGGCCGCCACCGAGGACGCCGAATTGGCCCTGGTCGACGCGACCTTGCCGGGGGTGGCCCGTCCGATGGGCAGCCCTCATCCCCTGCAGCACCTGCAACGCCGGGCGGTGGACATTTTCCGCCGCATGGGCTTCGCCCTGGCCGAGGGGCCGGATATCGAGACCGAATGGCATTGCTTCGACGCGCTCAACACGCCGCCGGACCATCCGGCCCGCAACGAGCAGGACACGTTTTATCTGCCGGATGGACGCTTGCTGCGCACCCACACCTCGAGCGTGCAGATCCGCACGATGGAGACGCAGGTGCCACCGCTGCGCATCATTGCGCCCGGTGCCGCCTACCGGCGCGACGAGGTTGACGCAACGCACCTGGCCCAGTTCACGCAAATGGAGGGACTCTATGTCGACGAAGGTGTCACCCTCGGCGACCTCAAGGGCACGCTCGAATATTTTTTCCGCGAACTCTTCGGACCCGATGCGCGGGTGCGATTCCGTCCGCACTTTTTTCCCTTCACCGAGCCGAGCTACGAACTCGACGTGCGCGCGGCCGCGCTGGGGGGCGGCGAACGCTGGCTGGAACTGGCCGGCTGCGGCATGGTTGATCCGGCCGTTTTCGAGCAGATCAACGATCGACGCGGCGACCGCGCTTTCGACCCGGACAAGGTCAGCGGTTTCGCCTTCGGCTTCGGCCTCGAGCGCCTGGCCATGATTCTTTACGGTGTGCCCGACATCCGCATGTTCGTCGAGAACGACCAGCGCTTCCTCGCCCAATTCGTCCCATGAAGATTGCCCTTTCATGGTTGCAGGACTATGTCGCGCTCCCGGACTCGGCGGAGGCTTTGGCCGACGCGCTTACCTCGGGAGGGACCGAGGTCATCGGGCGCGAGACTCGCGGGAACATTCCGGACAAAATTGTCGTCGCGCAGATTTTGGCCAGCGAGCCGCATCCGAACGCCGACCGTTTGAGTGTCTGCTCGGTGGATGATGGCTCCGGCACGCCGCGTCAGATTGTATGCGGCGCGAAGAATTACCGCGTCGGCGACAAAGTCCCGTTGGCCTTGCCCGGGGCCGTGCTTGGACCGGACTTCAAAATCAAGGCGGGCAAACTTCGCGGCGTCACCTCCGAGGGCATGATGTGCAGTGCGAAGGAACTCGCCCTGGCTGACGATGCCGAGGGCTTGCTCATTCTTCCGGCGGAGGCTGCGGTTGGCCGCGCGGTGAAAGAATTTTTCCCCCCGGAGACCATCCTTGAACTTGAGGTCACCCCCAACCGTCCCGATTTGCTCGGCTACCGTGGGGTGGCCCGTGAGGTGGCTGCGCTGACCGGGGTGGAAACGGCGACCGCATCTCCCTTGGCGATGCCGGAAAAAGACGCGGGCGATTTTGTCCGCTTGCAAGATGCCGGGTGCCCGTTCTACACCGCCCGCCTCATCCGCGGTGTGCACATTGCCCCGAGCCCATCGTGGCTGTCCGATCGATTGGTCGCGGCCGGCTTGCGCCCGATCAACAACGTGGTCGACGTGACCAACTACGTCCTGCTCGAAACCGGGCAACCGCTGCACGCCTTCGACCTGACCAAGCTTTCCGGCCACCTGACCGTTCGCGCCGCCGGCCCGGGCGAGACCCTTGATGCCTTGGACGGATCGAAGCAACTTTTGCGCGCGCATGATCTCGTCATTGCCGATGAGTCAAGGCCCGTTGCGTTGGCCGGGGTCATGGGCGGCGCGGAGACCGGCGTGACCGCCTCGACGACGGACCTTCTGCTCGAAAGCGCCTGGTTCGATCCTTCCCGGGTGCGGCGCACTTCGCGCGAACTCGGGTTGCAGACCGATTCGAGCTATCGCTTCGAACGCCGGGTGGATCCGGCCACCGTGGTCGCCGCCTCGGCCCGCGCGGTGGAGTTGATCTTGCCGCTCGCGGGCGGCACGGCTGACCCGGAGATTCTGGTCGCGGGCACACCGCCGGTCGTTGAGCCGGAGGTCCTGTTCGATGGGGACCGCTGCCGCGCCCTCCTCGGCCTGGCTATCGACGACGCGGAAATTGCCGCGATTCTCACGCGGCTGGGTCTGGCCGATCTCGGCCACGGTCGTTGGCGCGTTCCGTCCTTCCGCCCCGATCTCGTCCGTGAAGTGGATCTTTGCGAGGAAGTGATCCGCCTCGCCGGCATCGACCGCGTGCCCTCGCGGTTGCGTGCTTTTCCGGCGGCGGCCAGCCCGGCCGACCTGCGCCATGACCGCGCCGAAGTGCTGCGGGCCCGTTTGCGGGCGCAGGGATTCGGTGAGGCCCGCACCTCCCATTTTGTTTCGGCCGAGGTTCTGGCCCGGGGCGGCGGCTCGGACGTGGACGCGGTGCGCATGCGCAATCCGCTCGGGGCCGACCAGGCGTTGCTGCGGCCCGCGCTCATGGCCGGATTGCTCGAGGCCTTGGGGCGGAATCTGCGCCACGGGGCGACAGCCGTCCGCTTGTTTGAACTCGGCCGCGTCTTTTCCGCGGAATGCGGGGAACGCACGGCCTTGGGCGTGGTCACCACCGGAACCGTTGCGGCGGCTTCATGGCAGGCCGCGGCTGGCGAGGCGGATCTCTACGATTTGAAGGGCGTGCTGCAGACCGCGCTGGGCCCGCTCGACTTTGCCGTGTTATCCGACGGCGTGTCCGGTTTGCACATCGCCGGTCCGGGCATTGCTGGCAGCATCCGCCGTCTGCCCCGCGCGCTGGCCGAGGCTCACGAGGCGAGGGGAGCGGTGCATTATGCGGAGGTCGTCCTCGACGGATGGCTTGAGACTCCCGCGGCCTCCGTGCGCGTCCGGGCGTTGCCGAAGTTTCCCGCCGTGCCGCGCGACCTTTCGGTCGTCCTGCCGCTGGCCACCGTCTTCGCCGCGCTGGAGAAAAGCCTGCGCGGCGCCCACGCACCGAACCTCGAGAGCGTGAGCCTCAAGGATGTTTTCACCGACCCGTCCGGGGAAAAATTGGCCGTGGGACAACGTTCTTTCACCGTCACCTTGACATTCCGCGACGCCACCCGAACATTGACCTCGGATGAAGTTGACCGCGCGGTGGAAACACTGCGCGATCACGCGAAAGCGGAGCTGGGTGCCGTCTTCCGCGCTTAGATCTTTCGCACCGCCGCAAACAATTTGCCCTGGGGAGTTCGAGTAAACTGTCCAAACCCCGAACCGTATTACAACATTCCCAGGAGGCTGAGCCGTGATCGGCAAAGACATGCCTTTATTGGAAGTCTGCGCTGATCATGGCGGTCGTCCGCCCTTGTCTTCAAGGGATCGGGAATTGGGCCGTGACGGCTCATCTGGGGCAATCCTCTCATCCAGCGCCTTCCGTGTTCCCGCGGAAGGCGCTTTGTTTTGCGGACCTCCGTCCTGCTTTGGTATTTGCGGACCTCTGCCCGTCCGGATAAAAACACCGCGAACATGACCGCTCTGCTTGCCCTGGAAGATGGCCGGATTTTTTCCGGTGAAGCCTTTGGCGCGGCCCGCACCGTGACCGGCGAAATCTGCTTCAACACCTCCCTCAGCGGGTATCAGGAAGTCCTGACCGATCCGTCCTACTTCGGCCAGATCGTGGCCATGACCAATCCGCACATCGGCAACTACGGGGTCAATGTTCTCGACGAGGAAAGCCGCGGCCCGCAAGTGCGGGGATTCGTCATTGAGGAACTGACCGAGGTTCCCAGCAGTTGGCGCTCCGAAGAGTCGCTCGACGAATACCTCCGGCGTCACCATGTGCCCGGCATTCGGGAAATCGACACCCGTGCGCTGACCAAGCATCTGCGCGAACTCGGGGCCATGCGGGCCTGCCTCACGTCGGAGCCGATCAGCCCGGCCGAGGCCGTTCGTCGTGCCGTGGAGGGAGATGGGGTCGTCGGCATGGACTTCGTTCGCGAAGTCACGCCTCGTGAAGCCTACGACTGGGATCCGCTCGACGCCGAGAGTCGTCCGTGGCAACTGGCTCAGGGGGAAGGCGCCGCCATGGGCACCGTCCGCGATCCCCTCGGGAATGTCTTCGGTTTTCTCCCGCCCGTTCGCCACCGGATCGTGGCCTATGATTTCGGCATGAAGCGCAACATACTGCGCGGCCTCCGCCAGCGCCGGCTCAGCGTGCGCGTGGTTCCGGCGGACACCTCCGCGGAAGACGTTCTGGCCATGGACCCGGACGGCATTTTTCTCTCCAACGGCCCGGGTGACCCGGCCGCCCTCGACTACATCCACGCCAACGTTCGCGGCCTGCTCGGCCGCAAGCCCATCTTTGGCATCTGCCTCGGCCACCAGATTCTCGGCTACGCCCTCGGCGGAAAAACCTTCAAACTCAAGTTCGGCCACCGCGGCGGCAACCAACCGGTCAAGGACCTCGAGACCGGCCGCGTTTCCATCACCTCGCAAAACCACGGCTTCGCCGTCGATGCCGAGTCCCTCCCGCCCGACACGGCTGTGACCCACATCAACCTCAACGACGGCACGGTCGAGGGCCTGCGCAGCACGTCCATGCCCGTGTTCAGTGTGCAATACCATCCGGAAGCCGCCCCGGGCCCGCACGACGCCGGATACTTCTTCGATCAATTCGCCAAACTCATTGATGAGACCAAGGCCGGCTGATAACCTTTACATTCCATGCGACTGACCGTTTATTTCCCCGAGGACAGCCCGACCACGCACGAATTTGTCGGCAGCACATTGACCGTCGGCCGACTGGGCGACAATGACGTCCAAGTCGAGGACGGGTCGGTTTCCAGCCGCCATGCGGAAATCGTCTCGCAAGACGGCAGCGCCGTGCTTCGTGACCTCGGCTCGACCAATGGCACCTTCCTCAACGGCGAGCAGGTCACCGGCGAGGTGGCTATCAGCGAGGGCGATGAGATTTACTTTGGCAGCGTGCGGTCCGTTTTCATGGAACCGGTGGTCGCGCCCGTTGAGGTTGCGCCCGCGGTCGCGGATTTTGCGGTCAGCCAGCCGGGCGGCCGTCCGGCCAACTTCCGCTACATGTCGCCCATTCCGCGCAGAGACGCGCCCCGCGACAACCTCGCCCTCGGCGCCTGGGCTTTCGCCGGGCTGGCTGTTCTGGCCGGAGCCTACGCGCTCTTCACCATCTTCGGCGCCTGAGGCCTCGCAGGGACGGGAGCGCGAGCATCCTGCTCGCTCTGGCTGGCATCCTGCCAGCCAGCCGTTCCCACAACATGCCGCCTCCTCAGCGGAACCCGAAGCTCATCTGCGTGGCCGTCGGGGCTGGCGGTTGCTGGCGGGCCAGCAGATTGCGCCGGATCATGGCGAAGAGGTGCGTGCCCAATTCATGGGGCAGGGCCTCCTCCTCGCGTTGACGGCGGCGGTTGAGGTGGGATGGGAGTCTTTTTGCTTTCATCGCCCGCAACTTTGCGGCATGGCATAGGACATTCCCTGTCCTATGCCAAATAAAGTTCAAAAAAAATCCGGTCGGCCCACTGCCGCCCGCACCATGGTCAGTCGCCCGCCGATGGAACGCATGTGGCGCATCCACCAGGAAGTGCAGCGTGGCGGCCATCCGAACTGCGCCGGGCTGGCCCGTCAGTTCGAGGTCTCGGCCAAGACGATCATGCGCGACCTCGATTTCATGCGCGACCGCCTGGCCATGCCACTGGCCTACGAGCCGGTGCGGCATGGCTACTACTACACGGCGCCGGTGCAGGATTTTCCCATGATGAAGGTCTCGCAGGGCGAGGTGGCCGCCTTGCTTCTCGCGCAAAAATCCCTCGAGGAGTTTCGCGGCACGCCTTTCGAGCGCCCGCTCGCCTCGGCCTTCCGCAAACTCAGCACCTCGCTCAACAGCGAAATGGACGTGGCCTGGCACGAAATGGAAGAGGCTGTGTCCGTCCGCCGCGCCGGGGCCGGACTGGCCGACCTGCAAATTTTCGACGCTCTCGCCCAGGCCGTGATGAAGCGGCACGAGGTCGTGTTTTCCTACCACAAGCTGGCCGGCGCGGAGCCCGAATCCCGGCAGGTGCAGCCCTTCCACCTCGGATGCATTGAGAATCAGTGGTATCTCTTCGGCCATGATGAAGCCCGCGGCGCGGTGCGCACCTTCGCTCTGCCGCGGATCAGCGCGGTTGAGCGCACCGGCGGCACCTTTCGGCGGCCGAAAAACTTTTCTCTCACCCGGATGCTCGAAGGCAGCTTCGCCGTCTTTGAGGGCGGCCACCCGCGCCTCGTGCGGCTGCGTTTCCGCGGCCCGACGGCCCGGATCGTGGCCGAACGCACCTGGCACGACTCCCAGAAAATCAGTCCTCATGGCCAGGGCATCGAACTAACCATGCACGTCGGGCTCTCCCCCGACCTTGTCCGCTGGATCCTCGGCTGGGGAGCCGAAGCCGAAGTCATCGAGCCGGCCGAACTGCGAACCACCATCGCGCAGGCGGCCCGCGCCACGGGGAAAATCTACCCGCGGGCGTAAAGCCGCGCTTGCCGGGGTGCCCCGTCCGGTCTTTCCTCCCGCTTGTCCATGAATGCCTCCGCTCCCTACCTCGCGGTTCTCATGCCGGTTTACAACGAGGCTGCAACGCTGGCTTCCGTGGTGCGGTCCGTCCTGGCGCAGCCTTCCGTCGCCGAGTTGATCGTGACGGACGATGCTTCGACCGATGGCACCGCCGCGGTCCTCGCGGGTCTCGCCGCCGGGGACTCGCGCATCCGGGTGCTCCGCCATGAGACCAACCGCGGTAAGGGTGCGGCTCTGCGCACGGCCATCGCTGCCATCGCAGCGCCCGTCGCGGTCATCCAGGATGCCGACCTCGAATACGATCCCGCGGAATACGCGCAATTGCTCGCCCCGATCGCGGCCGGCCGCGCCGACGCGGTCTTCGGGTCACGCTTCATCGGTGGCGCCGCCCACCGCGTTCTCTATTTCTGGCACATGGTCGGCAACCGCGTGCTCACCCTGCTCTCCAACATGCGCACCAATCTCAACCTCACCGACATGGAGTGCGGCCACAAAGCGTTTCTCACCGAAAAACTTCAGGCCATGCCGCTGCGGGAGGACGGATTCGGTATTGAGCCCGAGCTGGCTGCGCAGGTCGCGCGCATGAAACTCCGGGTCTACGAAGTCGGCGTCTCCTACAACGGCCGGACCTACGCCGAGGGAAAAAAAATAACCTGGCGCGACGGCCTCCGCGCCATCTGGGTCATCCTCCGCGCCTGACGTCGCCCCCCGCCCTCGGCACAGATTCGGTCGAAACTTTCGCACGAACTATTTGTCCGACCGGACCAAAAGATTGCAACCCAGCGCGGCGCGGGCCATTGTTTCCTCGTGCAGCCGAAAACAGAGGAACTGCTCTACCTTCTGCTCTGGACGCTCGGGCAAGCGATGCGTCCGACCTTTCGCAACCTCGACGAGTCGTTCGAAGGCTGGGCTTATCGCAAGGGATTGCTCCGGCAGTTGCGTGCTCTCGAGGAGCGGGCCCTGATTGAAAGCCAGCCAGCCAAGCCCGGCGGGCAGGATCGGGTCTGGCGGCTGACCGCTCAGGGCTTGATGCATGCTCTCGGCGGACGCGACCCGCGAGGGCACTGGGAGCGGCCTTGGGATGGCCTGTGGCGACTGGTTCTCTTTGATATTCCCGAAGAGCGCCGTGCCGACCGTCGCCACCTCCGGCGCTATCTGCGCAGCCGCGGCTTCGGCTACTTGCAGAACAGCGTCTGGCTCAGTCCCCATCCCGTGGACCCCGAGCGCGTGGCTTTGCAGGGTGGAAAAATTGATGTCGAAAGCCTGCTCTTGCTCGAAGCCCGCCCCGCTGCCCGGGAGACCGATGCGGATCTCGTCGCGGGAGCATGGAATTTTGCCGCGATCAACCGCGGTTACGAGGGGGCCATGTCCGTCCTCGCCCTGCGCCCCCGCGCCGCCGCCCGCACTCCCGAGACCGCTCAGGCCCTGCGCGATTGGGGGAGGGCCGAGCGCGCGGCGTGGAACGAGGCCGTGGTGTCGGACCCGCTGCTGCCCCGCACTCTCTGGCCCCGCGGCTACCTCGGCGAGAAAGCCTGGAACCGCCGCACCAAAGAACTCGCCGCCGCCGCCCGCCTCGCCACCCCCTTCCGCCCGCCGAAGGCCTGACGACCTTTTGTTCCGACCGGACACAAACCTTGATCGCTAAGGTCTGCCTTGTCCGAGCCCAGACGAGTTTCCTTCGCTGCTGGTCCTTGCGACTGATCGGGGGCACAGGAGTTCATCGCCGCCGGCCGCGAGCGCCTCCCTGCCGCCGAAGTTTTTGTCCGGTCGGACCAAAAGGTGGGAGCGAAGGGCGGAGGCGGGCGGTGGGGTCAATCGTGGAGTTTGTCCGGGCGGACCCGGAGAATTCGCATCTGGAAGCCGGTCGCCATCGGCGAGCCGTAGAACGGCACCGGCTCGAGCCACGGGGGAATCTGGCCGTTCGGGTTGCAGAGGCGGAAGGCGAGGGAGTGTTCGACCAGCTTGGGATCATTGGACTCAAGGGCAATGCGCACCGACGACTCGGCGAGGCTGGTGTCCTGCTGGAGCACCACGTAGGTGATGCCTCGCTCGCGCGCGATGCGTCGGGCGGTTTGGTCGCCTTGGTCGGCGAAAAACTCTGCCGCCTCACGGACGCCTTGCGTGTTTTCCCAATAGAGGGCCGAAGTGCCATGAATGCCGCCGAAAAAATGCAGCGCCGGGGTTTGTCCGGGGCCGGACATGACGCGCACCGGTCCGAGCTGGGCGAGCCGCTTGAGGTTGAACGCGAGGTCGCGGCTGGCAATGGTCCAAGCGAGCGTTCCGTCCAGCACTCCGGCGTCGCGGCGCTTCAGGTTGTCAGAAAGGCCCATGCCGAAAAAAATCAACAACGGCACTGTCACCGCGCCATAGACCGCGCCAACAATCCACCGTCGCCAGACCGTCGCCCGGGTCGGCTCCAGCCAGACCCACAAGCTTCGCAGCACGGTAAGTGACAGGCAGGCCAAGGAGATGCTGAACAAACCGGCCCAGCGCACTTGGACGAAGAGCCTGTAGCGGCGCGTCCTAAGGCCGCCGGTGCCTTCCCACTCCAATTCCAGCCGGTCAGAGGGTTAACCACGAACCACACGAAAAGCCACGAAAGGGCGAGGCAAGGCGGAGACTTGAGTTTGAGGCTTGAGTGACAGGCAATCGGCCAAGGGCCGCTGCTATTCCACTCAGTTTTGCCTTGGGGCCATCTTCGGCGCAGCGCCTGAGGTTCAGGTTTCATCCTTCATCCCTTGCTTGCAGATCACTCCGGTTCGGCTTCGTGAAAATTCGTGTGGTTCGTGGTTGATTCCTCCGGGTTCCCCGTGCCCCCTCGTCACGCCGTTGCGCAGCGTAGGCGGATCCGTGAGAACCCTCCGGCCCCGGGCAAGAATCAGGAGGGCGGTTCAAACTTTTCGTAAACCGTTGATCGGCCGTCGAGGAATTCGGCGATGAGGGTGTTGGACTCCGGGTGGCGGCGGTAGATCACCCGGTATTTTCCGACCCGCAGCCTTGAGAACCCGTGTAGCGGGGCTTTAAGTGCCTTGGTGTCGCGCCTCTTGCCGGCCTCAAGGTCGCTTAGGGCGCGGCGGATCTCCCGGCGGGCGTCGGGATGGAGCGATTTCAGGGCGGCGGATACCTGGTCGGAAAATTTCACCGGGAAATCTTCTTCGCTTCGGTATAGCGAACCTTGCCCGCCTGCATGCGGGCCAAGTGCGCGAGGAACTCGGGATTGTTCATGAATTCCTTGGTCTCGTTGGGCTCCGGCCGCAGGTCGAAAGGAAGACCGCCCACTTCCTCGATCTTGGCAAACAACACATTGACCGCCTCGCCGGGCGTCAGGCCGAAACGTTTGAGGATCACCTCGGCCCGCGCCTTGCGACCCCGGTCGATGCGCGCGCGGAAGAGTTCGGTTTTGCTCAACGTGGGCATACGGGCCTAATTGGGCTCAATTTGAGCACATGTCAAGTTTCCCGCCTCCGCCGCCGGAGGTGGGGGGAGGTGACCCGCAATCCCAGCCGATCAGAGGTTTAACCACGAAAAACACGAAGGGGCACGAAAAAGGGGAGGGGAAGACCGGAGCGCCGAAAACTGTTTTCGGCGGGTGGCCAGGTCCGAGGCGGCTCTGCAAGCTCGCTTGCGAGACCGCCCCGGGCCTCGCCACCAGTTCCGCCCTTGGCGGAACCCTCCGGGTCCGGCTTCGTGTAAACTCGTGTGTTTGCCTAAGGGCCGTCTCGCGGACTCGGCTCGTGGTTGATTCCTCCGCATTCAGCGTGCCTCCGTGAGAGCCCGGCTCTCTCCCAGCTCCGGTTGCGCTTGACCTCCGGTGCCTTGACAATCCGGCCAGACTGGACAGATTGGCGGCATGGTCTGGCAGTTGCAGGAAGCGAAAAACCAATTGAGCGCCGTGGTTAACCGCGCCCTCGCGGAAGGACCGCAGACGATCACGCGCCACGGCAAGCCCGCCGTCGTGGTGGTGGCTTGCGATGACTACGCCCGGGCGGACGGGCGGGAGAAACTCTCGGCCATCCTGCGCGAATGTCCCGTGCGCGGCTGGGTGGCCACGAGGACGAAGGAACCCGGGCGCACGATCAAGCTCGGTTGACATGGCTTGGTTGCTCGACACCGACATTCTCAGCGAGTCGTCGAAACAAGCGCCGTCGGAGAGGGTGCTGGCTTGGATCGACGCGCATGACGCCAGCCTGCACCTGTCGACGATCTCCCTCGGCGAGATGGTCAAGGGCATCGCCCTCCTCCCCTCCGGGGCCAAGCGGGCGCGGATCGAGGATTGGTTTGCCCGCTTGGAGAGATGGGCCGGCCCGCGTTTGCTTGCACCGGATGCGGAGGTCATGCGGGCCTGGGGACACCTCTGCGCCCGCCACGAGAGAAAGGGAAGGCGACTACCCGTCATCGACAGCCTCATTGCCGCCACCGCTTTGGCGCACGGGCTGACGCTTGTCACGCGCAACACCCGCGATTTCCCGCCGGAGATTCCGCTGCTCAATCCGTTCGGACGCGGTTGAGGGGTGAACGCGCCTCGGGCGACCGTTTGGTATCTTCTCTGATCAGGCACGGAAGCTGCAGAAAATGCCGCCACCGCAGGCTGCAATCCTAGGAAAGTGGAACTGCCCCCTCCACGCTCCCGGCTCCCTGCTTCCTCACTTCTTACCTTTCACCCGCCACCTTCGACTCTCGGCCCAAAAGCGACCGGAGGGCTTTGCACCACCTGGAGATGGTGTTAGCGTAAGCTCATGAACCCGATGGTTGATCCGAAACTGCTGCTGGATCCTGTTTTTCAACGCGTGTTGAAGGACGGTCTGGCCATCCAGGATCAATTCAGCGCAGAACCGGTGTATGCTCGCACCGGCAAGGGGTGCCTCAAGCCGTCGGGAGTCGAGGAGATCCGGAAGACCAAGGCCGCGGTAAAAGGCCCGCGGAATTGATCAATGAAACGTGAGTGGCTGCGCGACTATTCGTGGGAATTTGTCACGGCGCGCCTATGTCCGCCGCCGGCAGCTCAGCGCTCAGCGCGGTGGTTCTTGCCTAAGGCGTGGCGCGCGACTAATAATTTTTCCATGATTCTGAGTCCAGGCCAGTCGCAAGAAATCGTGGACCGCCTGCGTCGGGATTTGGATCCCGAGGAAATTTTGCTCTTCGGCTCGCAGGCCTGCGGGCGGGCGGAAGTTGAATCAAGCGATGTGGATCTTTGCGTGGTCGTGGCGGATGACGATGAACCGGTCTACGAAAAGACCGTGCGGGCCTACCGCAGCCTGCGCGGAATGGGTTTTCCCAAGGACATCATCGTGCGGCACCGGTCCCGTTTCGCCGAGCGGTCGCACTGGCGGAGTTCGGTCGAAAGGGAAATTGCCGAGCATGCCACACCGCTGTTTCGTCGATGAACGCCGAGGTCGGGGCTTGGCTGGCCAAGGCCGATGAGGATCTGGCCGCCGCCAAGTG
>Ga0247837_1000121_pt1 | contig 146739 bp, 140 predicted proteins | sample LaCtaG_2_FD_187115 | JGI IMG/M metagenome (GOLD analysis project Ga0247837, IMG submission 187115) | Freshwater microbial communities from meromictic Lake La Cruz, Castile-La Mancha, Spain - LaCruzMarch2015_14.5m | ecosystem: Environmental > Aquatic > Freshwater > Lake | place: Spain...
AGGACGCCATGCGCGGAGGAGTCTTGAGCTCGTGCTCGATGACGAGGCAGACTTCGTTGTTGTGGCGGACTGCATGTCCCTTGCGGAGGTTGATTACGTTGACGCTAGGCATAATGGTGGGCGCATTGGGTAGGGGGTCGCGGCGGGGTTGGCAAGGGCTGAAAATTCAAAATTCAAATCTCAAAATTCAAGGAAGAGGGGGAAATGCGGGCGAACTCAGATCCTAGCTACTCAATTTTGCCGCTTGGACTTTCGGAGCTCACGACGTAGAGTGCGCCCAATGAATGTCTCGTGTGAATCGATCATCAGTGCGGCCATGAAGTTGGCTCCGGAAGACCGCAGCCAATTGGCCACATGGCTTTGGGAATCTGTGGCAGGCACCATTCCGATCCGCAGCGAGGAGCAACTTGAAACTCTTCTGAACCAACGCGAGGCGGAAATCGACCGGGATCCCTCGCAGGAGATCAGCCATCAGGAGTTGATGACACATTTTGCCAATCGCCGCTGACCGTGAGGCTTTCCTACCACCGCGCCGTTCAGCAGGAGATCGACGATGCTTGCACCTGGTATGATGAGAGAAAGGAAAACCTCGGTGACGAGTTTTTCCAAGAACTTGAGGGACTCTTGCACCGGATCGCGTCCAACCCTGAGGCTTTTCCACTGGCTCCCTTTGGTCGGAGACGGGCGAATATGAAGCGTTTTCCCTATGCCGTCTGTTATCGGGTTCACGCGGAGCGGGTGCGCGTATTGTGCTTACATCACGAAAAGCGCGACACCTCTTACGGCGCGGAGCGAATGTAATGATCTTCAGAAATTTGGGATATCGCGTCTCAAAGGGTGTGCCCCATCCTGATCCGCTTGGTCTCCAGGTATTTCTCGTTGTGGATGTTTGACGGAAGGGAAAGGGGGAGTTGCTCGGTGATTTCGAGGCCGTAGCCTTCGAGGCCGACGACTTTCTTGGGATTGTTGGTGAGGAGTTTGATGCGGCGGACGCCGAGGTCGTGGAGGATCTGGGCGCCCATGCCGTAGTCGCGGAGGTCGGAGGCGAAGCCGAGTTTCTCGTTGGCCTCGATCGTGTCGAAGCCTTGTTCCTGCAGCTTGTAGGCGTGGATTTTCGCGGGCAGGCCGATGCCGCGGCCTTCCTGGCGGAGGTAGAGGAGCACGCCGCCCTCCTCGGAAATGCGTTGCATCGCGGCGGCGAGCTGCGGGCCGCAATCGCAGCGCTGGGAGTGGAATACATCGCCGGTGAGGCATTCGGAGTGGACGCGGACGAGGGTCGGTTTCTCCGGATCGATCTCGCCTTTTGTGAGAGCGAGGTGGTGGGAATCGTCGAGGGAAACGGTGTAGAGGTGGCAGTCGAAATCGCCGAACTCGGTGGGCATGAGGATGGTCTGGTCGCGCTTCACGAACTTCTCGGAGCGGCGGCGGTATTCGATGAGCTGGGCGATGGTGCAGGCCTTGAGACCGTGCTTTTCCTGGTATTCGCCGAGCTCGCCGACGCGAGCCATGGTGCCGTCCTCGCCCATGATCTCGCAGATCGCTCCGACGGGAGGGAGTCCGGCGAGGGTGGCGAGGTCGATGGCGGCTTCGGTGTGGCCGGCGCGTCGCAGGACACCTCCGGGCATGGCTTGGAGCGGGAAGATGTGGCCGGGTTTCACGAAGTCATCGGCATGTGCCTTCGGATCGGCGAGGAGTCGGATGGTGAGGGCGCGGTCGGCGGCGGAGATGCCGGTGGTGATGCCCTTCGCGGCGTCCACGGAGACGGTGAAAGCGGTTTTCATGCCCTCGTGGTTGCGGCGGGTCATCTGCGGGAGATCGAGTTCCTCGGCGCGCTCGTGGGTGATGGGCGCGCAGATCAAGCCGCGGCCGTGAATGGCCATGAAGTTCACCATCTCCGCCGTGCAGAGCGACGCGGCTCCGATCAGGTCGGCCTCGTTCTCGCGGTTCGGATCGTCGGCGACGATCACGAGTTTTCCGGCGGCGATCTCGGCGATGACCTCGCTGATGGGATGGAAGATGAGGGAAGACATGAGGAAGAAGTGATCGGTGATCGGTTGAAGAGACCAAGGAGAAGCCCCACAGGCTTTAGGTTTTAAAGTTTAAGGTTTAGTTCAGGAAAGGATTCTGCGGGGCTTGGGAGAGGAGGTGGTGGTAGGGGGAGATGTTCTTGAGGAGTTCGTTCCAGAGCGACAGGTCGTGGGTGCGGGAAAGCAGCGAGCTATCGGGCTTCAGGGGGATCCAGGTGTTCCGCGTCAGCTCGTTTTCCAGCTGGCCGGGCGACCACGCGGAGTGGCCGATGCATGCGCGGACGATCTGGCCGGGCATGCCGACGAGTTTCGCGGCGACCTCGGCGGAGATGCGCGGGCGATAGCGTAGGCCGTCGGTCTCGCTCCAGGAGAAGGAGGAAAAGGTCAGTTCGTCGGTGGCAAGCGGGCCGCCGTGGTGGACGGGGAGTTTCCTCAATGCCTTGAACTCCGGATCGGGCAGCAGCTCGCCGACGGTGGTTTCCGTGCGGTGGTTGATGATGGCTCCCGCCGCTCCTTCGGTGGCCGTGTGCTGGGAAAGGATGATCACGGAGTGGTCGAAGGTGCCGTCGGCAAGGCTCGGCGACGCGATCAGCAACTGCCCGCGGAGCGAGAAGGATTGTTCGGATGCGGAGGAATCGTAGGGCACGCGCGAAACATCATGCCTGTGGTGGGAAACTTCAAGGACGATGGGTGGGTGGGCGAGGTGCCATTCACTCGATCATCGCCGGATCATTCACACCCGCCTTAAGCTTTGGCCTGGGCGCTCCGGAATCGAGGGCACCATAGGTGAACCCGGTTCCCAATCCCAATGATGTCGAGATGCGCGTATCCCCAATGGTTAGTTTCACCGGGCCAATCGGCGTGATGGTCTTGTCGTAATATCCCCATGAAAGAGTGACTTTCCGGTTGGATTCACCGTTGAACCTTGGGTCAACGGCTACCCATACGTTCGGTGTGTTGACCGCGCCGATCGCTCTCGCATCGAGAGATTCCGGATCTATGGAGGCTTTGAGCGAGAAATTCCAAGCGCATTTCAGGTTGAACATCGGGTGATCCATCCCCGCCGCCTTGATGACGATCTCACCGGTTTCATAGTTGTCCTCGCCTTGGATGCTCGGGGCATTCACCAAATCGGCGTGATTCAACTCCCAGCTTGGTTCGACGCCGCTGATGTCGCGCTTACCTTCGAAATACCGGTAAGTCCCCCTGATCAGCAGTGTGGGGTTGCTGGCATAGAAATCCGCCTCCGAAGCTTCGAACTTGATGGCCGTGAGGTTCACGCTGTCTTTCCAGGCCTCTTCGACGGGATTCAATGCGGCTCGGGCATCTTGTTTGCTCTGTTCCCGCAGCGCAGCCCAGTTGCCGGCATGCTTCTTGAAATCCTCCGGAAACCGCGTTTCTGCCTCGGTGAACCATTTGTCGATCTTCTCATCGACCTCTTTCCATTCGAACGGGCGATCTTCGTCTTTCTGGCTGCGGTGGCTGCGCAGAATATCGACGAAGACGCTGCCGTCGTCGGGGAGCGTTATGACGAGCTTCGTGCTGGCGGCTTCCTCTTTCTGTTCGGGTTCAACGGCACCGGCAAGCGACGCCAATGATGAGAATAGAACCAGCGCGGCGGTGGAAATTTTCACGGCTGCGATCATGCACGATCCACCAGCCGGGACAAGGCCGGATCAGAAATCTTCGCGGCAGCGTTCCTCCGGTTTCACGGCCTTTCCGGTTTCGCCAACGGGGTGGATGTAGAGGTATTTCCAGACATCCTCGTAAAGGTATTTGCCGTCCTTGCCTTTCGGGGAAGCGCCGCCGGGAGTGGAGGCGCTGTGGGCGCGGTTCGGATCCTTGATGGAAGCCTCGGTGGAAATCAGGCGGCGGGTGTTGCCGTAGGGAGGTTTCGATTCATCGAAGTTCACGATGGGTCCGAACTTCTGCAGGCCGAGCATCAGCCATGACCGGCAGTAGTGGTGGTTCTTCCAACCATCATCCCCGGTGTGGGTGAATCCGAAGAAGCGCTCCGGCGGCGTGGCGGATTTCATGCCCTGCCATTTCTCGGTCTGGTCGCGCGGGCCGGAAAGCATCACCACGCGGGCGACCTTGACCTCTTTCGCCAGTCGCGCCGAAGTCGTCGAACCGTGCGACGCACCGGAGAGGATGACCTTTTCCCAATCCAGCCCCTTGCCATCGCGGGAGAGGAACTGCTTCCAGTTTCCGTCGGGGTGTTTCTGATCGAGAAATTTCACGAACTGGTATGAGCGCTCCATCAGTCCATCGGGCTTGGGGATGTCGATGAATTTGGTGTGATCCTCGCCGGTCGCGGCCTCGAGGCGGATTCCGGAGAAATGGTCGTCGTCGCCGTCCTTGCGGAGCTTGTCCATCTTCGCGAACCACTCGCGCGGGTAGGTGACCTGGATCGCGTGGTGGCCGTAGGAGTTGAGGCGGTCGAAAAGTTCCGGCTTCGGCTCCATCAGCCAGATGACCAGGTAGCCGCTGTCCTTCACCCGGGTATCGACCGAGGCGAACTGGTTGTCCGCGGGGTTGCCCTTGCGCGTGAAGACGTAGTCGATCTCGGGATGTTCCTTCGTCCGCTTGTCGATCTCCGAGGCGCGGGCGGTGAGGGTGAATTTCTTTCCCTCGGCGAAGAGAGGGAAGGTGAGGGCGAGGAGGAGAAGGAGGGTTTTCATGGTTCAGCGCCGTCTCCTCGATGAACCGCTCCGCTTTTTCTGCGGGCCGGTTTTCGCGGCGGGCTTTGGAGTGGGTTTCTTGGAACCCTTCGCATGACCTTTCGCGGGCGGGCGGGGTGAGCCTTTGCCGGGCTTGATGCCTTCGGTGGTGGGTGCTCCGGCGACGGCGAAATCGACGAAGCGCTTGATCTTGTCGATGGCGATGATGCGCAGCGGCAGCTTCATGCCGAGGGCGAGGCGGCGGCCGTCGAAGGACGTCCAGGCCATGTTGTGCTGCTCGAAGCGCCAGTTGCTGGAGCGGGGGAGATCCTCGCGTTTCACCACGCCGCGGACGCCCATGTCCGGGATCTCGACCATCAAGCCCATCGGGCGGACGTCGGTGATGACGCCGTTGAAAGTGGTTTCATCGCCGTGATCCTTCGACAAATCCGACGAAGCGATGAGTTCGAGATACTCAAGCAGCTTGATCTGTTTCGTCTCGGACTCGGCCTCGGAGGAGGTGCGTTCGGTTTCGGAAATGTGGCGGGCGATGTCGCGCAGATCGGCCTGCGACGGGGTGCGGTCGGGGTGCTTCGGCGGGTTTTCGAGAAACGGCTGGAGCGAGCGGTGGACGATGAGATCCGCGTAGCGCCGGATCGGCGAGGTGAAATGGGTGTAGTCCGTTTTCGCGAGGCCGTAGTGGCCGAGGGGATCGGCGGCGTAGGCGGCGCGTTTCAGCGATTTCAGCAGGCCGAGCTTGATCTGATGCTCCTCGGCGGTGCCCTTCGACTCGTCGAGCAAAGCCTGGATATGCGAGCGGTTCGTGAGGTCGCCGGGCGTGTAGCCGTATTGCTTCGCGGTCTCGGTGTAGTCGAGCAGGCGGGATGGATCGGGATCCTCGTGGATGCGGAAAATGGAAGGTTTCGAGCGCTCGCGCAGGATTTTCGCGACGGATTGGTTGGCGATGAGCATGCATTCCTCGACGAGCTGGTGGGACTCCGTGTGGATAACGGTGTGCGCCTCGCAGGCGCGGCCGTTCTCATCCAGCTTGATCTTGATCTCGGTCATCTCGAGGTCGAGCGCGCCGTTCGCGAAGCGGTTTTTGCGAAGCAGCGATGCCATCTTCCATGCCTCCTTCACCGATCCGACAAGATGCGGATCGGAGCCTTCCGGCGCGCCTTTCCCGTCGAGGATGGCCTGCGCCTGCTCGTAGGAAAGTTTCGCCCGCGAGTGGATCACGGCATCGACGAATTTCGTGTTGAGGATATGGCCGTCCGAGGAAATCTCCATGATCGCGCATTTGGTGAGGCGATCCACATCCGGCTTGAGCGAGCAGATGCCGTTGGAAAGCTCGACGGGCAGCATGGGCAGCACGCGGTCGACTAGGTAGGTGGAGTTGCCGCGCTCGACGGCTTCCTTGTCCATCGGCGAGCCGGGCTTGATGTAGTGGGAAACGTCGGCGATGTGCACCTCTAACAGCCAGCCGCCGGCCTTGGTTTTCGCGATATAGATCGCGTCGTCGTGGTCTTTCGCGTCGGCGGGGTCGATGGTGATGACTAGCTTGCTGCGGTGGTCGCGGCGGCGGGCGATTTCGGCCTCATCGGGTTGCTCGGGGACGGCGCGGGCTTCGCGCAGGACTTCCTCGGGAAAGGAGGTGCGCAGGCCGTAGCGGGCGATGGTCGAGAGGATGTCCACGCCCGCGTCGCCGGGCCAACCGAGCACTTCGATCACGCGCCCGATCGGGTCGGTGGACGGGTTTTCCCAGCTTTCGAGATCGACGACGACGAGTTGCCCCGGCTCCGCCGTGGTGTCGCCGGTGATGTTGATTCGGCCTTCGAGCGCCTTGTCATCGGTCTCCGCCCACGCGAACTTGTTTTTCTTGCGGAAAATGCCGACGATGCGTCCGGAGCGGCGGGAAACCACCTCGATCACCTGTCCGCGCATTTCCTGATCATCAGGAGCCGGGCCGCGCTGGCGGGGTTTCGAGGTAGGGCCGGAGGCTTCGATGCGGACGCTGTCGCCGTCCAGAGCCGTCAGCGCCTGGCCGCGCGGGATGAAGATCCGGGAGTGGATCGTGAAATCGATGCCGACCGCCTCGTTCTCTGGATCGCCGATGATGGGGTAGAAGAACGCATGGCCGTTCGGCATGAACTTGATTGAGCCGAGGAGCGATCCCTTCGGGCCGGCCTTGTGGACACCGCCTTCCGTTTTTTTCTCGGCAGGCTTCGCGACGGGCTTCTTCTCCTCCGGCGGTTTCGGCAGGGAGTAAAGCTTCTTGGAGCCGCAGACGATGAGATTCCCGGCGGCGAGGTCGCTCAGCGTTCCGGTGAATTCGCCGGTGCGGTCGGCGGGGATGTCGAGCGCCTTGGCGATCTGGGTTTTGGAAAAGGTTTTCTCCGGATTCTGTTGGAGAAGTTCGAGGATTCGTTCGCGCATTTGGCAATCTGTAAAGGTGGCGGCATCCCGTCCTCCAGCGCCTTGAATGCGAGAGGTTTCCGGAAACCTGCGTGGACGCTACTCGGTGGATGCGACCGTGACAAGGTCGGCTTTCGGGGGTGGGAGATCGGCAAGCAGCCGAAAATCATGTCCTCAATCCTCCTTGAACAGATTGTTCATGCTTGCGAAGAAATCATCGAGATCATCTCCTGACATCTCCGTGTTCTGGATTTCGTCGAAGGTGGTGTGGTCGATGTGCTTGTCGTCGAGTTCGCCGATGAAGGAGGAGGGCTGGCAACCGGTTTTCTGGCCCCATTTCACCCGGGTGGTGCAATAGGTGAGGGTGAGGGATTCCTGGGCGCGGGTGATGCCGACGTAGAGCAGGCGGCGCTCCTCGTCTTTGGTGCCCTCGGTGATGGAGCGGCTGTGCGGCAGGAAACCCTCCTCCAGCCCGACGAGATAGACGATCGGAAATTCCAGCCCTTTCGAGGCGTGGAGGGTGATGAGGGTGGCGCCTTTCTTTTTCTCCAGATCGTCGTCCTCGCGGTCGGAGGCTAGGGCGCTGTCATCGAGGAAAGATTGAAGTTTTTTGCCCTTGGCGATGTGGTCGCGGAGGGAGGCGATCAGGGAGTTGATCGCCTCGCCGCGCTGCTGGCGCTCAGAGTCGTTCTTGCAGCCGCGCTCGATCCAGGGGAGGTATTCGATTTCGCGGAGCAACTCGGCGAGGACGTCGGCGGGGTTTTCCTTGGCGATATCGATGCGGTTCTTGGCACCGGAAATGAGGGCGACGAAATCCTCGATGGCGGCGCGGGACTTGGGGCCGATGGTGGTGGTGAAAAAGGGATCGCACAGCGCCTGCCAGACGGAGTGGCCTTTCTCGCGGCTCCAATCGGTGGCGAGGACGGCGCTGGACTGGCCGATGCCGCGGTTGGGGGCGTTGAGGATGCGGAGCAGGGGCACGTCGTTGTCCGGGGCGACTAGCAAGGAGGTGTAGGCGAGCACATCGCGGATCTCGCGGCGGTCGTAGAAGGACTGCGCGCCGACCATGCGGTAGGGGATTTTCCGGTCGCGGAGAGCGAGTTCGAGTTTTCGGGATTGCCCGTTGGTGCGGAACAGGATGGCGAAATCCTCCCACTCGCGACCGTGGGCTGTTTTTTCGCCGACCATCTCATCGGCGATGAAATCCGCCTCCTCGTCATCGCCGGGCATGGCAACGATGCGGACGTTCTCGCCCGCGCCGCGCGTGGAGCGGAGGATCTTCTCGCGGCGGCCGAGGTTGTGTTTGATGAGCGAGTTCGCCGTGTGGAGCACGGCCTCGGTGGAGCGGTAGTTTTCCTCCAGCCGGATGATCTTGGGATTGGGGAAAAAGCGCTCGAATTCGAGTATGTTCGCCACCTCCGCGCCGCGCCAGCCGTAGATGGATTGGTCGTCATCGCCGACGACGCAGACGTGATAAGGTGTTCCTACGAGTTGCTGAAGCAGGCGCATCTGTAGGGAGTTCGTATCCTGGAACTCATCTACGGTGACTCTAGTATAAAGTTTCCGGAAATGCTCGCGGACATCGTCGTGCTCGCGCAGCACCTGCTCGGCGAGAACCAGGAGATCGTCGAAATCGACGGCGTTCTGCGCGCGCAGCTCGTTCTGGTAGGCGACGGCGAGTTGCGCGAAAAAATCGTCCTGGAGATCTTGGGCATCGATGCCCTTGTTCTTCGCCTTGGAGATTTCCGAGAGAACGGTCTCGGCCTTCACCTTCTCATCGGTGCCGCCCTTGCGGACGAGGAGCTGTTTCATGATACCGACCTGATCCGAGTAGGCGGTGATGGAGAAATTCTTCTTGTAGCCGAGCCGGTCGATGCCGCCGCGCAGGAGGCGCACGCAGAGGGAGTGGAAGGTGCAGACGGTCATTTCCGACGCCGCCATTTTCGAGACCATGCCGCCGATGCGTTCCTTCATTTCGGAGGCGGCCTTGTTGGTGAAAGTGACGGCGAGGATCTCGGAGGCGGGGACTTTCCGCTCCAGCATGTGGGCGATGCGGCAGGTGACCGTGCGCGTCTTCCCCGTGCCCGCGCCCGCAAGGATCATCACCGGCCCGTCCTGGGCGGCGACCGCTTCGCGCTGGGCGTGGTTGAGGGATTCGAAAGCGAAGTCGTTGGCCATGGGCTGGGTGAATCAATAGGGGTGCGCGGCGTTTGGCAACCGTGGAGCGGAGAAAGCCTAGCGAAGAGATTTTTTTAACCGCAGATGGACGCAGATTCACGCAGATGAAAGAGAAAGAGTCGCGAGAGCTTTTTTCTTCCTTCACGTCCATCTGTGTCCATCTGCGGTTGGATTTTCTTCCATCAATTCCGGACTCTTGATCCCGGCGGTTGACTCTTTCCGCTGACCGCCGGAATAATGCGCCCGGCCAAAGCCCCCAATCAACATCATGGAAAACGTCATCATCATCGGAACCGGCTGTGCCGGATACACTGCCGCCATCTACGTCGCTCGCGCGAACCTGACCCCGCTCATGCTTTCCGGCACGCAGCCCGGCGGCCAGCTCACGACGACCACCGAGGTCGAGAATTTCCCCGGTTTTCCCGAGGGCATCATGGGGCCGGAGATGATGATGAACATGCAGAAGCAGGCGGAGAAATTCGGTACGCGCATCCAATACGCCAGCGTCGAGTCCATCGCGAAGGACGATGACGGGAATTTCAGCGTGAAACTCGGCGGTGGCGAGACGCTGCGTTCGAAGACCGTGATCATCGCGACGGGAGCTGCGCCGAGGCACCTTGGTCTTCCGAACGAGAAGGATCTCATCGGCCGCGGCCTAACATCGTGTGCGACCTGCGACGGCGCGTTTTACCGTGATGTGCCGGTGGCGGTCATCGGCGGCGGCGATAGCGCCTGCGAAGAAGCCGGTTTCCTCACCCGCTTCGCCAGCAAGGTCTATCTCATCCACCGCCGCGACGAGCTGCGCGCCTCCAAGATCATGGCCGAGCGCGCCCTTGCAAACCCCAAGATCGAACCGGTCTGGAACAGCGGGGTCGAGGAATACCTCACCAATGAAAAGGGCGAGATGCGTGCCGTGAAACTGAAAAACCTGGTGGACGGATCGGAAAGCGAGCTCGCGGTGGATTGCGTGTTCGTGGCGATCGGCCACGTGCCGAACAGCGGCTTTGTCAGTGGCCTGGTGGATCTCGATGAGAACGGTTACATTCTTCAGGTTCCCGGGCGCACCGCCACCAAAACCCCCGGACTTTTCGCGGCGGGCGATGTGGCGGACCATTACTACCGCCAGGCGATCACGGCGGCCGGGCAGGGTTGCGCGGCGGCGCTGGAGGCGGAGCGCTATCTGACGGAGCACGAGTGAAAAATTCAAAATTCAAAGTTCAACTTTCAAAGAAGAATCGTATTTCCCCGTGAAAACATCACCTTTACTGTTATGCATTTTATCCCTGTCTTTGCTTATTTGATCAGGAAGTAGGCGGTTTCGGGCAAGGACTCTGTCGCGGGTTGACCTGAGCACCCGGACTGGGCAGTGTTGATGCAAGTTATGGAAGTTTATCATCCCACCACCGATGACCATCATTTCCTGCGGGAAGACCGCACCATTCTCTGGCGGCGAATCTCCGCCCATCTGGCGGCGCATCCCGAGGACTTGCGGATCGCCTTGGAAAACATTGAACGCTGGTTGATGAGCGGGCGGCTGCATCCCGCGCCTTTGCTTGATTGGCGGGAACGAATCTTGGCGGCGCGTGAATCCCCGGTGGCGTTCGATCAGCTCATCGCATTTCTCGCCGATCCGAACCACGAATCGGAGCGGATCAAATCCTGCTCGCCTTTTGTTGGCCTGCCTCTTCTCGCCCCCTCAAAATGAACCTTCGCTCGCTCCAGCATGTCATCGTGGCGGCCAAATCGTTGGCGGAAGGGAAAAGGATAATCGTTTTCGGCTCTGCTTCCTTGCTCGCCTCTTACCCGGAACTGGGTTCTCCATCCGGGCCATTGGCGACAACCTACGATGCCGATATCCTCTGCGAGCCTTTCGACGAGTTGACCTCGGTGATGCTACATGAGGCACTCGGGGACAACCGAACTTACCACCGGATCCACGGCTATCATGCCGATGTGTTGCGAGATTCCATCCTGCAAACACTTCCGTCCGGCTGGAGGGAGCGCCTTGTGCCGGTGCCGGATTGCGAAGAGGCGTTCGCGATTTCATCAAATGATCTCGCGGCTTTGAAATTGCTTGTCGGACGCCCCAAGGACATCGATCTACTGATTATTCTGCGGGAAAACGCGATAGTGAAGGCAGAGGCCGTGGAAAAACTGATTCACCAGCTCGATATACCGATCGAAGCGATGCCCCGCTTACTCTCCAATTTCAGGATGGTATTCAGCTCGTGAACGCACGGCTCATTTGTCTTGCTTGAGCACCTCGAAAACCTGCGGGGGCACGTAGCGTTTCACGGTTTCCTCCCAGCCTGTGGGGCCGGTGAGGGATTTGATCATGCTGGAGGAAAGCTCGGCGATGTCGCGCGGTGGCATGAGGAAAACGGTGGTGATCTTGGGTGCCATGTCGGCGTTGATGTGGCGCATGACCCGCTCGTATTCGTAATCGTTCGGCGAGCGGATGCCGCGCAGGATGTAGGCAGCGCCCATCTTGTCCGCGTAATCGACGAGGTAGCGGTTGTCGAAATGGGCGACCTCCAAGCGATCGCTGGCCGGGACGGACGCGCGCAGCATCTCCAGCCTTTCGTCCAGCGAGTAGGAGTAGCTCTTGGCCGGATTGCTGCCGATGGCGACGATCAGGCGGTCGAACATTTCAAGCCCGCGCTCGATCATCCAGAGGTGTCCGTTGGTCGGTGGATCGAAGGATCCGGCATAAACCGCAATGCGCATAATGGGGAAACTTTAAATTTTAAATTTTAAACTCCAAGGAAGAGTTTTTGGGACGCACACGGGCGATGGTTGAGCGATGGAGATGCCGATTTCTTCACTTAGGGTTTAAAGTTTAGAATTTAAAGTTTGGTTCCTTGGTTGAGGGCGTGGAGTTGTTGGCCGTCGGGGCTTTGGTAGGAGTAGGAGGTGGCGAGGGTTTCGTTGAGGTAGGCCTTGGCGATGCGGACGGCTTCGGGGAGGGGTTTTCCCAAAACGAGACCGGCGGCGACGGCGGCGGCAAGGGTGCATCCGGTGCCGTGGGAGGCGGCGACATCCAAGCGCGGGGAGCTGTAGCGGTGAAGGATTTCCTCATCGAAAAGCAGATCCAGGCATTCCGCGCCGCCGAGGTGACCGCCTTTGAGAAGGACGGCGCAGCCGTATTCGGCGGAAAGTTTTCGGGCGGCCCTTTCCATCGCGGTGGCGTCGGCGATTTCCGCGCCGAGCAGGGTTTCGGCTTCCGGGAGGTTCGGGGTGATGACGGTGGCGAGCGGGAGGAGTTCGTTGCGGTAAACCGCGATGGCATCGGCTTCTAACAGGCTCGCGCCGGTAGAGGCGATCATCACTGGATCGACCACCAGCGCGATGTGCGGATGCTCGCGGAACACGGCGGCGACGCGGCGCACGTGTTCCGCCGAGCCTAGCATCCCGGTTTTCACCGCGATGAGGGGAAAGGCGTCGAGCATCAGCCGGATCTGATCTTCGACCATCGCCGGATCGACGGGATCGACACGGCGGACGATGTTCGCTGTTTCCGAAACGATGCAAGTGACGGCGGTGAGGCCGTGGAGGCCAAAGTGCTGGAAGGTTTTCAGATCCGCCTGCAAGCCCGCGCCGGCGGAGCAATCGGAGCCGGCGATGGTCATCACGGCGGGAGGAGCGGGGCGGTTCTTCGCGGGGTCTATCATTGTTCCTTGATTCTTTCCTTCTGCTTCCCAATCCTTTCCGCATGTCCAAAGACATCAAGGAATTTGAAGGCCTACGGGTCAAAATCGATGATGTCATCTACATGCCCAGTCTCGACGCGCCGCCGGATCGTCCGCACCCGTTCGTGTATTTCATCAGCATCTTCAACGATTCCCCCGTGCCAGTGACGGTACGCGGCAGGAAATGGGTGGTGGTGGAGGATGGCGGGGAAACGACCGTAGTCGAGGGCGACGGGGTGGTGGGTCAGCAGCCGGTGATCGCGGCGGGAGAGCATTTCTCCTACAATAGCTACCATGTGGTCGGCAGGGCGGCGGCCGTGTCAGGCTCGGTTTTCGGCGAAACCGCGGCGGGCGATTGGGTCTTCGCGAGGATCCCGGAATTCCGGCTGGAGATTCCGACGTGGGCTTGAAAGTTCAGAGTTCAATTTTCAACTCTCAAGGAAGATAATCCGATCAAATTCTGTCAACGCACTTCAATAAGTTTGTCGCCGCGCTCGATGAGTTCCACCACTTGGGGGATAAGAGGCTCGAACCACTGCAGCAAAGCGCGTCTGCTGGTGTTGCCGATGCGTAACCAGACGATGACGGGTGTCTCTCGGCTCTGGCTGAGACGGTGGGGAAAGTCCTCGTCTTTGGTAACGATGACAGCTTCGTGTTTCAGAGCGTAATCCCAGATGGGCGAGTCGTCTGCGTCACGTAGTCCGATGTCCGCAACATGCTCTGCCGTGTGACCTTGGGCGGCAAGGAATCTTGCTAATGCTGGCGGCAGCTGAGCATCGACAATGAACCGTATCTTCACCGGGTAACGAGAACGGGGTGATCGGCTTCGGCGGCGGCGAACTCGAGGCAGGCGGTGATGTCCTCGGATTCAAGATACGGGTAATCTTCGAGGATTTCCTCTTCCGGCACCCTGGCGGCTAAAAGATCGAGGATATCTTTCACACGGATGCGCATCCCGCGGATGCAGGGACGGCCTCCGCATTGGTTCGGGTTGAATGTAATCCGCTCGTTCATGCCGAACTTATAGACCGGATGGGGCGGCGGGTAAAGGATTCGGTTCGTGGCGGCGGATTGCATCCGCCATGCCATTCGTTGCTTGTGTTTGGCAGGGCGGATGAAATCCGCCGCCACGCACACAAAAGAGGCTCCCGTTTCCGGGAGCCTCTGGGTTGGGTTGATTCTTTGTGGACGGATCAGGCGTTGGGGCGCTGCTCGGTTTCCTCCTGTGATTCTAGGGTTTGAGGAGTTTCGTGGAATTCCTCGGTGGGAATCTCGGCGTGGGGTTCCTCCTCGATGACTTCGGCGATGGTCTCCTCGGCTTTCGGTTCGGAAACAAGGTCGAGCACCTGTTCCTTGGGTGGGAGCGGGGCGAGGACGGGCATGACCTGGGCTTTGGATTCACCCGCGGATTCCTCTTTCTCGGCGGCCTCATGCTCCTGCGATTTTGCGCCGGAGACGGTGAGCTTGCGGCCCATGAAGAATTGGTCGTGGAGGACTTCGACGGTGCGCTTCGCTTCGTCGATATCGAGCATTTCGACAAACCCGTAGCCCTTGGAGCGGTGGGTGTTGCGGTTATAGACGATCTCGATGCGGCGGACGGCTCCGACTCCTTTGAAGAGTTCCTCGAGGTCGTTCTCGGTGGTCTCGTAGGAGAGGTTGCCGATGTAGACGCGGCGGTTCTCGACGGAGGATGGATCACCTCCACGGCGGCCGCCATCGCGTTCGCCACGGTCACCGCGCTCGCGGCGGTTGCCACGGCCTTGGGGTTCCCGGGCGGGCTGGCCTTCCGGGGACTCGTTGCGTTTCTCGCGGTGATCGGTGCGCGCGTCACGGGTCTGGCTGCGTCGTGGCTCGCGGGTTTTCGCGGGTTCGACAGCATCCGGACGACGCTCAGGGCGCGGGGGACGGACGGGCTCCTTGTAGAGACCGACGGCTTTCAGCAGCTTCTGCCACCAGCTGAGCTGGACGGGAGCGGGCATCGGGCGGTGCTGGGGCTTTCCGGTGTCCTGGCGGCCGGATTGGCCACCATCGCGTCTGCCTCCGCCTGACTGGCGACCATCGGATTGGCGTCCTTCAGATCGGCGACCTTCGGTGTTCCTGCCTTCGTTGCTGCGGCGTTCGGAGTTGTTATCATTATTACGGCGGTTTTGCCCTCCGCGTGAGCGGCGGCGACGGCTATCTCCCGAATTGCGGGAGTTCTCTGTTGCGTTTGACATGGTTTCGCATGGGTCTGTGGTTTGCGGACGGCCCGGCGCGGCGGGCATGGCTGCCCGGCGTTGCTGAAATGGATCTGCGTGCGATCGGTGGGGCTTCCGGCCGCCAGCGTTATGGTGCTGGGCCAAGCCCCCGCGACTGTCGCGGAAAAGGTCTTGGTAGGGCCGGATGCCGACGATTCGCGCCGCCGTCCGTGAGCCAGAAGGTTCCGTATTTCCTGGCAAGCCCTAAAGATCCGCGTTTCGGTGAGGAAAACGGATGTTTGGAGAGATAGGGTGCCGGATGCGGACATCGGTTTTCAGGAAACTCCTGCTCGGGCGGGAACGTAGTCGACCAGACCGGTTTGGCAAGACCTAAGACGGCTTCCTGAGGCCAGGGTCATCCAGCTAGGGAGAGTAGGGAGTTTGAACCACGGATAAACGCGGATGAACACGGATCAGAAATCAATAATTGGTGCCGAAGATGAGTTTTAACCCTGCCATTGCAGCTCATTTGGCTGAAAAACTCACCTTCATCATGCTTTTATCCGTGTCCATCTGCGTTCATCCGTGGTTCTCTTCTTTATTTTGCCAAAGTTTCTCCCTAGCTGGATGACCCTGTTCCTGAGGCTACGGCGATCAAGCTAGGGAAAAGCCCGGAATATCAACCCCGGAGGGGTGTCCAGATCGTAGCCCCGGGTGCAGCACAGCGGAACCCGGGGTGAAATAGCCATGGATCACGGCGGCGAGCTTGACGAGCACGGTATGGATGAGGTTAGGTTTTTGGCCGATGAAGCCCGTTGGGATGAGTAAGGTTTTGGTGGTGGGAGCTGGGTATCTCGGCGGGGAGGTTGTGCGGGTTTTCCGCGAGGCGGGCTGGGACGCGCGGGGTGCTTCGCTAGGTGGCGGCGAGGGATTGCTAGCTTGTGATGTTTCCGATGCGGCTTCCGTTTCCGCCCTGCCGGATGCCGATGCGGTGGTGCATTGCGCGGCTTCGGGGCGGGGAGGAGAGGATGCTTACCGGCGCGTTTATCTGGAGGGTTGCCGGAATCTCGTGCGCCGTTTTCCGGAGGCGAAACTGGTTTTCACATCGAGCAGTTCGGTTTACGCGCAGCATGAGGGCGAGCTGGTGACGGAGGAGGCGGATACGATACCGGACCGGGCGACGGGTGAAATTCTGTTAGAGTCTGAAAGGGTCGTCCTCAATGCCGGTGGAGTGGTGGCTAGGTTGGCGGGGATTTACGGGCCGGGCAGGAGTGTGTTGCTGAGGAAATTCCTAGATGGCGAGGCGGTGATCGAGGAGGACGGACAGCGTTTCATCAACACCATCCATCGTGATGATGCGGCGCGGGCGATCCTTCATCTCATCAGCCTCAGTCCATTTCCGGCGGGGGAAATCTTCAACGTGGCCGATTCGGTGACGATGACGCAGCTTGGGGTTTACCAAGGTTTGGCGAAAATTTTCGGAAAGGATCTGCCACCGAGCGGGCCGCGCGATCTGAATCGGAAACGCGGCTGGACGCACAAGCGGGTGAGCAATGACAAGCTGCGCGCGACCGGTTGGGAGCCGGAGTTTCCAGGCTTTCTGGATGCCGTGCCGCACTTATAGCGAACTCCGAAGTTGCAGGGGGATTCATTGGAATTTTGACCACGGATGGCACGGATTTTCACGGATTTAAGAAACCACCGAACAGGTTTGAAATCGTTTCCATAACTCTTTCATAATCCGTGCCCATCCGTGCCATCCGTGGTTCAATTTCGGTTTTCGGGCTTATAGCGTGCCCGACCACGTCCACAGATTTTCATCGAAATACTTTTGCGCGGTGGCGATGAGGGCTTCGGGGTTTGCCTTCGGGTGGAGGATGGCGAACATCGTGGAGCCGGAGCCGGACATCAGGGCGGCCTTGGTATCGCGGCGTTTCAGGAGCCAGTCCTTGAGTTCGGCGAGGTAGCGGTGCTTGGCGAAAACGGATTTCTCCAGATCGTTGACCAAGGACAGTCCGCCGTAATTCTGCGGCACGTAGGATATGCCGGGAATCGTCTCCGCATCGAGGCAGTGGCGGTAGGCGTCGGGGGTGGAGACGGAAAAGCCCGGCTTGAAAAGGATGATGGGATGATTCGGTGGTGTGGGCGCGGCGGTGATGATCTCGCCACGGCCGGTGCAGCGGGCGGCTCCGGCGTAGAGGAAAAACGGCACATCGGAGCCGATGGTGGCGGCGAGGGTGTGGAGTTCATCGGCGGGTAGCGGGGAAGCGAGCTGGCCGTTCAGCGCAAGAAGCGTGGTGGCGGCGTTGGATGATCCGCCACCGAGGCCTGCGCCGTGCGGGATGCGTTTTTCCAGATGGATGTGGAAAGGAAGAGGCTGCCCCGATTTTTCGGAGAGAGCCTTCGTCGCTTTCACGATGAGGTTTTTCCCATCGGTGGGTAGGCTGGGATCCGAGCAGGTGAAAGAGAATTCCGCTGCGGGTGTAATCGTGATTTCGTCAGCGAGGCCGGGCAGTTTGGCCATGACCGTATCGATTTCATGGAAGCCGTCGGTGCGTTTTCCGAGGATGCGCAGGGAGAGGTTGATCTTGGCGGGGGAGAGCATGGGAAGATTGAAAAGCTGAAACGCTGAAACGCTGAAAACTGAAACGCTGAAAGGCTGAAATTTAGTGGATGCAGAGGAGGGCGAGCATTCGGCCGGTCTGGCCTTTTTCCATGCGGTAGGAGTAGTGGCGGGTGAGATCGGCGGCGGTGTTCTCGCGGGAGTCGTGGAAGTTTTTTATCCCAAGTGCGGTGGCCTGTTCGTGGATCAGGGAGGCGATATCTACCTCGTAGTTCGGCGGGCGGATGCAGGGGGAGACCAAACAGATCAGGTTTTCGGCATCCGTGCCGTACTTGGATTTCATGGTGGCCACAGCTTGCCCGAGAATGTTGCCTTCGGTTCCTTTCCGTCCGGAATGCAGCAGAGCTACGGCACGTTTCACTGGATCGGCCAGGTAGATGGCAGCGCAATCGGCGACGTAGATCGCCAAGAGTTGATTGGGAAGATCCGTAACGAGTCCGTCCACGTCCGGGTGGGTGAGGGATGTTTCACCGGAAGGCGATGTGATCACGGCTATGCGGTTGCCGTGAACCTGTTCCGCATGGTGGCGCGTGGTGGCGTCCGGATATTCGGCGGCGAAGGCCGCTTCGTGGTGCGGGGCGAGATTGCGCAGCGCAAAATCACGATCTCCCAAGACATCGACTCCGCCCAGGCGGGGAATCCAATATGGATGGAAGCCGGGTAAGTCAGAGATGGGATCTAGGAACAAAAAAGCCTCCGTCACGGGGTAAAGCGTAACGGAGGCGCTTGGTCATCGCCAAGCTGGATTATTCAGGGCGGAAACCGCGGGTCAAGCGATCGCGCGGTTTCTCAGGGCGCGGTGGGTGTGTTCCACTGTTTCGGCTTCCTCCTCATCCATGCCTGCAAGGATGCCAGCCAGGTCTGTTGCGATTTCCTTACGCATTTTGGAGACGAGCTCCACTCCTTTGGAGGTGATGCAGACCATGATCTTGCGGCGATCCTCCGCCGCGTGCATGCGCTCGACATAGGATAGTTTTTCCAGGCGATCCACAAGGCCGGTGGCGGCCGCCGTGGAATGTCCCATCTTTTTCGCGATATCTGACATGGTCAGATAATCCTCGCTGGAGAGATAGGTCAGCAGGAAGAACTGGGGGAACGAGACGTTTCCTTTGTTCAGTTCGCTGGACAGGTTAAGAATGCAGCTCCGCTGTGTGAAGAGGACGAAGTCTGCAAGACGATCAGCATCGGCCTTCACCGACGCGCCAGTGGCACTTGGTTGTGTATGTTTCATTTTGGCTGGTTGTATATTTCATGTTTGGGACATGTAAGGGAACGCTATCATTCTGAAAACACCAATGGACGGCTTGGCTAAAACCTGTCCGGGATATTGATTTTCCCAAAAAATCCTTCGTTCCTGCTCGGGACTTTTTTAAGCTAACCGGCATTTTTCGGTATGGGAAGCCTGAAATTTTAGAAAAGCAGACCTATTGGAGGTCGTGAGTAAAAATAATCGTTAACTGTTTTCGGGCGATTCGCAGCGGAAAAGATCCTCTTCGCTAGGCGGATCAAGGCGGCGCTTGGCGACCTCGATGTAATGGCGATCGATTTCGATGCCGGTGAATGACGAGATTTTTTGGGATTTTGCGGCGAGGGCGGAGGAGCCGATTCCAAGAAACGGGTCGAGGAGGCGGGTGGCATCGGCCTTTCCGTGAAGCTTTATGCAGAGTTCGACGAGGGCGGGAGGGAAGGTGGCGGGGTGGGGGCGTTCGCCTTTGCGGGACTGGATGGTCTCGTAAGGGATGAACCAGGTGTTGCCGCGGCAGCGCAGATCCTGGCCGCCGGTGTGACCCCAGCGGGCGATGTTCGATTTGTATACGTAGGGCACGCCGGCGGCGCGTCGGTCGAGCGGGATATCGCCGGTTTTGGTGAGGTGGAAGACGTATTCGTGGCAGTCGTTCACGTAACGTTTCGAGTTGATCGGCTTGAAATGGCCCGCGGAAAACGGCTCTCCGCCGGGGGAGTGGGTGGTGATCGATTTGATCCAGTGGAAGGTGTTCTGGAGGATGAAAAGCGGATTTTCGCCATCGGTGAGGGCGAGGATGAGCTGGTGAGGTAGGAGCGGGTTGGAGGGCGAGGCACCGATGTTTAGGAAAAACGAGGCGTCGTCGGCCATGACGCGTTTCACCTCGGCGGCCCAAGATTTGCACCAGGTGAGAAATTCGTCGCGAGGGGCCGTGTCCTTGAAAGTCGAATACGCGATGCCGAGATTATACGGCGGCGAGGTGACGACGAGGTCGAAGGATTTCTCCGCGAGGGTGGGGAGGACCTGGAGGCAATCGCCGTTTAAAAATTCAACTTTCAAAATTCAAAATTCAAAAAAGAGGAAGAGGAAACTCAGCTCCGCAGGTGTTCGATGGCTTCTTCGAGATCGGTGGGGGTGATGGTTTCGATGACTTGTGCATGGCCGATTTCGGAAAGCGTGACGAAGCGGATCCGGCCGGATTTGAATTTTTTGTCGCGGGCGAGTTTTTCCATGATGGTGGCGGTGGGGATGGAAGCGGGCAGCGTGAGCGGCAGGTGGAAATGGCGGAGCGCGGCGAGGATTTTCTCCGAAGCGGCGGGCGGGAGGGCGGAGTGTTTTCCGGAAAGGAAGAGCGCGGCGCGGATGCCGAGGGCGATGGCCTCGCCGTGGAGCATTTCGCCATAGGGCAGCGAGGCCTCAATGCCGTGGCCGATGGTGTGGCCGAAGTTGAGGAGGGCGCGGATGTCCTTGGTCTCGTATTCGTCTGCCTCGACGATGCGGGCCTTGATCGCGATGTTACGGGCGAGTAGGTCGGCGGGGATATCGCGCGTTTCGGGATCGATGGCCATCAGCTCCGCTAGCATCGCGGCATCGCGGATCGCAGCGTGCTTGATCGCCTCGGCGAAGCCTTCATGGAACTCGCGCGGCGGGAGGGTGGCGAGCGTTTGCGGATCGACAATGACGAGTTTCGGCTGGTGGAAAGCTCCCAACAGGTTTTTCCCTTCCGCCACGTTCACGCCGGTTTTCCCGCCCACTGAGGAATCGACCTGCGAGACGATGGTGGTAGGAATCTGGACGAAGGGGATGCCGCGGTAGAAAATGGAGGCGACGAAGCCCGCGAGATCACCGACGACCCCGCCGCCCAGCGCGATGATCAGCGAGCGGCGGTCGTGCCCGGCGCGGATCATTTCCCGGCAAAGGTTTTCCGCGTGCGAAAGGGATTTCGAAGCCTCCCCGGCAGGGACGGTGTGCAGGGTGGGGCGGTTTTCGACGAAGGATGCAAGCAGGGTTTCCGCATGGTGCGCGGCAACGGTCGCGTCGGAAATGACGGCAAGACGGAAACCGGAAAGGCCGTGATCTTCGAGGAGTTTCGCGGTTTCCGAAAGCAAGCCGCTGCCGACGACCACCGGATAAGAGCGGTCGGCAAGGGCGACGTGGACGGTGGGCATGGGCGAAGACTTGATTTCCGGCTCGGAAACATCAAGGAAGAAGGAGCGGGCGTCGTCGCCCCGCAAAATCGATGCCACCATCCGTTCATCGTAGCCCCAACCCGCCGCCGCCCGGCTCCCGGATTCCCCGCGATACCTGTTAGCGACACATCCCCGGACTTCCGTACGTTCCAAGAAATCAATACATCCGAACCATGTTCACAAGCCCCTCACTGCTAAGCACTTGTGCACCCGTTTTTCGGAGATTGACCGGATCTGCCCCCAGCGATATTGTCTGGCGCTGAACTGATACAAATGTTCTGCAATAAATGAAGAATTTCTCATTATTATCAATCGTATTAGCGGCTCTACTTTTTTCGTCATGCCGCCAGAGTAAGGTGTCAGCCGTCGGCTCAGCCGCTTATGGCGGATTCGCCCCCAACGCCAATGTAGTTTCGACCGGCAAGTCATATGGCCTCAATTTTACGGTTACAGGAAGCGGAGAAGGCTGGATCACGGGTTACGGAGATAAAGACTGGCACTATTTCGCTCCCGAAGAATCCGATAAGCTAGTTGAATGCGTTGAGAAGATTCGAGACTCTCTTCGGAAGGATCTTGAGAGCAAAGGAGCGCTGGTTCACGGAAGTGGGGAATATGAGTACGAATTTATTTCATACACGTTACGCTACAAGCTAAGCGGAAGGCGGGGCTCTGTAGAGGTGCTTGCCGCCCAAGTCCGAGAGGGAACAGCAATTGATGTGCGAATCACCGAAACACCATAAAACGAAGAAGCAGAACAAGCCGAGACACAGCAACCCCTATCAGCCGCCCTGTTTACATGCTCTTCCTTAATTCCAACCCAAACCCCGTGATTGAAGTGCGCCCCCGCTGATAGGGTTGCGTGCTCTTTGACGTTGCAGGGTCATCCAGCTAGGGAAAAGATTGACGTCTTAAACACCGGAGGTGTGTCCAGATCGTAGCCCCGTATGCAGCGCAGCGGAATGCGGGGTACTCTGGTCGTTGGAGAAATGCGGCGAGCGGTAAAGTCCGCTCCTCACGCGCATCGACGACAAGTCCTCCGTAGCTCGCAGAGCGAAGGGGGAAGCCGGAAACCTACCATGCCCTTGGCGGGCTGCGACGGGAGAGGATGGTGTGGCGGAGTCTCTCCCTTGCCCGTAAATGCATGCGCGCTATGTCCGGGGGTTCCCGTTTCACTCCACCCCCGGCTACTCTCGGGCCGTCCCTGCCGGGACTCAAAAGATTCGCACGTTCGACTTTCTCCCTTGTTGAACAGCGTATGGAGGGAGCTTCGATTCGCCGAAGGAAAGCGGTTGCAGCGGAGGCGGGGGGCGACGTAGCCTTGGGGCGTGCTGAGAACGGAAGAGAATGCCTACGCCGCCGCTGTTTCCCCTGAGGGGGATTTCCTGCGCCGCACCTTCCGGGCGATGCTGCGGGCGCGCATTTTGGAAAACAAGCTCTCCAGCCTGTACAAGGCGGGAAAAATCGTCGGCGGAGTCTATCTTGGCAAGGGGCAGGAGGCGATCAGCGCGACGCTTGGTGCTTCGTTGATCCAAGGGAAAGATTGTTATGCACCGCTGATCCGGGATCAGGCGGGGCGGACGGCTTTCGGCGAGCCGATGATCGACTGCACGCGCACCTATCTAGGTTCTGTCGAGGGGCCGATGAGAGGTCGTGACGGAAATATCCACCGCGGCCGGCCTGAGATGGGGATGCCGGCGATGATTTCCCATCTCGGTGCGCAGGTGCCTGTGATCGCGGGCATGCTTTTCGCGAAGCGGCTGAAAGGGACTCTTGGTGGCTGTGTGGGCGCTACCTCGGTGGGCGATGGAGCGACCTCGACGGGTGCTTTCCATGAGGGGCTGAATATGGCGGCGGTGGAGAAACTGCCGATGGTGGTGGTGGTGGCGAACAACCAATTCGCCTACTCGACGCCGAACAGCCGGCAATTCGCATGCCGGGATCTGGTGGAGCGGGCGGCGGGCTACGGGATCGGTGGATTTTCGGTGGATGGCACGGATCTTTTGGCATGCGCCTCGGTGGTGGGGGAGGCGGTGAGAAAAGCGCGTGCGGGGGGCGGGCCGCAGATGGTGGTGGCGCATTTGCTGCGGCTCGGCGGGCATGGCGAGCACGACGACGGTTCGTATGTTCCGGATTCCGAGAAGCACGGGCATTACGGCAGGGATTGCATCGAAGTCGCGATGCGGCAACTCGTGGAGGGCGGTTTCTCGACGACGGAAGAAATCACGGCCTGGCAGGAAGACGCATCGGAGGAGGTGCAAAGGGCGGTGGCCCAAGCGCAACAAGAACCCGCGCCCGATCCGTATCGCGAGGATTGGTCGGCCTTATCAACCCGTTTCCCCCTGAGCGCACAGTGAGCGGAGTCACCTACATTGATGCGATCCGCGAGGCGCAGGAAACCCTGCTGCGGGAGGATCCGCGCGTGTTCCTCTACGGCCAGGACATCTCGAATTTCGGTGGCGCGTTCAAGGCCACGAAAGGGCTGGCCGAGGCGTTTCCCAACCGAGTGTTCGACAGCCCCATTTCCGAGGACGCGATGATCGGCCTGGCGGTGGGGGCGGCGATCGAAGGGATGCGGCCCATCATCGAGATGCAGTTCGCGGATTTCTCGTCGATCGCGTTCAACCAGATCGTGAATCAGGCAGCGACGCACTTTTACCGCACGGGCATGCCGATCCCGATCACGGTGCGCCTGCCTTCCGGTGGCACGCCGGGTTCCGGCCCTTTTCATAGTCAGAGCATGGAGGGGATCTACGCGCAGTATCCGGGCTTGGTGGTGGTGACGCCGGCGACCGTTTCCGACGCGTATCACATGCTGGTGGATTCGGTGAAACTCGATGACCCGGTGATCTACTGCGAGCACAAGTTCCTCTACCGCTGGCTCAAGGCGAAATCGATCAACGGCGACGGGCTGCCCATCGGCCAGGCACGGATCGCGAGGCCGGGCAAGCACGCCACGGTGGTTACATACAGCGCGATGGTTCATGAGGCGGTTCGCGCGGCGGATCGTTTGCAGGCGGACGGTTGGGAAATCGAGGTGGTGGATCTGCGTTCGGTGAAACCTCTGGATCTCGATACCGTGCTCGCTTCGGTCGCGCGAACGGGGCGCTTGCTGGCGCTGGGCGAGGCTTTCCCATGGGGCGGCGTGACGGCGGAGATTGTCGCGAAAGTCACCGAGGAGGGCTTCCATCTGTTAGATGCGCCGCCGCAACGGCTCAATGCCCGCGATACTCCCGTGCCCTACCATCCCAAGCTCTGGGCCGCGCACCGCCCGACCCCGGAATCGATTTGCGACGCGCTCCGAAAACTCCTTTCCTTCTAACTTACGACCATGCCGACCGTCCCCATCTTGATGCCGCAGCTCGGAGAATCCATCGCCGAGGCCACCGTGATCCGTCTTGGTGTCGCCGTCGGTGACGCGGTGCGCACGGATCAGGAAATCATCGAGGTGGAGACGAACAAGGCGGTGATGGGCGTCACCACGCTGTGCGACGGGATCGTTTCCGAGATCAAGGCGGTGGAGGGTGTTTCCTACTCGGTGGGTTCGCTGCTCGGTTTGTTGGAAGTGACCGAGGAGGAAGTCTCTCGCACCGGCGTGGACACCATCGAGAGCATCGATGCGAAAAAGCTCGCCGAGCAAGAGCAGAAGCCCGCCGGAGAGGAGAACCTGCACTTCGCGCTGGACGGGGATTCCTACGAGGAAAACCCCAGCATCATCCCCAGTGTGAAAGGCCTACCGGTGCCAACCGGGGTGATGGGCGCTCATTACATTTCCCCGAGGATGCGCGCTCGCATGGATGACATGGGGCTGCGCGAGGCGGACATTTCCGCTGTCGTCGGAACGGGGGGGGGCGGGGGGGGTGACCGTCGAGGATCTGGAAAGGTTTTTGGATTATCTTGATGCTTGGCCCAGCGTGGCGGCTTCGCCGATGCGTTTGGCGGTGGCCGATGCGATGCGGCGTAGCTGGACGCGTCCGCTGGCTACGGTCGGCCTGCCGGTGCTGTTAGATCGCGTGCTCGACCATCGCCGCGAGCAATCGCCGAAGCCCGGACTGACTCTTTATCTTCTTCGCGCCCTTGCCCTTGCGCTCACCGAGCAGCCGATGACCGCCGGATATCTGATCGGCGAAAAAGTCGTTCACCCGCGTTCCTTTGATATCGGCGTGGCGGTGCAGGTTGAAGATGGAGTGGTGGTTCCGACCGTCCGCGAAGTGGATCGGAAATCGCTGAGCGAACTCGTCGCGGAATACGACGATCTGGTGGATCGCGCGCGCCGCCGCCGCCTTACGGAAAATGATTCGAAGGGCGGCATCGCGACGGTCACGAATTTCGGAACCTTCGGGCTGACGACAGGCACACCGATTCCTTTGCCCAACGAGACGCTGATCCTCGGCATCGGCGCGGGGCGCAAAACCCCGGTGTGGAGTGATCAGGTCGAGGCTTTCATCCCGGCCACGGAGGCGCAGCTGTTGCTGACATTCGATCACCGCGTGGTCGATGGCGGCGGCGCGGGGATGCTCCTTCATCGCGTCGCGGAGCTTTTGCAGCATCCTGAAAACCTTTGAACCGACTGACATTTTGGAAGAGGAATCGGATAGAAATGGCAGGGTGGACATCCCGAAAAAGGCGATTTACCGGCTATCCATTTATCACCGTTGCCTGCAGAAGCTCAGCGCAAACGGACAGGAAACCGTTAGCTCGGAGACGCTGGCGAAAGCGGCCGGCGTAAAGCCCGCGCAGTTGCGGAAGGATCTGGGCTACTTCGGCCAGTTCGGCACACGGGGGCTGGGCTATCCGGTGGAGGGCTTGATCGCGACGATCCGCGAGGCTTTGGGTCGCGAGCATTTGCAGCCAGTCATCCTCGTCGGGGCGGGCAATCTCGGCTCGGCGCTTTTGCGCTACCAAGGCTTCCAAAAGGAGGGCTTCGAGGTCGTTGCCGCCTTTGATGCGAGGCCGGACGAGGCGCGGGCGAGGGAATTGGAAATCCCCGTTCATCATGCCTCGGAGCTGGAGGCTTTCGTCGCCGAGAACGAGGTCAAGCTCGCGATCCTTTGCGTCCCGGTCGGCTCCGCGCAGGAGGCCGTGAACCGTCTCGTCGCCTGCGGCATCCAGGGCATCCTGAATTTCTCGCCCATCATGCTGGAGGTGCCTGTCGAGGTCACTGTGAACAACGTCGATCTCGCTCTGGAGCTGGAGCACCTCGGTTATTTCATCCGATGATCGTGGTGGTGAAATTTTACCCAAGAAAATCCCGCCCCGCCGCGTTTCATCCGGCAGCGGTGATCCCAAACCTCACAAACCGATGAAACCGAGCGAATTCGAAGAGTTCATCGAACGTGCGGTGGAGGAGCACGAATCCGCCCTCATCGGTTATGCTAAGACTTTCGTATATGATCTCGACCGCGCCCGCGACGTCGTGCAGGACACTTTCATCCGCCTGTGCAAACAGGATCCGGACAAGCTCGGTGAGCACCTGCGAAGCTGGCTGTTCACGGTTTGCCGGAACCGCTGCCTCGATGTGCTGCGGAAAGACCGGCGCATCGAACCGATCAACGAGGATCGTTGGGATAAAATCTCAGGCAACGAGACCCCGCCGGACCAACAGGTGGAGGACGACGAGCGGATCGCCGATGTCATGCGTTTCATGGATCGGCTTCCGAAAAACCAAAGGGAGGTCATCCTCCTTAAATTCCAACAAGGCATGAGCTACGGCGAGATACAAAACGTAACCGGATTAACCCAGGGAAATATCGGTTTCCTAATCCACACCGGACTGAAACGGCTGCGGGAATGGATGCCGATGGCCACCCGAGACTGACATGAAACCACACCAGAAAGACACAAAGCTCACGGACTACGCGCTCGGTGAACTCCCGCCGGAGGAGTCCGTTGCGGTCGAGCGCGCGATCGCTGCGGATCCCGCGCTGCGCGCCGCGTTTGTGGAAACCGAGGAAATGTGTAAGGGACTCATCGATGCGTTGGGCGGGAAAAAGGAGCGGTTGCAACCACGCCAGCGGGATGCGATCCGCCGGGTGGCGCATCAAGCAGCGCGGCAGGGCAAGGTAGAGAACCTGAGCTCGCACCGGCAGGCGCGGCAAAGGTGGATCGCGCCCTTGGCCGCCGCCGCCGTGATCATCGGAGGGATTTTCCTGCTCACCTTTTTTCAAAAACCCGCTGGTACGGGCGCCACGAAGCCCGTTACCGCGAACAATGATCCCGTCAAGGGAGGCGGGCTGGAAGGGCCATCGGAACAGGGAAATGTCATCCGCCTGCCGCTGAAAGCCTCCGGCAAAAGCCTCTCGCAAATCATGGATGCTGTCCGCGGAGAGAAACGGATGCCTACGAAGGGCGAAGTCCGCATTCCCGAGATGCTCAATGCCTTTCCCCTGAAGGCGAATGGTTCCGTCGCGCTGTGGCATGGCTGCAAGCTTGGCGTGGAGATCCTGCCTTCCCCGTGGAAACCCTCCGCCAGCCTCGTCTTCGTGGAAATCCAAGGCGCGAAGGACGGCGCACGCGGGCTTTCCGTGGAATATCATGCGGAGGAGGGAGTGGTGATCGACCACCGCTTGATCGGATACGCTTCGAGAAAATCCGATTCAAAGCTCAATCCGCCATCCGAAGTGGAGGCAAACTCACGAATGCTGCTCGTCATCGAGGTCGAGTCGCGCGATCTCCGGCTCGGCTCTTTGCATGGGTCGGTCGGTGGGAGAGAAGCATCGCCCCTGCCGCTTGTTCGCGAACCCGAACGCGAGCCCTCCGACGATGCTCGTTTCGCCGCGCTCGTCTGCGCTTTCGGGCTCTGGCTGCGCGGTGAAGGCGGCGGCATGATCGATGAGGAAGTCATGCTCGCCCTCGCCAGGGAAGTCGCCTCCGGCAGTATGGTCGCCGACCGTTATGATTTCCTCAACCTCATCGACGAGGCAACGAAGCTTCCCGAAAAGTGAGCGATCCTCTCAGGGAATCGGTCGCGCCTCGATCTTGTCTTTCGTGAAAAGAATGGAGACCTGGTAGGCCTCTCCCAACCGCGAGGCGCCGAGCATGACCGTGCCGCCCTCATCGATCCTCCAGAGGTGGCTGGCCAGCATTTGCTCGTTGGTTAGATCGGACGCGGCCGGCATCTTGGTGGTTTGCAAAGGCTTGCCGTAGATGGGCACGATGAGTTCCGTCAGCGCCTGCCAACAGGGTTTGAGAACGGCCTCGTATTCGCCCAACGCCTTGTCTTCGGTGCGCAGGGAGATTTCCTTGAGAAGATCCGCCTCATCCCAATCGAAGAACAGGTAGCAATGCAATCCGCCGATCGGCTGGACGGTGCGGTAGATGCCGTTGATCCCCGTCCGCCCGAAGAAAGTGCTGTCCAGGTTCGCCTCGACCATCTTGCTCGCCTTGAGCTTCGCAGTGACGGTCTCACGGGTGTCTCCGAATTTCAGCGTGTCGAAAATCGCCGCCCTGTCAGGCACTTCCGCCGCCTTGGCTTCGGCTTCCGTAGGATGATTTTTTTTCAGCCAGCTTTGGTCGCTGGCATGGAGTTTTTCCAACCCCATGCTCAGTTCCTTCCCGCCGACGGGGCGGAGTGTGACGGTGTCCTTGTCACGGCGCATAAACTCGGCCTTGAAGGTTTTGCTGCCGTCGGGGTTCGTCCACGTCCGGATTTCACCTGCCATGAGAGGGATGAGCAGGGTGAGTGTGATTATGAAAATGCGCGGCATGTGGTTTGGGCGTTAAAGGGTGCGAAGGCGTTTTTCACGCGGCGCTTTGACTTGAAGCAATCCTTTTCACAGGCTAAGTAACGCGTCAAGCGAAGCGCCCACACGACCCGATGCCCGGATTTTTCCCTACCGCCGCCCTCAGGCTGACCGCAGCAACATTCGCCATGTGGGGCGTGGCCGTGGCGCAAGGGCAGCAGACCGGGGCGCCGCGCGTGGTGATCCCCACCGGAGCCCGCCCCGTAGCTCCCGTCAGATCGGTCGCGCCAGCCTCCCGCGTCATCTACCCTTGGAAAACGTACATCACCGCCACCATCTTCTGGTGCGGTGAACAACCGACGGAGCGCAACCCCACGCCGAACTGCAAGTCGTCCTGGGATACCGAATGGGCCACCAATTTCGGCGGCTACGATGATCCCAACCCCGCCAACCGCATCGCCAACCATGCCACTGGCGAGTTCCGCCCGAAAAATTTCGTGCCCAAGCTCAACCCCTTTTACATCGCGCTTCCCTACAACGACGTGCTGAGCTGGCGATCCCACAAGCCGGAGGCCTCACGCGTGATCCCATGGTTCAAACGCATGGCTCCCGCGCCGGGGCAGACCGTGCTCAAGGGGCGCTGGGTGCAGATCTTCTACAACAAGCGCAGTTGCTACGCCCAGTGGGAGGATTGTGGGCCGTGGGTCACCGATGACTGGCAGTATGTTTTCGGAAACAAGCCCCCCATGGCCACGCAGAATGGTTCCGCAGGCATCGACCTTTCCCCCTCCATCCGGGATTACCTCGGAGCCGCCTCCGGCACCAAAGTCCACTGGCGGTTTGTGGAGGACAGCCAGGTTCCTTACGGACCTTGGAAAAAATACGGGAATGCCACCACGAAGCAGAATCCTGTCGTGCCTTCCCGGGGCGGGATACCCAAGGACGGCCAAAGCATTGAGGAACAGCGAAAATATCTGGAGCATCTCCGCAAGCTCCGCGACGAGCAATACCTCAAGAAGCCGCTCGGCGAGCTTTGATTCCGGCCGATGTGTCTGGATTCAGAAATCCAACCATGGTTCTCGCTGAAAACTAGGCCGGTTGCTTGTCCAGTTCGAAGGCGTTGTGTACGGCGCGGGCGGCGTCCTCAATGTGGATCTCATCCACAGTGACGGCGATCTTGATCTCGGAGGTGGAGATCATGCCGATGTTGATGCCTTTCGCGCCGAGAGTCTTGAACATGGTGGCGGCCACGCCGGAATGGGAACGCATGCCGATGCCGACGGCGGAAAGCTTGGCGATGCCGGCCTCGGTCTCGATCTGCGCGTCCGGGGATAGCTCCGCGAGCACCGGCTTGAGCGCGGCCTGCGCTTTGCCGAGATCGGTGGAGTGCATGGTGAAGGAATGCCTGGAACGTCCATCGCTGGAGATGTTCGAGACGATCATATCCAGGTTGATCTCCGCATCGGCGAGCGCGCCGAGGATTTTCCCGGACATGCCGGGTTCGTCCGGGATGCCGGAGATGGTGACGCGCGCCTGGGAGCGCTCGATCGAGATGCCGCGGATGACGACGTTTTCCATGTTGGGATGTTCTTCTAGCACGAGGGTTCCTGGGTTGTCATTAAGGGAGGAGCGGACTTCAAATACCACGCCGAATTTCTTGGCGAACTCGACGGAGCGCGACTGCATGACCTTGGAGCCGGATGAGGCCATTTCCAACATTTCATCGTAGGAAATTTCCGGAAGCTTGCGGGCGTTTTTCACCACACGGGGATCGCAGGTATAGACGCCGTCCACGTCGGTGAGGATCTGGCAAACATCGGCCTTCAGCGCGGCGGCAACGGCGATGGCGGTGAGATCGGAACCGCCCCGGCCGAGGGTGTGGATCATCCCCGCCGGGGTGATGCCCTGGAATCCGGCAACGACGAGCGTTTTCCCCTCGTCCAGATACTTCCGCATCAAAGCGGGATCCATGTTCGCGATGCGCCCGCGGGTGTGGCTGCCGCTGGTGAAAATGCCCGCCTGCCGTCCGGTGATCGATGCGGCCTCCACGCCGATTTCATGCAGAGCCATGGCGACCAGCGCGATGGATTGCTGCTCGCCGGTGGCAAGCAGGACATCGAGTTCGCGCTCGGAGGGATTCTCGCCGAGTTCCTTCGCCATCGCGATGAGCTTGTCGGTGACACCCGACATCGCGGAGACGACGCCGACGACTTGGTTGCCCTCGTCGCGGGTGCGTTTCATCCGCGCGGCGACGTTGCGCATGCGGTCGATGGAGCCGACGGAGGTGCCGCCGTATTTCTGGACAATCAGGGCCATGGGTTGAGAGAGCGCGGATTCAAGGGGCTGCTCCCGGAAACTTCAACCCTCAAAATTCAACTTTCAAGGCAGGGTTCTTACACTAGGGACGAGAAGAATTCGAACCACAACCGGAGCGAAGCGGAGATAGCCGGACTGGAAACTTCCCACTTCCTTCTTGATCTGACGCAAAAAAAGCCTACTTTTTCCGTCAATCCATTGACTCAAGAAACTCAAAAATCCATTGATTCTCAGATACGCAGCCGGATTTACGGCCACGGAAAGGGTTGGGCATTCACTCCGAAGCATTTCCGGGATCTCGGCAGCACGGCGGCGACTGACTCCTGCCTGCGCCGCCTCAAGGCTGCAGGAACCATCCGCCAGCTCGCCCGTGGCCTCTATGACTTTCCCGTGAACGACCCGATTCTCGGCACGGTCGCCCCATCCGCCGACGCGATTGCCCGTGCCCTTGTCGCCCGGGACGCCATCCGCATCCAGCCATCCGGGGCCTACGCCGCCAATGTGCTCGGACTCTCCAACCAGGTGCCATCCCGCATCGTCTTCCTGACCGACGGCCCGGCCCGCAAGGTGAAGATCGGGAAACGGGAAATCATCCTTCAACACACCACCCCGCGCAACATGGCCACGGCCGGGCGGATCAGCGGAACCATCATCCAAGCGCTCCGCCACCTCGGCAAGGATCAGGTCGATGATCAGGTCATCGCCATCCTGCGCCGCCGCATCACCGCCGCCGACCACGCCGCCATCCGCAAGGACCTCGTCCATGCGCCGGCGTGGATCGCCGAACTGCTCCGCCGCCTGATAGAATCTCCCGCCTGACCCCATGGACACCTTCCTCCTTTTGTTCGGGGTCAGGTGTCGCATTTTAACATTTTAGTATGTCTCTGCCGGTAATGTTAAGATGCGACACCCCCCAAATATAAAATGTTGAAATGCGACATCTGACCCCAAATATGAACCAGATAAATGAAAACCTCTTCGGTAAAGCTTCTCATCCTGAGCAACTGTCAAAGTTCGCAAGCGAATTTCTTGATTCATACCTCCAGCATGGACTTGGGGTGATGTCGAAAAAAGAAACCGAGATTCTTGTGATGCGTCTCCTCGGTGAGTGCGGCTGCTTCGAGCGCCACAGGAACGCCAACCACGATCTGAGCCTTCTCCTGCGGATACCCGAAACCCGTGTCGCCAGCCTGCGTTATGAAGCCATGCTTCGATACCCTCCCGAAGACCCCGAGGAATATGCGCGGGGCAGGCTACTCAATATCATCTGGCTCGCCGATCCTTCGGCAGACGGCAAGAACATCCAGATCATCATCGAGGATCGATACGTGAGGCAACATCTCACAGCGCTCGCGAAGCTCCGCAATTCGGTGATCGACACCTCATTCAACCGGGAGATCATCGACATTCATTGGGAGAATCTTGCTGCTGTGATGGAGGAGGCCTACGGGGCCGAAATCGGCCAACGCTTCCGTGACAGCTTCAAGAAGACCGTGGACGCAGAACACAAGCTGTCCTTCGCCGAGGCCAAGAAGGAGTTTTTCAAGGGTCTGGCGAATGGAAGCGGCAAAGCCATTCCAGGATTTGTCAAAACCATCGCCAAAACTCTGACGACCGGCGATCCGACCTGAACAAAGCCCCGTCTCCCATTCAGAAGCCATGGCCAAAACAGAAGCAACCGTTGAAGAACTCGTCAGCATGATTGAGCGCGGCAAACTCCGCCTGCCGGAGATGCAGCGTCGCTACGTCTGGCGCTCCACCCGCGTCCGCGACCTCATGGATTCCCTCTACCGGGGCTATCCCTCAGGGGCCATCCTCGTGTGGGAAACCGATGAGGAAGTTCCGTTGCAGGAAATGGCGGTGGAACAAGAGAAGGGGCACGGCGGCAGTTCGCAACTTCTATTGGATGGACAGCAGCGCCTGACCTCGCTCTCCGCAGTCCTGCGGGGAATCCCGGTGCAAGTCCGCGGGAGAAGGAGGCCGATCGAGCTGCTCTTCAATCTCGAACATCCGGAAAAGCTTCTGTTCGTGACCGAGGTGGAGGAAAATCAAAACGAAGATGAGGACGATGAGGACGAGGATTCCGATTCTGCGGACTCCACCGAGGATGAACTTCAGCAGCGTTTCAATAGCATGACCTTTGTCGTAAGCACGAGAAAGTTGGAGCAACTCCCCCATTGGGTAAAGGTGACGGATGTTTTCAAAAGCGACAGCGACAAGGAGTTTCTCAGCCGCGCCGGTATCACCGGGTTTGATGACCCGCGTTACGACAAATACACCAAGCGTCTCGCGAAGCTCAGGGGGATCCGCAGGTATGGTTATCGCATCGACGTCCTGGAGCGGACTCTGGACTATGACGAAGTGACCGAGATTTTCGTCCGGGTGAACTCCCTTGGAGCTAAGCTCCGCAGCTCGGATCTGGCGCTCGCTCAGATCACCGCGAAGTGGAAGAACTCGCTTGCCGCGTTCCAAGCATACCAAAAGCAGTGCGCCAAGCAGGGCTTCGATCTGGATCTTGGCATCCACCTGAAAAATCTGGTCGCCTTCGCCACCGGGCAGTCCCGTTTCCTCACAGTGGGCAGGCTTCCGCTCGAAAAACTCCAGACTGCCTGGGAGGAATGCTGCCAAGGGATGGATTTCGCACTGAACTTCCTCAAGAGCAATGCAGGGATCGACAGCCCGGCACTGCTCTCGTCTCCGTTCATGCTGGTGACCCTCTCGATCTACGGACACCGGAGAAACTATCACCTCACACCGGAGGAAGAGAACCGACTGAAGTTCTGGACACTCCTGGCAAACGCCAAGGGTCGTTACTCGCGGGGTTCCAGCGAGACGCTACTGGATCAGGATCTCGCCATCCTGCGCGGAGGGGGTGCCGATGAGCTGATCGATCGACTCAGGCAGCAGGTCGGGCGCTTGGATATCGCCCCGGACGAACTCGAAGGACGCAACCAGCGCAGCGCCCTCTTCAAGACCATGTTCCTCGCCTTCCGCTCGGCAGGGGCGAAGGATTGGAAGTCCCAGCTCGCCATTGGCCTGGGCCACTCCGGAACCCAGCACAAGCTCCAGTTTCATCACATATTCCCCAAGGCGCGGCTAAAGGGTTCCTACACAATCCGCGAGGCCGACGACATTGCGAACCTCGCATTCATCGGTGGCAAGACCAACCGGGCGATCAGCGACAAAGCGCCCCTCAGTTACTTTCCCGCCATCCGGGAAAAAGGCGGCGACGCGGTCTTCTCATCCCAGTGCATCCCATTGGATGAAGCACTACTCGTGGAGGAAGGCTACAAGGCGTTTCTTCAGAAGCGTAGAAAACTCATCGCAGCTCGGCTGAACGAGTTTCTTGGCACCACCACGGCATGAACCCAAAGAAGACTGCACCTAACACTCCACGTGAATACCCACCGCAAAAAGCCCGCACCCTACCCGATCATCAACCGCTCCGGGTTTGATCTCAGGTTTCCAAGCGAATTGCCGATCCTGAAGGATGGTTGTTTCCGCGTGCTTGATGCGGCCGTGGCGGGCGATGCACCAAAGGATTTCCTGCGGATCTATCGCTACGGTGACGGTCGGCGGGTCAACTCCCGAACATGGCCAGCGTGGATCGCCAAGGTGGGGCACAAATACTACCCAAATGAATCCGTCACCGAGCATCTGCTCACCCGCATCGGTCAGGCATTGGAACTCAAGGTCGCGGACTCGGACCTGATGTGGTTCGGCCCGCAACTGCGTTTCATGAGCCGCTATTTCCTAAACGGCGAGAAACAAAGCCTCGTGCATGGGGCTGAAATTTTCGCCGGGCATCTGGCAGACCGGGATTTCGTCGAGGAAGTGGAACGCACCAACCAATCGCGGAACCTATTCACGTTCCAGTTCGTGGAGGAAGCGCTGAAAAGCCGGTTTCCCGGGCACTGGCAAAATCTCTTGGCGGAATTCACCCGGCTGCTCGCCTTCGACGCGATCGTAGGGAACAATGACCGCCACTTTTACAACTGGGGCGTCGTGCTGGATGTCGAAGGACGCTGTGAACCGCGGTTTTCACCGATCTACGATACTGCCCGCGCGCTCTACTGGAACACCACGGATGCACGGCTGGCCGAAATCGCCCGGGATCCGGTCAGGCGTGACGGTCATCAGGAGAAATATGTCCAGCGATGCTTTCCGAAAACCGGCTGGGATGGGACGGGTACGCCGAACCATTTCGACCTTATGCGTGAGATTTCGACGAGCCGCCCGGAACTCGCATTGCTCTTGAGAGCGATCCCGGTAAGCAGCCTGTCCGAACGCATCAAGCACTTGTTCGATGGGGAGTTCCGAGATCTGATGAGTCCACTCCGCGCGGAATTCATTCAGCGATGCCTTGACTGCCGTGCTACCCTATTCCACGAAGCGGTTGCCAACCCCTGAATTTTTCAAAAAATGCTAGAATACTTACAACGTCGCTTTGACTGGCGTCGAGGCGTGGCAAAGCCGGTGGATCCCGGTGTTTCCTTCCATCTCTTCCTGGGAGATCTGGAAGTGGGCACCCTCCGCATGGACGGAGCCGAGTGGATATTTTCCTATTCCGAGGCATTCAGGAATCAATCGAAGGTGGCTCCCATCATTGATTTTCCCCACGTCGATCAGGAATACCGCTCCAATCAGCTTTGGCCGTTTTTCGCACTCCGTGTGCCGAGCTTGGCACAGACCAACGTGCGGGAATATCTCGCGAAAACTAAAAAAGAACCGGACGACGCTCGCTTGATGCGCGAGTTCGGACGTCGCTCGGTCGCCAATCCTTTTGTGCTGGAGCCAAGTCGTGCGCGCTGAGTTTTCGAGGGACCGTGGAGCATGAACCCCCTCGAACGCTCCCTCATCGAAAAAGCCGGCTACGACAACGGCTGGGAAAATGTATTGGAAGAAACGCCTGACCGCGTGCTGTTGGGCTCTTCGCGCCACGGAGGGCACGCGCAGATCATCAGCCTGCCCGGAGACGACGGCTACCGCGTCAGCCTCACGCCTTTCTCTCTCGCAACCGGTCTTCGCCATCAGCTCGAAGACCTGGGGTTCGCCCCGCCCGATGCAGACACTTCATTTTGGTTGCTGCCGGATCGGGCCGTTCTCGCCTCATTTCTCCGTCGATCCGCCCGCATCGCCCAAGCCCTGCCGGATCAGCCGGTGAAAGCCTTCGCAAAGGAAATGGAAATCGCATTGGCGGAGGTCGTTGGCAACGGCACCGAAGTCGAACGCCTCGTCCGTCAACGAGTCGGCCAGAACATTTACCGCAAGGCCCAACTCGACTACTGGGGCGGTCGCTGCGCCGTCACCGGCCTCGATCTTACCGGAGTCCTCCGCGCCAGCCACGCCAAACCCTGGGCAGACTGCCAAACCGACGCTGAGCGCCTCGATGTGTTCAACGGCTTCCTCTTTGCCCCTGACCTCGACGCCCTGTTTGACCGGGGTCTCATTACTTTCGACAACGACGGGGCAATGCAGTTGTCGTCAAGGATCGGTGATTCGCAACTCACGGCCCTGCGCCTTGTGGGTCTCAAGACCTTTCGCTTACGTTGGATCACGCCCAATCACCTTCCTTACCTAGTCTGGCATAGGGACAAAGTCTTCGTCGCGTGACCCCGATCAGTTTTCACCCCACCGGCGGCTCCGAGTCGTAGGGCAGCTTGAAGTAGAGGAAGATGTCGCGGGTGCGGTGGTAAATGTCCATCTCGCTCATCCCGGCGCGTTCCATCATCAGGTTGAGGGGGATGAAGTTTTTCGAGATGTGTTCGGGGTCTGTTCGGGATCAGGTGTCGCATTTCAACATTTTAGTATGACTCTGCCGGTAATGTTAAGATGCGACACCCCCCAAATATAAAATGTTGAAATGCGACTCCTGACCCCAAATACATGTAATTACACGGGATTCGGGTGGCTAGGCGCTTGTTTCACGTGGCGAAAAATCAACGCTTCCGCTCAAGGTGGGTGATGGTGCGGAGGATGGCGTCGAGCGTGGCGTCGAGGTGTTTCCCGAGGTCTTCGGCGAGGAAACGCAGGACGTGGCAGCCGTTTTCCTGGAGCAATGCGTCCTTGCGCCGGTCGCGGCGGTAGGCGGTGGGATCGGATAGATGTTGGGGACCGTCGATTTCGATGGCGAGCTTGTGACCGGCGCAAAACAGGTCGATCTCCATCTCGCTCCAGCCATCGAAGGGAATGGGCAGCGTGGCATTCAGGCGGAACAGGCCGGCGGTTTCCGGTAGCGATTCTAGGCGGTGGAAAAGGAAAGCTTCGGAGGCGCTGCGGGCACGCTCGTGGTCGCTGTTAGGGCGGGCGGCGCTGATGAACAGATTGCCGAGGGGAGCGTCCACTCCATCGCGGATCAGGCGGCGGACACTGGCGGCATAGTCCTTTTTCCATTCCGGATCGATGGGAAGCGGGACTTCCACGGGCCAGCCGGGCAGGGCGCTGGCTGGTAACAGGATGGTGTAACCGACGGCCTCGTAGCCCGCACAGCGTTTGTCGAACATCCGGGAGAGCATCGGGATATCGAGATCGGCGTAGTCGTGAACCCTGACCTCACACTTGCCGTCGTGGAGGCGGTGGAGGCGGCCGGCGTATTGGGCGATGATGCCGCGCCATGAAACGGGCATGGTGAGAAAGAGCGTGTCGAGACGGGAGTCATCGAAGCCCTCGCCGACGAATTTGCCGGTGGCGATGACGACGCGGGATTCGGTTTCGGGAACGGCGGCGAGTTGCGCGATCGCCTCACGCAGGGATTTCCGTCCCATGCCGCCTTGGAGGATGATGAGATGCGGGGCGTGGGGGCGGATCAAGTCGGCGAGAACCGCGACATGCTCCGTACGTTCTGTTAGAACAAGAGGCGAGCGGCCTTCGCGCAAGGCGGCGGCCACGTCGTCGCGGATCATCTGGTTGCGTGGCTCGGAGCGCATGATCTCCGCGCAGAGATTCTGGTATTCAAGCCGACGGTCGGGATCGGGTTCTGCCATCGAGCGCAGGCCGGTTGGCCTGACGATGACATGATGGGAAAACGGGCGGGCATCCGCCTGTTGTTTCGCATTCACGCGGTGACGGACGGGGCCGCACTGCATGAAGATGATCGGGTGGTGCCCGTCCTTACGTGCCACCGTGGCGGAAAGTCCGAGCACAAAACGCGCTTTCGCTCGACGAGCGACCAATTCGAAACTCTGCGCTGACATGTGGTGGCATTCGTCAATGATGAGATGCCCGTAATCGGCAACGTGGTCATCGACGACCCCCTTGCGGACGAGGCTTTGGATGAGAGCGACGTCGATCTTTCCAGTGAGTTTTCTGTGCCCGCCGCCGAGGCGACCGATGGACTTGGCGGGCAAGCCAAGGAAAGAGGAGAGTCGCTCAATCCATTGTTCCAGCAGTTGTTGGCGGTGAACCAGGATCAAGGCATTCACTCCGCGGGCGGCGATGAGGTGAGCGGCGAGAACGGTTTTTCCGAAGGCGGTGGTGGCGGACAGGACGCCGGTATCGTGAGCGAGCATCGCGGCGGCGGCGGTTTCCTGTTCGGGACTGAGTGTGCCGGTGAAATGGAGTTCGAGCGGTGTCCCCGTCACCCGCTCGTCGCGGATCAGCGGCTTGATTTTCAGATCAGAGAAAAGTGTTAGAATCTCCCCAAGGCACCCGCGTGGCAGGCCGATGTGGGCGGGAAGATCCTCCCCGCAAGCGATGATACGAGGTTTCTCGTAGGTGGATAGACGCATGGCCTGGGCTCGGTAAAACTCCGGGTTCTGGAAGGCGGCGAGGCGCAGCAGGCGGTTCCGCAATGCGGGCGGGAGGTCTTTCTTTCTCAGGTAAACCAATTCACCGAGCACCACCTCAATCTCCTTTGGCAAGGGATCGGAGATCGGCGGTTCACGATGACGCCGCGAGGGGAGGGTGTTCCATGGCTCCGGTTCGTCATCAGTTGTTAGGGCGAAGCGCACGCCGACCACTCGGCCACGGCTTTCCGCGTCCCGGGTGATGGATTCGATGCGGTCACGGGACAGCCGCCGGATCGAGGAAAGGAACGCCCATTGATCCGGATAGTCCGTCAGGGTTTCATCCACGAACACGCTGTTCCCTTTTTCCCGCGGGACTTTCTGCATCGGCAGGGCGATCAGGTTTCCGAAGCCGCCCTTGGGCAGGGTGTCTTGGTTGGGAAACAGACGATCATAGGAAGCGAGGCCGAGTTCGGGTCGCCGTTCCATGGTTTCTGTTAGGACAAAGGAGCCGAGTTTTCGCGCGAGCGTGGCAGGAACGGCATCCGCGAAGAACATCCAGATATGCCCGCCATTGCCGGACCGAGAGCGTTCGAGCGCGGCGGGGATATCGAGATCGCGGCAAGTTGCCATGACGGCGAGCACATCATCCCGCCATGTTTCCTTGTCGAAATCCATGGCGAGGAAATAGCAGGTTTCGTCCGCGAGCATGGGATAGACTCCGGCGATGAATTCCTGCCCGGCCTTGTCTTTTCCCGATAGATGGCAGCGGATGAATTCATCGGTCACATGGAGGAAAGCGCGGTGAGGGCAATCGCCGCATTTGATCCGGGGTTTCTCACAGATGCCGCGCACCCACTCGTTGTCACAAGCCGGGGCGTAACCAGAGCGACCGGTTTTCTTGCTTTCGAAACGGCGAGGATACACATCCTCGCGTCCCCGGAACAACGATCGGAACAATGCGATTTTCTCCCCGGTTGAACTGCGCCCATGCACACCGGCGCTGTCGGCCGCAGTGGTCTTTCCAGCGAAATCACCGTCCATGCTTTAATCTGCCATTCCCATGGTGGGTATGTCGAGATGGTTAGTAATCACTCGAACATGAGAAACGGCTCCAATCGGAGAAGGGTTTGTTTTCCTATGCCGTCCACTGCGTCGAGATCCTCCAGCTTGGAAAATGGGCGGGCTTCGATGATGCGGTTCGCGGTGACCTCGCCGACGCCGGGGAGTTTCATCAGCTCGTCTCGGGCGGCGTTGTTGGGGTTGATTTTATCACCTGCGGCGAGGCCACCATCTCCTTGGGCGAGTTCGATCTCGGCGTTTTCATCCCGTTCCTCCTTCCTCTCCACGGGCAGATGCTCCCAATCCGTGGCGGTCCATGCGCCGAGGCCTTTTTTGGCGGCCTTGAGTTCGAGATCCTCAAGGGACGCGCGGTATTCCTTGGAAGTGTCTCCGCTGGGCGTTTCCCGATAAACCCCGATGGCGCGGGCGTGGCCGAGGCCGACGAGGCGTGTCGCGAGATCCTCGCCCTTGGAAGTGGTGACGAAACCGTAGAAGCGCTTGTACCGGCCATCGCCGCGCGCGTCCGAGTAAGCGGTATGCACGGAAAAGGGTTCCGCGAGGGCGCGGGCGACTTCCTCCGCCGCTTTCCCGCCGAAGCCTTTGGCGGCTTCGATGGATTCTTGCGGCGAACTGCCGAAACCGGAGATGCCGAAGTAGCGCCTCTGCGCGCGAAGGCGGCGGGCGTCGCTTTCATCGGTCACATGCCACTCGATGCAGTCCGCGCCGTAGAGGCGGATGGTGATTTCCTTTCCATCGGCGGTGCGGATCGGGAAGCTGTCGCCGTCCGACCAATCGGCCTTGACCAATGTGCAGCGCTCGAGGTGGGTGAGAGGATCGGCCGCGAAGGCGGTGAGGGTCAGGAAAAGGAAGAGCAGGGTTTTCATGGTGCGCAAATCATTCGCTCGGATACATCCCGGTGTTGGGATCCGCCCACTCCGCTTCGTGGCCCTTCGCGTAGTTGAAAAGGTGGCGGTGCATGTATTCGAAGTAGGTTTCCTTCTGCGCCTTGTTGAGGCGGTGCCAGATGGCGATGTTGAAAGCGCGGCAGACCTTCTGCATCATGGGCAGGGTGAGTTGGCGGCCTTTGCGGGCTTTCTGCACCTGCTTGTGATTGAGCTGTTCGGTGGACGTCTCGACGAGTTGGTGGTTTGTGAGCTTCCATTTCTCCATGAGTTCATCGAGCGGCTGCGGGCCGTGTTCGCGCGGGTCTTCCATACCGCTTGTGTAGCGGGCAACGTTGCGAAGTCAAAGGAGGAAAGTGTCATGCACCCATGACTCCCTCGGCGGCGCGGAGGGCGGCGAGGTTGCCTTTCACATCATGGACGCGGTGGAGCATGACACCTTTCATGCGAGCCATGGCGGTGAGGGCGAAGGTGGCGGCGTCGCGGTCAGACGGGAGTTCCGCACCGGTGAGCTTGGCGATGATGGTTTTGCGGGAAACGCCGAGCAACAGGGGAAATTCCGGTGGCGCGAGTTCGTTGATATGGCGAAGGAGGGCGAGGTTGTGATCGAGGGATTTCCCGAAGCCGATGCCGGGATCGAAACAAAGCCGGGCAGGGGAGATGCCATGCGTTTTGAGGTTTTCCAAACGGTCTTTGAAATACTCCCTGATCTGCTCGACGACATCCGAGTAGGCGGGGTTTTCCTGCATGTCCGCCGGGGTGCCGCGCATGTGCATGATGACGATCCCGCAGTCCGAGCCCGCGCACACGGTGGTCATTTCAGGGTCGGCGGTGAGGCCGGAAACGTCGTTGACGATGTCCGCGCCCGCATCAAGCGCGGCTTGGGCGACGGAAGCTTTCATGGTGTCGATGGATATCAGGCCATCCCATTCGGCGCGCAGGGAACGGATGACCGGAATCGTGCGGCGGATTTCCTCATCAGCATCCACGGGTAGCGCGCCGGGCCGGGTGGACTCGCCGCCGATGTCGATGATCGCCGCTCCCTCCGCGATCATTTTCCGGGCATGGGCGAGGGCGGTGTCGTGACCTGTGAAGTTCCCGCCGTCCGAAAATGAATCCGGGGTGACGTTGAGAATGCCCATGATTTGGGCACGGCGGGAGAGGTCGAGGTGGCGGCCTTGGATTTTCCAGATCATCTTGTTGCCGCAGCTTAACCGGATGATCTCGATGCGTAAGTGGAAAAAACCGTTGGCATTCATCGCGAGGGGGTTCCAAGCTCCGCGCATGACTTGGAACGACAGATTCAGCGCTCTTTTCGAACGCGTAGCGGCGGCTCACCGCAAAGGGGATTTTGATTACGAAACGGGATATTCGGCGGAGGAAGTCGCCTTTCTCGAAAGCATCGGTTGCAAGAAACGGGAGCTTTTCGATTTTGTGGAGGACTTTGTGGATGAAGGCGAACCCTCGCCGGGCACCGCGCTGCTGGTGGCGGCGGTGCGTAGGGATTTTTTCCTTGTCGACCAGAAGGCGAAAGTCAGCGGGATTACGATCACGAGGGACGAGCTGCCGAGCTTCGGCGAAGAACTCGACGGCATCCCGTATCTGCCGCGCATCCTCGTGAAAGCCCGCGCGAAACTCCGCGGCGAACTCGATCCCGACGTGATGTATGGCTGCGGCGGCGACCGGAATTTCCTCGCGAAAAACGGAGGCATCCACCCCGCCGATTTCCTGCGCCATGTGTGGGCGTCGGGCGGCGACGACTCGAAGATCGTGGCATGGATCAAGTCGATTTGATCGTCATTGAGATCATGAAACACGCCGTATGGGTCATGAAATAGCCCGGTAAAATCTCACCACTCCACCGGCAGCTCGATGATCCTGCCGGCATCCTCGTACTTGATGAAACCGTGCTTCATTCCGTATTCGTGGACGAAGCGCGTGACCTTCACGTCATAGGCGCAATATTCCGCGATCCTGCGCAGTGGCTCGAACTCGCGCGTTCTCTTGTGCTCCTGCCACCAGCGGATCGCGTCGAGGCCGTCGGCGGATTTCCCGGTGCCGAGCGAGGTGGAGGCGACGTTGTCGAGCTTGAGGAAACGTCCCATGCGCTCTTTCACGTCGAGCATCATGTCGAGGTTGAGCGTCTGCTCCTCAAGGTTCGGCAGCACGTAGGCCTGCAGGACGGGGTAATCGAAGCCGACGTGGTTCCAGCCAACCACGAGATCCGCCCTGAGCAACTGCTCGGTGAGGGCGTCCAACTCCTTCTCGGCGTAGATCACGTATTGACCGGTGGCGGTGGAGTAAGTGACGGCCACGGATACGCACAGTTTGGCTTTATTCGCGTAGCCGCCGACATCGCTGATGCTGCGCTGTGTCTCTAGGTCGAAATAGACGATGTTTTTTCCGCTCACGGGCGGAGTGTGAACGGCGCTGCGGGAACGTCCAACATCGAAAAACCTTTCAGTCCGCGAAGATGCGGCAGGTCATGCCCTCGCAGAGCAGGATCTGATCGCCATCATGCGAGGTGAAAACGGCGCGCGGGCGGTGGGTTGCGGTGAGGCGGGCGAGGCTTTCCTTGTAGCGGGAGGTGGGGATTTTGAAATGCTGCACGCCGCGGTGGTGGAGATCGTGGGCGGCGAGCAGAACGGGAGCGGCAAAGACCTGCTTCGCAAGCGTTCCCGCACCGGCGCGGAGCAGTGACTCGGCGCGTTTCGCGAAAGCCTCGGTATCGGCGAGCACGGCGAGCCTGAGGAGGTTGAGGGCGGCCACGTGGTTCGGCGCAGGCTCGGCTCCGTCGTAATCCTCGCGGATGGTCAGCAGTGTTGCTCCGTTTATTTCCGAGGACATCACGTAGCCGATCTTTTCCTCGCTCCATGTTTCACGATCCATCACAGCCTGGAGCTCGACGGCCCAATCGAGCCAGCCGCCGGAGGCATCCGCGGCATGGAGATCAATAAGACCCGCGATGAGGAATGCGTAATCGGCGGGGAAGGCTTTCGCGCTGCCGCACTTGCCACGATGGCTGCGGTGGAGGGTGCCGTCCCAGAGATTTTCACGGATGAATCGGGCGGCGTCGGTCGCGGCATTGAGATATCGTTCCGATTGGAAAGCGGCGGCGGCTTGGGCGAGGGCGGAGATCATCAGGCCGTTCCAGGCGGTGATGATCTTGTCGTCGCGGTGCGGCTTCGGGCGGGTGGCGCGGTGTGTGAGCAGCTTGGAGCGGGACTCTGCGAGCGAGCGCGCGATTTCATCTTCCGATAAACCGAAAGCCTCGGTGAGCTTGTCGTTTCCGAGGGCGCGAAAGAGCGTATTCTGCCCTTCGAGATCGCCGTGCGGATCGCTTTCGGGGCGGGCGTTTCCTTCCGCCTCGACCCCATAAGCCACCGAGAAAATGGCGGCGGGCTTTGGCTCTAACAGCGAGGAGATTTCCTCCGCCGTCCATGTCCAGAACGCGCCCTCGTGCTTGTGGGCGTCGCCGAAGCGGCGGAGGCTGTCGGCGTCCTCGGCAGAGTGGAAGGCACCGCCGGGATCGCGCATTTCTGAGATTACGTAATCGAGGGTGGACTCCGCCGTTTTCCGGAAAATTTCATCCTGCGAAATCTGCCATGCCCCGAGGTAAGCAAGCGCGAGCTGTGCCTGGTCGTAGAGCATTTTCTCGTAGTGCGGGACGTGCCAGTAAGCGTCCACTGAGTAGCGGTGGAACCCTCCGCCGAGATGATCGTGGATGCCGCCCAGTGCGATCGCGCGCAGCGTGTTCTCCGCCATCTCCCATGCCATATCCTGTTCGTCGGATTCCGCCGGAAAGCGCTCATGCAGCTGCATGAGCGTGAGCATCAGCGTGGGGCGGGGGAATTTCGGCGCATTTCCCAAACCACCATGATGCGGATCGAACATGCTTTCGCAGGTGTCGAGGTAATCGCCGAACACCGTCTCAGCGGGCAGCCCAAGCAAGGTGGTTTGCACGGCGGCCTCTCTCCGTAGATGGGCCATAACCCGCTCTGCGCTGCCGAGCACCCTGTCCTTGTCGTCGCGGAAAGCTGCGCCCAGCTGCTCACAGATTTTCGGGAAACCCGGCCGTCCGAACTTGTCTTCCGGCGGGAAATACGTGCCGCCCACGACCGGCAGCGCATCGGGCGTGAGCCACACGCTCAGGGGCCAGCCGCCTTGTCCGCTCGTAGCCTGCACGAAGGCCATGTAGGTTGCATCGATGTCCGGACGCTCCTCGCGGTCCACCTTGATGTTCACGAAATTTCGGTTCATCACCCCCGCGATCGCATCGTTTTCGAAGGACTCCCGCTCCATCACATGGCACCAATGGCAGGTGGAGTATCCGATGGATAGGAACACCAGCTTGTCCTCACGCTTCGCCTTGGCAAAAGCCTCCTCGCCCCAAGGCAGCCAATCAACGGGGTTCTCCGCGTGTTGCAGCAGGTAAGGGGAGGTTTCCGTGGCGAGCGCGTTCTTCATGGGCGAAGCTTAGTGGCTGTCTGGAAATTCTAAAATACTTTTGCCTCCTTGCTGCCTGGAGAATCTCGAACCTATATCCCGCAGTTGAAAAACGACCGAGGTGCCTGCCGATCATTTTTAACCACGGATTTCACGGATGGACACGGATTACGAAAGAGTTATGGAAACGATTTTCAAACCTGTTTGTTGTATCCTTAAATCCGTGAAAATCAGTGAAATCCGTGGTTCAATTTCGGTTTCGGGATCAAGTTTCGCCCATTCGCTTGATTTTCACATGCCGCGCCCTTTTGCTAGCGCCGTGAACGCGCTCCCGCCCGACCCCAAGGAACTTTCCGCATTGCTGCGTCTCCTTGACGATGACACCCCCGAGGTGCGCTCCGTCGTCGCGGGACGGCTGGCGGTGGTGGGCGGCGACATCAGCGAGATGCTGCCCGGCATGGCGCGTGGCCTGAGCGGACGGGACAAGGAACTCCTCGCATCCTTGCTCCTGCCCGCGCGGAGGAGGACGCTGCGCGATGAGTGGCTGACCCCTAGCTTCGGCTCCGCAGGTCTTGGCGATGACTGGGAGCTTTTCGAAAGCCATCTCCGGCTAGTCTCCGATTTCCTCCACGACGGCCTTTCGCTTCGGCAGCCGCTTTCCGATGCGCTCGACCTCCTCGCCGAGGAGGCGCAGGAAGACGGAGTCGCGAGTCCCAACGATCTGCGTGTTTTCCTGTTCGAACGGAAACGGCTCGGTCCGAACGGAGAGAACTACTATGACCTACGTAATTCGGATCTCGCATGGTGCCTTTCCGAGGGCGTATCGAACCCTATCGGGCTTGGGGTTATCTACATGCTAATAGGTCAGAGGCTGGGGCTTGAGATCGAGGGTATTTCCTTCCCCGGCCATTTCCTCTGCCGCATCCGCGAGGATGGTTATCCGCTGATTGTCGATTGTTTCGATAAGGGCTGCATCCATGCCCAGAACGTGCTCACTGATCCGTCCAACGACCTTAGCCGCGAGCAGCGCCAGGCGCTGGAGGGCAGCGCGGATCTCGGAACCATCCTGTTGCGGATACTCAACAACCTCATGGACGCGTTTGTTAGGCTGGACCGCGGGGAGGACGCCGCGCTCATCGGAGAAATGCGCGACTCCATGGCCATACGGCGCGGCGCGTGATTTTTCGTTTGCCATGTCGTTCCGGCGCGAGTTATTTTTTCCCACCCAAAGCCTCGGTAGCTCAGTTGGTAGAGCAGAAGACTCTTAATCTTTTGGTCCTTGGTTCGAATCCAAGCCGGGGTACTTCCTTATCCATCCTAAATCCCGCAGTTGAAAAACGACCGATGCGCGGGCTGGATCATTTTTAGACCGTCTGTCAAAAGTCCTTTCCTATTGAACCTGAAAACCGAAATGGGACCACGGATCCGACTTCGCCACCTCCTTCGCCAAGGCTTCCTCCTACGCCAAGGCTTCCTCCTACGCCAAGGCTTCCTCCTACGCCAAGGCTTCCTCCTACGCCAAGGCTTCGGCGGACAAGACGGCGGACAAGACGGCGGACAAGACGGCGGTCAAGAAAGTTACGATTGGCAGGAAGATCGCAGAGATACCGCAGAGGTTGATTTAGGTTTTTGCTCGGATCTGGATATCGTAACATGTCACGGTCTTTCACCTATTGAGTGAAGGTGCATCATTCCGGTTTGGTTGTGAAAACCAAAGGAAATCAAGGTTTTCTCGATAGTCGAACGATCCTCAGCTGGGGATTCTAGGGTGAAGGAGCTATGGACACCATGATCGATGCCAGGCTACGCTGTGGGTATGTTCAACATTGTCATAGTGGAGCCGGAGATTCCGCATAACGCGGGGGCGGCGGGGCGGCTGGCTCTGGCCACCGGTTCGGCGCTGCATCTGGTGAAGCCGCTGGGTTTCTCGCTGGAGGACAAGTATGTGAAGCGCACTGGGCTGGATTACTGGCAGGAGGTGGATCTGCATGTCTGGGAAAACTTCGCGGAGCTAGAGGCGGCGATGGCGGGGAAGGGGATGTGGTTCCTTTCCACGAAAGCTTCGAAAACTCCGTGGGAGGCGGATTTCCAGCCGGGAGATTGCCTGGTGTTTGGCAAGGAGACGAAGGGCTTGCCGGAGGAGATGGTGGCGGCGGCGGGCGAACGGGCACTGAGGATCCCGATGAGTCCCGGCGGGACGCGAAGCCTGAATCTTTCCACCGCGGTGGCCATCGTGCTCTATGAAGCGGTCAGGCGACAGGCACCGGGCTGGTGAAGTATGGGTCTCACTTTTGTCATTCTACCAGATCCTCGGAAGTGACCAGAACCATAGTTCATTCGTAGCATTTCTCCCGGATCAATTCGCCCTCGATGACCACCGTCTCGCCGATGAATCTGGCGAAGGGCTCCTTGCAAAGCTTTCTCACATCATCCGGGGAGAAAACCTACGGTGTATCCACTGCGGCGGGAGGAGTCTTTGGGGTGGCGGGCGCTTTCGCGGCGGCGCGGGCGGCTTCGTTTTCGAGCGCGAGTTTCTTTGCAAGCGCGTTCACGTCGGAAACCGTGCGCTCGGTTTCCTTGGTGGGTTGCGGTGTGAGGTTGGGGACGGGGAGAGGAGGTGAGATCCTTCCATTTTCGGATTGGGGTGATGCTGAAGTAGCCTTCGCTGAAATGCGGAAATAGGCTAGTCCTCCCACGGCTAGCAGCAGACCGAGACAGGCGGCGATGAGGATCGGCGAGATGGAGGGGGGTTGTTTCAGGCTCACCGCAGGCTCCGATGCAACCGGTGGAGCGGAAGAGGGTTTCGGTGGCGGCGGTGTTTCGTTTGCGGTGGTAAAAGTGGGCAGTGATTCGAGAGCTTGGGCGAGGCTCGCGTCCGGATTGTTCTTCATCCATTTCAGCCATCCGCCCAAACCATGACCCGCGTTGACACCGATGAGCTTGCCTTTCCATCCGGCCAGATGTTCGCCGAGGTCAACGATCGCGGCGAGCTTGCGCGATCCGAATTCCGCGCCCAGCCATTTGTAAGGCGAGAGCCAGAAGACGAAGCTCTTGCCGCTTTCCTCGGAGCCTACGAAGATCGAATCGGTCTCTGTTTCCACCCAAACCGCCTCTTCGCGTAGGATTTCGGAAAGCGACAGTGAAACCTCCAGCGCGAGTCGGAGCAACTGGATGATCAGCCTTGGATCGAGATTCTCGCCGGCCAGCACATCGGCCAGCTTGGCGCCATCCACCCATTCCGCGACGATGTAAGGCATTTCGTCGATGGGATCGACCGCGCCGCTGAAAACGGATCTCAGTGAAGGGTGGGTGACACCCAGGAGCCTGTGCGCCGCGATACGGAATGCGTCCGCTTCATCCTCCATGAGACCGCCCCCATCCTGTCCGAAAGGGAAAAAGCGGCGCAGTGCGACCGTGTGCCCCCTCTCCAAGTCATGGGCGCGGAAAACGATTCCCCTTTTGTCTTGGGATACGATGTCCTCAATTTCGAATCGGCTCATATACCTGCATCAGGGTAGCGGGACATTGCGTTTCTCCAAGCGATAAGCCTCAAGGCAGGATGGTGGAAAAACGGACGAACGAGGAGGGTTGATGAAAGTCGGGGTTCGTTCCCGTAAGCTTGTGGGCGCTGTGGAATGTCTGATGGGGGGAATTCAGGATCGCAGTTGCATTTGCGGTGGTTTCGATACCGAAGCGGATCTCCTTTTCCAAAAAGTCTAGCGGGACACGGAGTGCTGCACACCATACCCCATCGGAAACATCGCTCCAGTGGCTTGCAACGGTGGACTGGAAGTGCGGCTGTTCCCCGGCGCGGACACGCGGAGCGGTGAATTTTGCGGCCCACCATGCTCCGTTAGGGGCGAGGTTGAATTCGAGGTAAGCACCGCTTGCGGGATCGGCGAGGAAGAGTTCCGCGATGTCGTATTCCCACAGCCTTTCCGTGAATGAACCTGGCTCGGCATCGGGGCGGCACGTGGCCGACGCTTGCCTAGTGGCGACGAACCACAGGTTTGAGGAATCGGTTGCGATGGCGTAACACAGCGGAGGGTTGAGCACCGAGCCATGCCAATCCGAGTCCATCCCCATCACCGGCAGATCGAGTTCGCCCCAGGTTAGCGAGGTGTCGGATCGCAAAAGTCGCATGGCAGAGGTTTGTCCGCGATCCGGGCGAAAAGGCGAGCAAGTATTCTCGTCCATAAATTTTTTCCCTCTTATTAGGAATTTGATGGCAAGTCGGCGCGGAATTTGCTGATGTGCGTCGAACTAAATAGATGTCCCGTCAGCGCTCAGGTTTTTACAATGCGATCGAGTATATCGGTCCTCGGCCGCAGAAGCCGAAAAAGACGAATTTTTTCGGGGGCTGGGTCATCGTTGTGATCGCGCTCGCTGCGGCTGTTTTCTTTGGGAGACCTCTGATTGGTGGCGTGTGGGCGGCAGACAAGTTGCCGACCAATGCGCAGGTGGAAATGATCGTGGGCCAGCTTGAGGAATCCGGCGGTTTTTCTGAAAAGCTAGCTGCCGAGGCGCTGAAATACTCCGGAAGCCAGGTCACCTACGATCCGGCCTATTACAATATCCAATACCCTGGTGGTGATGTGCCCGCCGCCAAAGGTGTCGCTGCCGATCTTCTGATTCGCTGCTACCGCAAACTCGGGATCGACCTTCAGAGGGAAATTCATGAGGATATGGAAAGTCACTTCCGTCTTTATCCCCAGTTGTGGGCGGCTGCTGCCCCGGACAGCAGCATCGATCACCGCCGCGTTCCGAACCTACAGCGCTTTTTCAGCCGCAAGGGTGAGACCCTTCCAGTCTCCTCAGATCCGTCCGAATACAAGGTCGGCGACATCGTGATTTGGGCTCTCTCGAATGCGGAGACACACATCGGCATCGTAGTCCCCTCCGCCCCGGGCGATGCGAGCAGCACCACCCCATGGGTTGTTCATCATCCGGCCGGTGGCGGCGTGAAATGGGAAAAAGCTCTCTTCGATCAGCAGATTCTTGGGCACTTCCGCTTTTCAGGTGAGTGAGGTCTGAGCGTCTGGTGCCGGTGCAAACACCAGTAGGCCTCTCCCGATCAAAATCATATTGGTGAAGCGGGCGGGGTGTGGTTGTTTCGCTAGGGAAAAAACGATCACCGATGTCAACCTGGCGACCCATCGAAAACATACCACGTTGGAAGCGATGGCTCCCAACGTGGTTGCACGCGCCGGTGGTGATCATGTTCCAGCTTTCGGTTGCGGCCGCGGTGATCGGGCTGGGAGTGGTGTTTTTCTATTTCATCCTCGCCTCGAGATTCGATCTCGATGAGGTGGCGAAGCTGCCCCGTGCCACCGTTTACCATGATCGTGCGGGAAAGGAGCTGGAGGTGCCCGGAGAGTCCGGGCGGCGGGTGGTGGAGCGCGGGGAGATACCGGAATTTATGGTGCAGGCGCTGGCCGCGCGCGAGGATGCGCGGTTTTTCGAGCACGGCGGGGTGGATGTGCGGGGCTTGGCGCGGGCGACGGTGCGCAACGTGAAGGATGGGGATTTCACCCAGGGAGCATCGACCCTGACCATGCAGCTCGCCCGCAACACCTATGAGATGCGCGCGAAATCGCTGCACCGGAAGGCGCTGGAGATTGCGCTGACGCTGCGGATCGAGTCCCACTACTCGAAGGATGAGATCCTCACGAATTACCTAAACCGCATCTACTATGGTGCCGGTGCTTATGGGGTGGAGCAGGCGGCGCGGACGTATTTCGGCAAGACGACTGCGCAGCTCCATCCCGGCGAGTGCGCGATGATCGTGGGGATTATCCGTGGCCCGCACCTTTTTTCTCCCCGCAGGAATTTCGATGGGGCGATGGAGCAGCGCGACCAGACACTCGCGCGGATGGTGGCCGCCGGTTTCATCACAAAGGAACGTGCGGATGATGTGAAGTCTATGGAAATAGGGCTTGTGAAGGAGGGGCAAACCGGCAGCCAACCCTCCTACGCGCTGCGGCAGGTGCGGTGGGAGCTTGAGAAGATCATGGAGAGGGAGAACCTCACCCTCAGCGGAATTCATGTCCACACCACACTCGATATCGGTTGGCAAACACGGCTGGAATCGGAGCTCGCCCGTGCGGTGGCGAACCTTGAGGCAGAGAAAGGCTGGCCGCATCCGAAGATCGGAGCGCACGAGGCGGGCGATGAAGCCGAGTATGTGCAGTTCGCCGCCGTGACGACGGAGACGAAATCCGGTGCGGTGCTGGCGCTGATCGGCGGGCGTGACTTCGCAGACTCGCGCTATGACCGCAGCCGCTCGAAGCGCGATCTGGGATCCGCGTTCGAGCCTTTCGTAGCTGCGGCCGCAGCGGAGCGCGGGAAACTGGTCTTCGCGGGCAAGCCGGTTCAGACCGGCAGGCAGATCGGCCCGCTGGAGGTGGAGAGGCTGGCGAAACGCTGCGGGATTTCCGGGCCATTCCTAACGACGGAGGATCTCTTCCGCGGCGCGGTCGCGGCGACGCCGATGGAAATGTCCGTGGGTCTGGCCACTCTCGGCAACAAGGGCAGGAAGCCAAAGCCGCATTTCATTTCCCGGATCGAAGATTCTGAGGGGAACGTGGTGTATCGGGCGAAAACGGTGGCGGATCGGGCGCTCGGTGAACAAGCGGCGCGCGAAGCGGTGGCTGTCCTACAAAGCCGCTCTGGCACGCGCTGTTTCACCGGTGCCACCGGCTCGGAGCGCGATGCGTGGACGCTGCGCCTCGGCCCCAGCGGCTCCACCGCGATCTGGATCGGCTTCGATGTCCCGAAAAAGATCGCCGACGAAAATCGCCTCAAGGCGCTGCTCGACGAGTTCGTGGAGAGATTGGGGAACTGACCGCCGCTTCACCGCGCCGGTTGTAAAAAACTACTGCGCAGGTAGTAGTTCGTCGAGAATGCGTTGGATGCCCTTGTCCGCCTGCTCAGAAGTGGGGTGAATGGAGCGCGCCTTGAGATACCAGGTGAGGGCGGAGCCCGTTTGTTTGGGAGTGCGGCTCTCGAACTGGCGGGCCTTATCGAGGGCGAGGGTGAAATCGGCGACCTTGGAGGAGAGAAGTTCGATTTCGCGACCGAGCCTCGGATCGTCCGGGAAACGTTCCCTGATCTCGGCAAGCTGCTCCCATGCGCCGTAGTTCTGGCCCATACGGGAGAACTCGCTGGCTTTACCGATGGATTCCTCGATTTCCTTGAGGTTGCCCATGATCTGCTTGAAGGCGTCCTCGCGGGTGGCATCGCCTTGTATGGCGGGGGCGAATTCATATTGCCGTTTTGCGATCTCGCGGTAGTTACCCTCGGAAAGCAGGCGGTCGAAGTCGTTGCGGGCGGTGACGATGCCACTGGAATTGACCAGAAGATCGCGGAATTCCTGCAGCTTTGGATTGGTGGGCCAGATTTCGGTTGCGGCCTTGATTTTCTCCGCCGCCTTGTCGGACTCGCGGGCGAGGAGGTGAGCCTTTGCTTCCTCGATGGCGAGGTCGGAGGCGAGTGTGTAGGCGGCGATCGCGGAATCGACCTTCGACGAAGGGAAATCCTTGGCTAAGGATTTAAGGCGGGAGGCGAGTTCTTTTCCTTTCACGTAATCGCGCGCCTGGAGGGTGCCGTAGAGTTCGTGGAGGTCTCGCACGTATGCGGCGACGCGGAGTTTCTTGTTCAACGGGAGCGTGGCAATAGGGCCGAGGTATTCGCCCAGCGCGTAGGCCTCCATGAGGCGCTGCGAGGCGGAATGGAGCTCGTCGCGGGAGAGCATGAGATCGAAGGCCTCGATGTATTTCGCGACCTCGCGGATGGCCTCGTTGGAAAGGGAGTCGAGCGAGGCGACGGTAGGGGAGATGCCGAGGGATTCGGAGAAAAGCTTCGAGACATCGGAGTTCTTGTCGATGCGCAGGGTGGCGTCGCCGTCTTTCCAGATCTGGTTGTAAAAGCGCGCGGCCATGAGGACATGCTCGTAGCGGCGCTGGGCGAACCACTGCACCATGGAAACCTGATATTGAGCCTTGGTTTGGAGGGTCTGCGCCTCGGTGCGGACGACGTTCGCACTTTTCATAATCTCAATCTCGGCGATGCGGCGGAGCCATTCCTGATATTTGAGGGAACCCGTGCCGGAGCCAGCCGGAGGGGGCTGGTTGTCGCTTTTGCCTTGATTTCCGCCGCCTCCTTTGGCACCACCCGTTTCGCTACCTGCAGGGGTAGACTGGCCAAGTTTGCCTCTGCCGCTATTACGCGCTTCCCAATCAGCCTCTTGGATAATCCTATGCTTTTCCTTTTCGATGGTCTTGTTGAGAGTGGCTAACGATTTCACATCTTGTTTTGCGAGCATGGCCATGTAAATGGACTCGGCGAGGGACATGCAGATATTCGCGTCGCCGGGATAGGAAGCGGCGGCGGGAAGCAGCTTGAAACCGGCGTAGAGGTCGGGGCCGCCGCTGCGGAAGGGGGAGATGGTGAAAAGAATCTCGTCTATGTCCTTCCGGTATTCGGCGGCATCCGCGTCGGTCTCCGGCGGTTGGCTGAGGTATTTCTCGAAACGCGCCTTGAGCAGCCTGTTGTCACCCAGCGGAATGGCGACACCGCCGACCGTGATGGTCTCCGCCGAGGGATCGAGCATCGGGATTTCCTGGCCGAGCGGGGAAGCGGGCGCCGGCTTCTGAGGCGCGGGGCTGTTGTCGGCCGGGACAGAGGGCGCGGGTGTCCCGCCGTCAGCGGGCGGAGTATAGACCTGCGCGAAGGCCGGCGATACAAGGCAGAGAACGAGGAATAGGGGTGGCGTTTTCATCTTTGTGCTCTCGTGTGGTGTGGCGGGTCGGTTTTTCAGAGGCGGCTGATATCGGTCGCAACGGGGATGCCGCCTTGCTCGAAGCGGACTTTGAAGGCGTAGCGCTGTTCGCGCTCGATGTTGAGTTTGTTGAACTTGGCGGGAATCACCACAGGTACGATCTCTTCGCTGGATTCTGCCTTCATGCGGACGCTGACCACCGAGGAGGTGTTCCCGTCGCGGAAGAAACGCTCGTCGATTTTCCCTTCGATGAGGTATTCGTTGTTGCGGAGGCTGTTGCCGTTGTCGAGGAGATCCTGGACGGCGAGAAGGTTCACGTCGGTGAAGGATTTCTTCTTTTTCGACATGAATAATTTCCCTCCGAAGATCAGGGCAACGACAGCGACGACGATGCCGATGATCAGGATGGGATTGGTGCTGGAGCTAGCGCGGCGGGCCATTGGTAAATGAAACTTTAAATCTTAAACCTTAAACTTCAATGAAGAGTGGTGGGTGGTATTGCTACGAATGATAAGCGAGTGAATGGAGATGGGAAGGTTATTCCCATTGGGGGCGGCGGGTGCCGATCCATGCGAGGGAGAGCGCGACGGCGATGTGGACGGCGAGGGTGAAGATGCAGGCTTCCTGGTTTGAGAGCGAGGTATCGATGACGGATTTCACCGCGCCATGCACCTGGGATTGGAGCGCCTCGACGGAGCCGGACCACGCCCAGTAGGCGGAGATGAAGGGGCGGGTGAACGCCTCGATGTTTTCCGGCAGAGCGAGGACAGCACCCGACAGAGGAAGCTGGAAGCCTACGAGATAAATGGAGAGCAGCGACGCCTGTTCGGCGGTGCGCATCAGCGCGGAGATGGCCAGGCAGACGGAGGTCATGGCCGCGTTGATGAGCAGGAGGAAAATGACATGCTCGACGAACTCGCCGCGGAAGGCTCCGAAGAGGTTCACGAAAAACGCCATCCACAGCGACTGCGCGATGACCAAACAGGAGAGGAACGCGATCTTCGAGAGGAGGTAGGCGGATGGTCGCAAGCCTCCGAATTTCTCCTTCTCATAAATGGGGCGCTCGCCCGCGATTTCGCGCGCGGAGTTGTTGGAACCCATCAGCGCCAGCAGGACGACCTGGAACATGATGATGCCGGAGATGGCGGAGCCGACCTTTGCTTGGTCCGCTCGGACGGATTGCTGTTCCTGGATCTCTGCGGCCATGTTGTCCTGGCGGACATCGGAGTAGCGGCGGATGTTGCCGTCCGCCTTGTCGCTGAAGAGGGTGACGAGGGCGGGAAAGCAGAGGAGGATGGCGAGCTGGAGGAAGACCTGCCCGCGGTCGCGGAAGAAAATGCGCCAGCGGCGGGAAAGCAGGGTGGAGAACTGGGTGAAAAAGCCGGGCAGGCGGTGTTCCTGCGGTGCGTTCTCTGCGTCGGGAGCCTCGGCATCGGGATCCATCAGCGGTTTCGGACGTTCTAGAAGCAGATCGCCGGATGCGATGAGCCGCTGGCGAGTTTTCTCAAGCATCCCGTAGTAGGAGACGGAATGCTTCATCCACGAGGCCTGCCAACGCTCGGAGGGCTGGGCGGAGAGGCGCGGGTAGATTTCCTCGGTGTCCTTCACGGAGAAATAGTGGTTTAGTCGCTCCGGCGGGCCGTGGAATACGACGCGGCCTTCGTGGAGGACCAGGATGGAATCGTAAAGCTCGAGGTGGGCGAGGGAGTGGGTGACGGAAAGGACGATGCGCCCGTCCTTGCGCGAAAGATCGTGCAGTAGGCGGACGATCTCGCGCTCCGAGCGCGGGTCGAGTCCGGAGGTGACTTCGTCGCAGAGCAGAATTTTCGGATCGGAGACGAGTTCCATCGCGAGGCCGAGGCGGCGCTTCTGCCCGCCGGAAAGAACTTTCACGGTGCGATCGCTGATCGCGTCGAGTCCGGTTTCCTCAAGCACGCGGTCGATGCGGTGGTCGAGCTCGGCGGTGCTGCGGGTTTTCACGCGCAGACGGGTGGCGGCCTCGACGGATTCATCGACAGTGAGCGGGTCATAGGCGATGGAAAATTGGGGGACGTATCCGATCTCGGAAGGAGAGAAGTCACCGTCTTCGGAGAGGTTGCGGCCTTCCCAGAACAGCGCCCCTTCGGATTCCGGGTTGAGGCCGGCGATGGTTTTCAGGAGGGTGGTTTTCCCGCATCCCGAGGGGCCGACGATGGCCATGAAGTGACCTTTCGGCACCTGGATGGATACGTGATCGACGAGGTTTACATCCTCGCCGTCTTTCTTGATCGTGAAACAGACGTCTTTTAATTCTAGCACAAGGGGATTGGGTTAATCATTTGAAACGCCGTTTCCGGGCGTCGTTTATCGAATTTTCGGGAAAAAATCGTAGCGGCCAGTCAATCGGTGATCGGGACGATACGGATGCCTTGGGGTTTTGCGGACTGGATTTCCCCGATGAGTGAGTTTTGCGGCTTGGGTGCGGGGGAATCCGTCGGGTCGAGGGCGTTGCGGAGAGCGCCTTCCACGAGCTGGCCGCAATGAATTTTCATGGGAGGAAGGGTGCCTAGATCTCCGGCTAGATCCTGGGCGCTGAGGTGGCGTGCTTCCTCGGTTGTTTTCCCCTGCAGCAGTTTGGTGGCGACGGAGGCCACGGCGATCGCCGTCTGGCAGCCGAAGGCCTGGAAGGAGGCGCGGTCGATGACCTTTTTCCCGTCCTTCTCCGTGAACTTGAGCCACATCCGCATCATGTCCCCACACTCCGGCGAGCCGACCGTGCCGACGGCATCCGCATCCGCCATCTCACCTTGGTTTTGCGGCGCGGCCATCGCCTCGCCGACCTTGCTTTCAAATTCATCCATGCGCGGAGGATGGATGGGATCGAGCGGGGTTTCGAGAGGAAAGATTCCGGGCGTTCAGCGGCCGAAGGAGTCATAGTATTCGGCGCCGTAGTTCTCGTAGCGTTTGATGAGGGCGGCGTTCTGGATCCATGTTTTCACCAGCATGCCCGCGCTGCTGGCCGGATTCACGCAGTTTGCGCCGCGAATGGATGATCCGAAGCTACGCCCTGACCCTCTCGGCCATCACGCTGCGGGTCTGGAAATACCTCATCGTCCTCGCGTTTGAACCGCCGCCGATGGATGTGTATCGGCTGGTCGCTTGGCTCGGTTTCGTGCCGAACGTCCTTTTCGCGGAGTGGTGGATACGGCGCGTGCGAAAATAGAAATAGCCTACGTGGCGCAATTCCCTAGATTGGAAGGCATGAAAGCACTGCGAGACATCCCGCTTCTAATACTAATATCTTCCGCCGCGTTCGGGTGGACTCCTACGCTGGAGCCTCCGGCCATGCCGCTGGATTCCTTCGTCCTGCCGGAAGGGCTGGAGATTGTCGCCTGGGCGGCTTCGCCCATGCTTTTCAACCCGACGAACATGGATGTGGATTCGCACGGACGCATCTGGGTTACGGAGGGTGTGAACTACCGTGGAAAGAAGGACAGGCGACCGGAAGGGGACAGGATTGTGATCCTCGCTGACGTGGATGGGGATGGGAAAGCCGACAAGAGTTCCGTTTTCTGGCAAAGTCCCGAATTGAACGCGCCGCTTGGGATCGCCGTGTTCGACCATGTGGTCATGGTTTCTCAGCCGCCCAACCTCCTCAAGCTAACCGATGTGAACCGCGACGGGAAATTCAGCGAGGCGGACGGTGACACCAAGGAGGTTTTTCTCACCGGCTTCAACGGCCGGAACCACGACCACTCGCTGCATTCGGTCACGGGCAGCCCGGACGGGAAATGGGTTTTTAACCAAGGCAACAACGGAGGCATGTTTACGGACAAGGCCGGCAAGACCTTCCGTTTCGGCGGCTCCTACGTGGACGAGAAGTTCTCGAAATATGTGGTCGATGTCAGGAAGATCGCCGGTGAGAAATCGGACGACGGCTTTTCCTACAAAGCGGGAGCTGCCTTCCGCATCCATCCCGACGGCACTGGCACCGAGGTGATCGGCGGAGGTTTCCGCAACTCCTACGAGCAGATCACGGACTCGTTCGGGTTCGTGTTCCAGAACGACAACGACGACCCGCCGGCCTGCCGCGTAACTCACATGATCGAGCACGGCAACGCCGGCTACTTTTCTCGCGACGGCAAGCGCGACTGGCGCGCCGACAAGCGCCCGGGTCAGGACACGCCCACCGCCCATTGGCGGCAGGATGATCCGGGCACGATGCCTTCCGGGGATGTCTATGGCGGCGGTTCGCCGACCGGCATCGGCTTCTATGAGAACGGTGCCCTGCCGGAGAGCTTCAACGGCACCCTGCTCTCCTGCGAGCCGGGCAAGAACGTGATCTTCTCCTACCAGCCAGAACTCGAGGGCGCGGGCTTCAAGCTGGAGCGGCATGATTTGGTTACGACGAATCCGGAGAAGGAATTCCGAGGCTCGGACTTTGTGGGAGGCACCCAGAAAAAAGACAACACGAAGACCGGCGGCGAGCTTCTATATCAGTTCCGGCCCTCGGACGTGACGGTAGGAGCCGACGGCGCGATCTACGTCGCCGACTGGACGGATGCGCGGGTCGGAGGGCATGAGACGAATGATGTAGCGGCATCCGGCGTGATCTACCGGATCGCCCCGAAAGGCTTCAAGCCGGTCGTTCCGAAAGTTGATTTCACGACCACGGAAGGTGCAATCGCCGCCCTGCATTCACCTGCGAACAATGTCCGTTGGTCGGGATTTCATAAACTGAAGGAGGGCGGGGAAAAGAACTTCGATGCCGTTGGAAAAATGTTGGAAAATGCGAATCCCTTCATCGCCGCCCGCGCGATCTGGCTGCTTCCCTACATGGGGGACAAAGGTGCCACCAAGCTGGAGAAGATTCTCGCTGGGGGTGATGAGAGGAAGCGTCTCACCGCCTTCCGAGCCATCCGCCGCTCCGGTGGCAAGGTCGACGCCCTTCCTTACGCCAAGAAACTCGCCACCGATCCTGATCCGGCAGTCCGCGCCGAGGCGGCGATGGAGATGCGCTACCGCAGTTTCGAGGAAGCGAAGGATGTCCTCGTCGCCGTCGCCAAGGGATTCGATGGCAAGGATCGCTCCTATCTTGAGTCGTTCGGGCTGGGTGCCGGGCATCACACCGAGGAATTGTGGAAGGCTCTCAAGGAGGAGATGAAACCCGGCGCTCCCAAGGATTGGCCGGACACTTTCGCCCGTCTCACCTGGCGGCTGATGCCGAAAGCCGCTATCAGCGCACTTGCGGAGCGAGCCGGGGAACCTGCGCTTACCGAAGAGGCGAGGAAACTGGCGGTTGATTCCATCTCGTTCATCAACTCCAAGGAGTCGGCGGACGCCCTCATCCTCCTCGCAGCGGACGGGTCACCCGTTCGTGATCAGGCAAGCTGGTGGCTACGAAACCGCGCCGAAGGAGAATGGGCATCGATGAAGCTCATGCCCATCCTGAAAGAAAAAGGCATCATCCGTGAACCCGCGAAGTTAGTTGCTGTCTCCGTTCCTGAAAAGCCGAAGGAAATGAAGTTTACCGTTGCAGAAGTGCTGAAGCTGAAAGGCGATGCAACACGGGGCAAGACAGCCGCAGCTCGTTGTGTCATGTGCCACCAAGTCGAAGGAAATGGGGTGGACTACGGCCCTTCTCTCAAAGGTTTCGGAAAAAGCCAACCCGCCGAGGTCGTAGCCCGTGCCATCGTCGACCCTTCGTTCGATATCTCCCATGGTTTCGAGGGGCGGACCATACACCTGAAAAACAGCTTGCGTATCGATGGGCTGATCCTTGCCGACGGCGAAACCGTAACGATCCGTTCCACCGGAGGGACGACGCAGGCGGTGCCGAAGGGAATGATCCAGAAGCGCGAGGACATGAAGCGCTCGCTCATGCTTGGCGCCGATGAGATCGGGCTCACCGCCCAAGATGTCGCGGATCTCGTCGAGTGGATGAAGACCTATTGAAAAGCCGTCATGCGGCTTTCCGAACGAGTGCGACGAGGACGCCTTGGACGATGAGTTCGCCCACGGGGATGAGATCCGGGAAACGTGGGTTCTCGGCGCGGAGGTAGGTCTTGCCTTTCTCCTGGATGAAGCGTTTCAAGGTGGTCTCGCCGTCGATGAGGGCGGCGACGATGTCATGGTTGCGAGGTTCGCGGCGTTCGAGGACGACGGTATCACCATCGCAGATGTGGGCGTCGATCATCGAGTCGCCGCGGACTTTCAGGGCGAAGGTATCCCGCTTGCGAGTAACCCCAAGGGAAGCGACATCGATGGAAAGGCAACCTTCCTGTTCCTGCTGCTGATCCTCCCCGAAACCGGCGGCAATGCGGCCGTAAACCGGGATGTCGCAGATTTCGGCGCGATCAAGATCCTCGGGGAAAACGACGGCGCGTGCTTTGCCGGGCAGGCGCTGGATCACGCCTTTTTTCTCAAGGGCCCTGAGATGGCTCATTGCCGCCGTCTGGCTGGCGAAGCCAAAGTAATGCTGGATCTCGCGCGTCGAAGGCATGATGCCGGTTTCGCGCTGCGATTTGCGGAGGTAGTCGAGGATCTCGATCTGACGTGTTGTTAGGTTGTGTGCCATGGTTCGTTGAACAGTGTTCTTGAGAACAAATTCACCGATGTCCGCACCGGAGTAAAGAAACTTTTTCAGCGAGGCTCACGCGCACCATCGGATTGTGAAGCGGAATTTTTGCGGGCGCCATGAAAGTGCTTGCGTTGGCGCGGACGTTGGATCAGTTTCCCCGCCCCGTCACGGGACGTAGCTCAGCCTGGTAGAGCGCCTGCTTTGGGAGCAGGATGTCGTCAGTTCGAATCTGGCCGTCCCGACCACTTTCTCGGGTTCACGTCGCGGCCGAGAGTTTCAGGATGCCGACGTAAGGTAGGTTCCGATACTTGCCTTTGTAGTCGAGGCCGTAGCCGACGACGAATTCGTCTCCGATCGCGAAGCCTACGTAATCGGCCTCCACCTCCTCGGCGCGTTTCTTATCCTTGGCGAGAAGCACGCCGGTGTGGACGGCTGCAGCTCCCTCTTCCTTGAGGCGCTGGGCGACGGCGGCGAGTGTGCGGCCGGTGTCGAGGATGTCGTCTAACAGCAGGACGTGCATTCCCTTCACCTCCGGGAAATGCCGGTCTAGGAAATCGACCTTGCCGGAGCTTTCGAGGCCGCCGTGGTAGCTGGCGACGTTGAGGCACTCGATGGACAGCTCGCGCGGGATCCGGCGGAGAAGATCCGCGGCGAAGACGAGCGCGCCTTTCAGCAGGATGATGACGACGATGGGGCCGGCGGGGAAATCGCGCTCGATCTCCTTCGCCATGCTGTCGAGGCGGCGCTCGATGATTTCCTCGTCAACAAGGATGCGCTCGATGTCGTTTTTCATGGGGGGAGAATGGGTGATCGGCGCGGGATTCGCCAAGGGGGAAAAGCGGGAGGAGGTCAACATCACCCACCATGTCCAAAATCGGATCTTCCCCACTGTCTTATCCGTGTCCTTCTCCGTATCTCCGTGGTTCTCATTTTCATTCGGACAGGCTTTCTCCCTATCCTCCCTAATGGAGGAACCCTTTAGTAGGTTGACCGGCGCGCGGGAGCGGGTTAGCGGCTGGTGTGAGCGGCGATCAACCTAACGGCTTTTCGACCACGAATCTTTGAGGGCGACGGTGCGGTTGAAAATGGCTTTTTGACCGGGGATGTGGTCTTTGCTGTCGGTGATGAAATAGCCATTCCGCTCGAACTGGCAGGAGGATCCGGGAGCTTCATGGAGCAATGACGTCTCGATTTTCGCGGTGATGGTTTTCACGGAATCCGGATTGATGACGGAGAGGAAGCCACCTTCCGCGGCATCGGGATCCTCGACGGTGAAGAGGCGGTCGTAGAGGCGCACTTCCGCATCGGCGGCGGTGGCGGCATCGACCCAATGGATCGCGGCTTTGCAGACAACACCTTCTGGCGAGTCCTTGCCGGTGGTGTCGGGCAGCAGTTTCACGCGGACCTGGGTGATATCGCCTGCGTCGTTCTTATCGAAGCCGGTGCATTGGATGATGGGGCCGCCGCGCAGGCGCACGTATCTTTCCGGGGCGAGGCGGAAATACTTTTTCTCGGGGATTTCCTGGAAGTCCTCGCGTTCGATGAAAATTTCCGGAGAGAAGGGGACTTCTCGCTCGCCGAAGGATTCGTCCTGCGGGTGGTTGGAAACTACGAGGTTTGCCGTAGGTTCGTCCGCGAAGTTTTCGATGATGACTTTCAATGGCTCCAGCACGGCCATGCGGCGGGGTGTGGAGGCGTTGAGGTGGTCGCGGATGTCATGTTCGAGCAGCGCGACATCGGTGGTGCCGTTGTATTTTGTGATCCCGATGCGTTTACAGAAATGGCGGATGGCGGCGGCGGGATAGCCGCGGCGGCGGATGCCGGAAATGGTGGGCAAACGCGGATCGTCCCAGCCGCTTACGTGGCCCTCCGTGACGAGCTGCAGCAGCTTACGCTTGCTCATGATCGTGTAGGTGAGGCTGAGCCGCGCGAACTCGATCTGCCGCGGCTTCGATGGAACCGGGCAGTTTTCGATGAACCAATCATAGAGCGGGCGGTGGTTCTCGAACTCCAGCGTGCAGAGCGAGTGGGTGATGTGCTCCAGCGCGTCCTCCAGCGGATGGGCGAAATCATACATCGGGTAGATGCACCACGCGTCGCCGGTGTTGTGGTGGTGCGCGTGCATGATGCGGTAAAGCACCGGATCGCGCATGTTCATGTTCGATGAGGTCAGGCCGATCTTCGCGCGCAGGACGGCTTCTCCTTCCTTGAATTTTCCGGCGCGCATGGCGGCGAACAATTCCAGATTCTCCTCAATGGATCGCTCGCGGAATTTCGATGGGGTGCCGGGCGTCTGGACGTTGCCGCGATGGAGTTTGATTTCCTCGGGGCTTTCCTCATCGACGTAGGCGAGGCCGTTTTTGATCAGGTGGACGGCGCAATCGTAGAAGAACCCGAAGTAATCGCTGGCGAAATAAAGGTCATCGCCCCAATCGAAACCGAGCCATTTCACATCGGCTTTGATCGACTCCACGTATTCGGTTTCCTCTTTCTCCGGATTCGTGTCGTCGAAGCGGAGGTGGCACTTCGCGCCGGGATGTTCCTGCGCGATGCCGAAGTTCAGGCAGATCGATTTCGCGTGGCCGATGTGGAGGTAGCCGTTCGGCTCCGGGGGGAAACGGGTGATCGTGGTGGAATGCTTTCCTGAGGAAAGGTCGTCCGCGATGATGTCGCGGATGAAATCGGATTTCGGGGTGTCTGACATAGGAAGAAATTTTCAACCGCAGATGAACGCGGATGGACGCAGATGAAAGAAGGGATCAGACGAAAATGGAAGAGGATTCGTGCCAGGGAGGCTCGGGTGTAGCGATGAGGAGGGGGCGTATTCTTTCTGCTTTACCCCGCCCGCCCATTCAGGTCACGAATGTCCACTGTTCAACCCGCCTTGTTTCCAACGATCCAACAAACCCACATGAAAACATACCACACACTTCTCACCGCCATCGCACTGGCGGCATTCACCGGATTCGCCGCCCATGCCGAAGAGCTAGAGAGCACGACACCTGTTGCAGCCAAAACCAACGGGGAAAAATGGTGGAACGGAAACTGTGAGAGGATCGATGCCGACATCAAGAAGATGGACGGTGAGATCGATGTGGCCTTCGTGGGCGACTCGATCACGGCGCGTTGGAGGGACAGTGAAAACTGGAAGAAGCACTGGGGTTCCTATCGCGCGGTGAACATGGGGATTGGCGGCGATCAGACGCAACACGTTCTCTGGCGTTTGCAGAACGGCGATTTGGACGGCTACAAGGCGAAGCTGTTTGTCGTGATGATCGGCACGAACAACATGTGGAGCAAAGAGCCCGACCCGGCTCAAGCGGCGGCCGGAGTCAAAGCGGTCATCGATATGATCCAGTCCAAACAGCCACAGGCCAAGATCCTCTTGATGAGCATTTTACCCACTGGTGAAAAACCCAATCCGGGTCGCGAAAAGAGGATGGCCGTCAATGAACTGATTTCGAAATTCGCCGGCGGATCGGTGGAATACATGGATATCAGCGGGAAATATTTGGAAGCCGACGGCACCATCAGCAAGGAGGTCATGCACGATTTCCTGCACCTCGCACCCAAAGGCTACGACATCTGGGCAGAATCCATCAGCGGCAAGGTCAAGGAAATCGTGGGAAAGAAGTAGCCGCCGCCTCTGCTGCGAGTTTTACTCCTCCACCAGCCGCACCGCCACTTCGTCCCCTTTGTCGAGAGCCATTTCGTCGAGGGCTTTGCGGGAAAGCTCCACTTCTACGAACTGCCCGTCGGAGAGCTTTAGGCTCAACGTCGCCACCGGTCCTGCGGAGAAGAGATGGAGCACCTTTCCCATCACATCCGTGCGCGGATCGAACTCGGCGGCGAAGACCACCTCGATCTCATGTGGGCGCAGGTAGCGCGATTTCCCGTCGCCTTCCTTCAGCTTGTTCACGTTGCCGAGGAACTCATACACGAAGGGGCTTCGCGGCTTGTCATACACCTCCTGCGGCTCGCCGACCTGCTCGACGCGGGCGTTGCGCATGACCACGACCTCGTCGGAGAGTTCCAGCGCCTCCTCCTGGTCGTGGGTGACAAAAAGCGTCGTGAGGCCGATCTCGTCGTGGAACTGCCGCAACCATCTCCGCAAGTCCTTGCGCACCTGGGCGTCGAGAGCGCCGAAAGGCTCGTCGAGCAAAAGGACTTTCGGGCGGATCGCGAGAGCCCTTGCGAGGGCGACGCGTTGCCTCTGCCCTCCGGAAAGCTCGTGCGGCCTGCGTTTTTCCAATCCCTCGAGTTTCACGAGGCCGAGCAGCTCCTTCACGCGGTCGGCGATCTCCTTTTTCCCGGGCTTGTCCTTTCCCGGCAGCACGCTGAGGCCGAAGGCGATGTTCTCCGCGACAGTCATGTGCCGGAAGAGCGCGTAGTGCTGGAAGACGAAACCGACCCCGCGTTTCCCCGCCGGGACGCCGCCGACGTCCTGCCCGTGGAAGAGGATTTCCCCTGGCCCGTCGTCGGCGAACTCAAGCCCCGCGACGATGCGCAGCAAGGTCGTTTTCCCCGATCCGGAGGGGCCGAGCAGCGCGGTGAGCGAGCCGTCGGGTACTTCCAGTGAAACGTCCTCCAGCGCCTTGTAGGCACCGAAGGTCTTGTTGATGGATCTGATCGATATGGACATGATGGTTTTAAAAATGGTTTCCGTTCAATGGCCGCCCGCCTTGTGGCCGGTGACTCGCTCGAGTAGGCTCTTCAATCCCAGCGTCACCAGCGCGAGGAAAGCCAGCAGCGTGGCGCAGGCGAAGGCGGCGCTGAACTGGTATTCGTTGTAGAGCACCTCCACGTGCAGAGGCAGGGTGTTGGTCTTGCCACGGATGTGTCCCGACACGACGGAGACCGCGCCAAACTCGCCCATCGCCCGTGCGTTGCAAAGCAGCACGCCGTAGAGAAGTCCCCACTTGATGTTCGGTAGTGTTACGCGCCAGAAGATACTCCAGCCGCCCGCGCCCAGCGTGACTGCGGCTTCCTCCTGATCGCTTCCTTGCGCCTCCATCAGCGGGATCAACTCCCGCGCGACGAAGGGAAACGTGACGAACACCGTGGCTAGGATGATGCCCGGTAGCGAGAAAATGATCTGGATATCCCTCTCCGCCAGCCACGGCCCGAACCATCCCTGTGCGCCGAACATCAGCACCCACACCAGCCCCGCGATGACCGGCGAGACGGCGAAGGGGAGATCGATCATCGAGAGCAGGAACGCCCTTCCTTTGAACCGGAACTTCGTCACCAGCCACGCCGCGCTGAGGCCGAAGAGGGTGTTAAGTGGCACGGAAACCGCCGCAGCGAGCAGGGTCAGTTTAATTGCCGAGAGCGCCGCGTCCTCGTGCAGCGAGGCGATGAAAACCTCCCAGCCCCTGCGGAACGCCTCCGCGAAAACGGCGAAGAGTGGCATCAGTAGGAACAGCGTTAGGATGACCACGGCGGAGGTGATCAGCAGCCATTTCACGAAAGGCGTTTCGGTGGTGACGGATCGGTTTTCCATGGCCTAGCGGTGCTGCCAGTCGAGCCGGCGTTGCAGGAGGTTGATGATGAGAAGCATCAGGAAGGAAACGATCAGCATGCCCGCCGCGATGACCGCCGCGGCCTCGTACTTGAACTGCTCAAGCTGAGCGACGATGAGCAGCGGCAGGATCTCCGTCTTGAATGGAAGATTCCCAGAAATGAAAATGACCGAGCCGTATTCCCCGATCGCCCGCGCGAAGGCGAGCGCGAAGCCGGTGACCAGCGCGGGCACGAACATCGGCAGCAGCACGCGCCGAAACACCGTCCACCTGCCCGCCCCGAGAGTCGCCGCCGCCGCCTCGATTTCCTTTCCAAGATCCTCCATCACCGGCTGCAGGGTGCGGACGACGAAGGGAAAGCCGATGAAGGTCAGCGCAATGAACACGCCTATGGGATTGTAAGCTGCCTGGATGCCGACCTTTTCCAGATGCTGTCCGATCCAGCCGTTGGGCGCGTAAATTTGCGTGAGCGTGATGCCTGCCACCGCCGTCGGCAGTGCGAAGGGCAGATCCACCATCGCATCGAGGATGCGTCGCCCGGGGAACTCGTAACGCACCAGCACCCAGGTTACCAACAGGCCGAAGACCATGCTTACCGTCGCCGCGGCCGCGCTTGCGCCGAAGGTCAGCTTCGCTGCAGCAAGAACCCGCCGTGAGGTCAGGATCTCCCACCACTCCGCCGGTCCTAAGCCCGCCGCCTTGATGAACAGGGCGGCGAGCGGGATGATGATGATCAGGCTCAGGTAAAGAACCGTGAACCCCATGGACAACCCGAAGCCGGGTATGACGCGCTTTCTGGACATATGTCGTTTGTTGGGATCAATCGAGGGAGACGGAGTTGATGTCGTTTTCCACCCGTGTGATGACCTGCTTCACCTCCTGCTCGGTCTTCGCCGACTTCAGATCCTCCAGCGCGCCGTTGTGAATGATCCTCGCTACCCGCGCCAATCCATACAGATGGGAGCGGTCGTCCGGCGCGCACAGCAGAAAGAAAACGGAAGTTCCTTCTCCGTCCTCCGCGCCGAATTCGACCGGCTTGATCGTCCTAAGAAAACACACGAACTGCGTGCTGATCGCATTAGGGATCGGTCTGCGCGGGTGGCACAGCGCCAGCCCTCCCGGCATCGCCGTCGAGCACAGCGTCTCGCGATCTACCAGCGAGGCCAGCAGATAATCCCGGTCGTATAAAAGACCCGTCCTCTCCGCCAAGGATACCAGCGCGCGCAGCACGTCGGTCTTGCTCGTGATGTGCACGTCCAGAGAGATCCCGTCCTCCGGCATCCGCGAGGCGAGACGGTCGATGGCCACGGGGCGCGTGTACGTCCCGTCAGAAACCAGCGATTTTTCCACTCGCCTCTCAAGTTGTAACACGCGGCCCGCATCCAGCGTCTGGATTTTCTGTTCCAGCCAGTCGATCACCTCCTCGCGGCGGAAATGCCAGACCCCGTCGATCTCAAGACCGGGTAGTCGTTCTCCACGCACAAGACCTTCGATGAACCGAACGGACCATCCGAGGTTGGACGCGAGCTGGCCGATGGTGAGGTATTCGTTCTTTACGTAATCAGGGATGTTTTGCTCTGTTTTCATATTTTATAGGTTCTAGTTGTTGGATTCCCGTCTAGGGTTGGTAGATCTTGTCGAAGGTGCCGCCGTCGTCGAAGTGGGTCTTCTGCGCCTTTTCCCAGCCGCCAAAATCCGCGTCGATGGTTACCAGCGGGAGCTTTGGGAGCTTGTCCACGAAACGCGTCGCGATCTCCGCGTCGCGCGGGCGGTAAAAGTGTTTCCCGGCCAGTTCCTGCGCCTTTTCTGTGTAGAGAAACTCCAGATAAGCGCGCGCCACTTCTGTGGTGCCGTGCTTCTTCGCGTTTTTCTCAACCACCGCGACAGGCGGCTCGGCAAGGATGCTGATCGATGGATAGACGATCTCCGTTTTCCCGGGGAACTCTTTCTCGATCAGATATGCCTCGTTTTCCCATGAGAGGAAAACATCGCCGATCCCGCGCTGCGCGAAGGTCGTCGTCGATCCGCGCGCTCCGGTGTCAAGGACGGGGACGTTCTTGAAGAGCCTTATGATGTAATCGAGGATCTTTGCCTCGTCGCCGCCGTATTCCTTCGCCGCCCATGCCCAGGCCGCCAGGTAGTTCCATCGCGCGCCGCCCGAGGTCTTCGGGTTCGGCGTGATGACTTGAACACCCGGCTTCACCAGATCGCCCCAGTCGGTCACGCCCTTGGTGTTGCCCTTGCGCACCACGAGAACAATCGTGGACGTATAGGGCGAGCTATTGTCCGCGAGCTTGGACTGCCAGTCTTTCGGCAGAAGATCCGCCTCGCGGGAGAGCACGTCGATGTCACCGGCGAGAGCCAGTGTCACGACATCCGCGTCGAGTCCATCGATGACCGACCGCGCCTGCTTGCCGGAGCCGCCGTGCGATTGCTCGATGACGAGTTTTTTCCCGTTCGCCTTTTCCCACTCCGCCGTGAACGCCTTGTTCACGTCCACGTAGTATTCGCGTGTCGGATCATAGGAGACGTTGAGCAGTTTTACGGTGTCGCCGCTTTGTTTGTCGGTGCCGCCGCTTTCCTTTTTCCCGCAGGAGTTAAGAACCAGCAGGGAGGAAATGAGGAGAATGCTTTTGTTTACGATTTTCATAGTAGTTGTTAGTTTGGTATGGGGGAAAATTTCAGAATGAGAAACGAAGTCCGGCCAGGAAGGTGTATCCGTCGTAACGATCCGCTCCGCTGTTCTGGCCGAGGGCGGAGTATTCCGCGCCCGCCAGAAGCTTTAGCTTGTCGCCGTAGATGAAGTATTGGCCGCCGGCGTAAATGGCGTGGTAGCTATCGCCGCGCAGGGCACCCGCAGGTGTCTCGTAACGGTTCTGCGGCCTGATGCCCGTAGCTCCGTCGCTCTGTGCATAGGAATACCGGCCAACGAGTTGGAATTTCCCCGGCACGATGTCATAGGTCGGCTGGATGAAGAAACCGAAGACGTCAGTGTTCGCCCCGTCCCCGCCGCTAGCATGAAAGGCTTCCACCACGAGCGCGGCGTTACCTTCTTTTGCCCAGAAAGTGCTTGATAGGATGTCGTCATAACGCCCGAGCACGAGATCCCCCGCCTCCCGGTCGCTATGCAGCCAGTCGATTCTCACCAAGGCCTGTTCGATTCCGAGTTGCTCCTTGAAATCATAACCCACGCCCACGGAATACGAGAACCCGCCGTCCAGATCGCCGAACTCCCCGTCCCCGAAGGAACCGGTTCCTCCGGTGGTGGCCGGGGTATCGTTCGAGTAAATCCCCGCGCGCCAAGAGAACGCGTCAACGGATCCTTCTGCGGTCAACGCAGTAGCCCGGTTGATATTGAGCTGGTTGAATATCTGCGAACGCTCGAAGGTCGGCTGTGTGATCGTCGGCTCCAGCCAGTCGTAGTGACCGATCAGTGGCTTCGTTTTTCCTGCCGTGAAAGTGAGGGTCTTTGTCGGCTTCCAGCGGATGTAGGCATCCACCAGACCGTCGTAGAAATCACGGAAGCCGTCGTTGCTCTGGAAATCCAGGCGGATCTCGACCTGCTTTTCAAAAAGCTTTGCGTCGAACCCCAGCCTTGATCTCCGGTCTTCCCAATCGCTGTCCGCTCCTTGGTCGGCATCGGTGAAATGGAACTGGCCTTGATATCTGCCCCGGAGCTTGAACTCCTGAAGGATGGGATTGCTGTCATCCTTGTGGAGGGTGGCCATGCTCCAGAGGGAGTCGAAGTTTTCCTTGGAAACCGGTTCGCCTCTCGCGGCAACCCCAGCCAACCCCATTAGGGGAATCGGGAGGAGGCGAGGGAGAAGCCTCCTGTTGAATTTCGATATGTTCTTTCTCCGGACTAGCGGAGCCGTCGTTGTTCTTCGGAAATTACTCCGTGGTGTTGTGTTCATCGGTGTCTGCAAAGCGTCTGCGGCCGGTGTTCCGGTACGCTTTCGCAGATATGTCTTTTGAAATGGCTCCTTTGTAAGGGTGGCCGGGGAAATAGTGACAGCGCCCGGGTCAGCGGGCTTTCGTCTGTGAGGCGGGTTCCGCAGAGATGCGGGTTTTCTCGATGCTTTCCACGAGTGTGACGCGGCCTTCATGAACCGTGATCTGCACCGAGCCGAAGCGGAGATTCTGAATTTTGTTCATCACGACATCCATCCAATCATGGCTGGAGTCGGAAGTTTCGCTCGGTTTGGTATCCTTTGCGGGGGCTGACATAGCGTTGGGCGGTTATTTCTCCTGAGTGGAGAGCGCGATTTGCGAGAGGCTGGCGAGGAATCCGTCGGCGGGATCCGCCTTACGTTTGTGGCTTACGGGCGCTTCGGAGGCGGCAATGAGGGACGCGAAGGGGTGCGGCAAGCCGTCTCGGCGAAGTTTGCGCAGGGTGACCTCAACGACGTTGGCGATCGTGTAGCGGTCGAGGATGTTTGCGATGGCGTTGCGGACATCGATCATGACCATCCGCAGCCCGCAATGCTCCTCGTCCGGGCAGGTGCAGCGCTGATAGGCGTTTTCCGACGCGCAGCAGATGGGAGCGAGGCGACCATCCATCAGGCGGACGACATCACCGATGCGAATCTGATCGGCGGGTTTCGCGAGAAAATAGCCGCCTGATTTGCCACGTTTGGCATCCACGATTCCAGCTTCACGGAGTTCATTGAGTATACGCTCCACGAATTTCACCGGTAGACGATTGGCCTCAGCGAGATCGATGGCGGAGATCGTATGTAGTCCGATCTCGCTCGCGATGCCGAGATGGATCGTGGCGCGGAGCGCGTATTCTGCTTTTTTGGAAAGGTTCATGTGAAAGACGACAAACTAGTAGGAATTTAATGTGATCTTTTCAAGGGATTTTTTCAGAAATTTTCAATGCGGCTGAAAAGCTTATAAAAAAGAGATTTTTGACTAATCGGAAATAAGATGAAACGTGAACTATCCACCCGAATCCGAGGGCAGTGTTAAAATATCAGCATTTAAATCACCCCTTCAAGGTAGGGAATCAGAAAGCCAATTCCTCTAACAGCGCCTGATTTAGGCGAATCCCGGCTTGGAAGTTTTCGATGGGGAATTCTCTTTGGGCGAGTGGATCTGGGCGTCGGCGAGGGCTAGGCCGAGGAGGAGGGTGTCGACTCCGAGGATGTCGCGGAAGGCTTGGACGATGGGGATGGAGCCGCCTTCGCGGATCAACATGCGTTGGTCGGGGAAGGTGCGCTTGAGGGTGCGCAGGGCAGCTTTGCCGAAATCCGAATGATTTGGGGATCAGGCTGGTGAGGATTCGTGCCAGGAGAGACGGGAGGCCAGGGTATCCGGTGGAGCGTATTCGAAATGGAGGATGCGGCGGTGATGCGGGCGTGTGCTTCGTTTCGAAGAGTGGAGGATCATCGGGGACATGATCAGGACATCGCCCGGCTGGCACTCGCAGATGACCGCTGATGTGGAAGTGAGAGATGCGATGGATTCCTTATCCAGCTTGCCTAGGCGGTGCGAACCCCGTGCCACGATCAATGCGCCGTTATCGGCTCCGGTGGGATCGAGGTGGATTCTTGCGGTGACCATCGTGTTGAGTAAGGAGACGGGCGGTTGCACATGGGGGATTCCGTCCTTCATGCTCCACGGGCCGTAACTCTTACAGGGGACTTCTTCCGTGACGGATATGGTTAAGTCCTGATGCCAGGCGACAGGCCAGTTGGCGGCTTCCGTTTTATCAAACAGGATCGAACGAACGGTGGTGACTCCGGAGGGCAACAGCGCTAAGAGCTTCGGAGATTCGGAAAGCGCGGCGAACATGGTGGAGCGGGAGCGCGGGTTGCGGACGCACGCGGAACCGGCCTCGTGGGATATGCGCTCCGCCTCTTTTCTCAGAGATTCGATTTCATTCGCAGCGAACACACTGCGGTGTATTTCAAAGCCATCTTGGGCAAGTATTCTCATACGTCATGGAATGAGGAAGGCTCCGGGGATGCCGGCGTCGAGGGTGGCGAGCTGGAGTCCGTGCTTTTCGGCGAGGGCGAGGAGGTGGGCGTCGGTGGTGTGTTTGGGGCTCTTGTACCAAGCGGGGAAATCGCGGCGGGAGGAGAGGTCGTCGGGGAGGAAGCGGTGGCGGGTCTGGAGTTTGGAGAGAAGATGTTCCAGCCGATCGGCTGCCTCCTGTACCGTGACGGTCTCCGCTGATTTTTGAACAGATACGCGAACGAAGCCGAGTTCCACTATGGAAGTGGTATGGAGAAGGGCTTTTGGATTTGTGAGATTGCTCTGAATCCACCGATCAACCTTTTCGTGATGAGGGTGATCGATCCATCCCCATGCGACCATCACATTGACATCCAGAAGAAAGCTCATGGAAAGTCGACGAGCATTTCTTTTACCGACTCATTAGTCAGTGGGATGTCATCCGGGTGTCCTTTGAAAACCATAGCACCCGTGTATTTGGCCTTTACCAATTCACGAGGTCTGTTCGGCTCAGCGGGCAAGGCTCTCCGGCGGAGAAACTCGGAAACGGAAAGGCCGGATGCCTTTGCCTGGCGGCGAATTAACGCGGCTTCCTCGTCGCGGACTTTGAAGGTGAGTGTTGTCATGGGTAATACGGTAATACCCGGTGCGGTTTAAGTCAAGTAGGCGGCTTGGATCACCCTGCCAGCTCCTCCAACAGCGCCTGATTCAGCCTGATCCCGGCTTCGAAGTTTTCGATGGGGAAATTCTCGTTGGGCGAGTGGATCTGGGCGTCGGCGAGGGCGAGACCGAGGAGGAGGGTGTCGACTCCGAGGATGTCGCGGAAGGCTTGGACGATGGGGATGGAGCCGCCTTCGCGGATGAGCATGGGCTCGCCGGGGAAGGTGCGTTTGAGGGCGCGCTGGGCGGCTTTTCCGAAATCCGAATGCGGATCGCAGGCGTAAGGTTTACCGTCGTGGCCGATCTCGATCTCGAGGTTCACGCAGGGAGGGCAGTGTTTTTCGAGGTGGGTTTTGACCTGTTGGAGGATGGTTTTCGGGTCTTGGTCGGGGACGAGGCGGAAGGAAAATTTCACGAAGGCCTCAGCGGGGATGACGGTTTTGGAACCCTCGCCCTGGTAGCCGCCGCCTATGCCGTTGACCTCGGCGGTGGGGCGGGCGAAGACGCGCTCGGCGGAGTTGTAGCCCGGCTCTCCGAAGCTGGCGGGGGAGCCGGTGACTTTCAGGTAATCGGCATCAGACACGCCGGGAACCTTCGCCCACATCTCGCGTTCCCATGCCTCGAGCGGGCGGACATCATCGTAGAATCCCTCGATGGCGACGGTGCCATCCGGGAGGTGCAGCGAGGAAACCAGACGGGCTACGGCGGTGGCGGGGTTGGCGACGGCTCCGCCGAAAAGCCCGGAGTGGAGGTCGCGGGCGGGGCCGGTGATTTTCACTTCGCAACAGGCGATGCCGCGTAGTCCGTAGCCGAGGGTGCCGGTGTTCGGTGCCACCATTCCCGTGTCGGAGATCGCGATGATGTCGCACTTCAGTTCGTCGCGGTGCTTCTCAAGAAAAGGCGCGAGGTTCATGGATCCGATCTCTTCTTCGCCCTCGAAAAGCAGGATGATATTCACGGGTAGCTCGCCATTTTCCGCGAGGGTTTTCTCCACCCCAAGGATGTGGGCGAGCATCTGGCCCTTGTTGTCGGTGGAGCCGCGCGCCCAGATTTTCCCGTCACGGATTTCTGGGGCGAAAGGGGGGCTGTCCCAGAGGTTCAGCGGATCGACGGGCTGGACATCGTAATGGCCGTAGATGAGGACGGTTTTCCTCTCCGGTTTGTGGGTGTTACGTGCGACCACGATAGGGTTGCCGGGTGTCTCGTGAAGCTGGGTGTCGAGTCCGGCGGCGGAGAGTTTTTGGACGATCCAGTTCGCGCAGTCGCGGACGTCGGACTTGTGATTTGAATCGGTGGAAACACTCGGGAAGGAGAGGAAAGCGAAGAGGTCTTGGAGTTCGGGAGTCATCGTTGGTGAAGCCTAGAATGGGTATGGCTCGCCGCAAAGAAAAACGATGAGGGACGGGGCGAGAAGTGAGTCGTGCCAGCTCCTGTGGGCAAATTCATTTAATTTCTTGAGTGATTTGCGAACCGGCGGAAGTATCAACCCCATCATGAAATTAAAAATTGGGATCGGCGTGGCTTGCGGGCTTGCGATGGGAGTGGCTTGCGCAGAGGTGAAACTCGAAGCGGGCGAAGGTTTCCTGAAATTCACGGGCGGCGAGGGGCCGGGTAAAGGCAAGCACGTGTTGCTGCTCGCCGGTGATGAGGAATACCGTTCCGAGGAGGCCATGCCGCTGATGGCGAGGATTCTCGCGGAAAAGCACGGCTTCGACACCACGGTGCTTTTCTCCACTGACAAGGACGGCACAATCAACCCCGCCGCCGTCGCAAGCCTCTCCGGTGCCGAGTCGCTCGATTCTGCCGATGCCCTCGTGATGTCCCTGCGTTTCCGGAAATGGGACGATCCCACCATGGATAAGTTCAAGGCGGCTGTGGAGAAAGGTGTGCCGCTTGTTGCGCTCCGGACGAGCACCCATCTTTTTAATTTCCCCAAGGACAGCAAGTGGGCGGAATGGTCGTGGAACCATGAGTCAGGCGGCTTCGGGCGGACGGTGCTTGGAGAGACCTGGATCAGCCACTGGGGCAAACACAAAGGTGAAGCCACCCGAGCGGTGCGGGAGCCAGCACAGGAGAAAAACCCGCTTCTCAAGGGGGTGGTCGAAGCTTTCGGCGACACGGATGTCTACGAGGCAGCCCCCCCAGAGGACGCGATCATCCTGATGCGTGGGCTCGTCCTGAAGGATATGAAAGAGGACAGTGCACCCGCCAATCACAGCAAGAAAACTCACTCGGGCATTGAGCAGAAGGTAAATGAACCCGCGATGCCTGTCGCATGGTCGCGCGAGGTGAAAAACGCAGCCGGAACCACCAACAAGGTGCTCACGACGACAATGGGTTCCGCCACCGACCTGATGAGCGAAGACCTACGTAGACTGCTGGTGAACGGGGTTTTCTGGGGACTCGGCATCGAGATTCCAGAAAAGGCCGATGTCACCCTGCCGGAGGGCTTTACTCCCACCCAATATGGCTTCAATAGCCATAAAAAAGGGCTGAAGGCTGCGGATTTCGCGAAGTAACCGGCCTCGAAATCGCTCGGCGGCGGAGGGAAATATCCTTCCGTCGTTTTTTTATGCCGGAAAACGGCACTGAATCGGCTAAGTATGCCGCGACAAACGCACTTTCGCCATGCAGCAGGATTTGGAACTCGATACCCACCAGAAAGCCCTAAAAATCAATCTCGATCCGCGATGGTATGGAACCTTCGCCGAAATCGGAGCTGGGCAGGAGGTGGTTCGATGGTTTTTCCGTGTGGGCGGTGCCGCCGGAACTGTCGCGAAAAGCATGTCGGCTTATGACATGACCGTCAGTGATGCGATCTACGGCAGCGGCGACCGCTACGTTTCCCAATCTCGCTGCCAAGCGATGCTTGACCGCGAGTTCGGGCTCAATGTCGAGAGGCTCAAAACCCAGCGCGGCGACACCACTGCGTTTTTCGCATTCGCAGACACCGTCGTGGCGCGCTCTTTCCAAGGCGGCAACGAATGCCATGGATGGATGGGACTGAAATTCCAGTCCCGCCCTCACGATGAGCCGAGCCAGATCATGATCCATGTGCGGATGCTAGACGCCGAAGCCTCGCTCCAGCAGGAAGCACTCGGCATTGTGGGCGTGAATCTTCTTTTCGGTGGATTTTTCCTGCATCACGAACCCGAAAGCCTCGTGGAAAGCCTCCTCGACAAACTCACCACCGGCCGGGTCGAGATCGACATGATCAAATTCGAGGGCATCGAATTCCGTGCCGTGGATAACCGCCTCATGGCTCTCAAACTTGTCCAGCTCGGCCTCAGCGGCGCGGCGATGTTCGGAGCAAATGGTGAGGTGCTCCAACCTTCCGACGTGTTGTATAAAAAGGCGGTGCTGGTTGAGCGCGGCAGCTTCCGCCCGCCCACCCACGTGAATTTCGACATGCTCCAGTGCGCCCTGAAAAAATTCAAAAGCGACCCTTCTGTCGCCGACAAGGAGGTGCTGCCCATCTTCGAGTTGACCATGCGCAACCTGCTGGCCGGCGGAAGGGATGTGGATCGCAGAGATTTTCTCGCCCGTGCCGATCTGCTGGCCGCCTGTGGGATGACGGTCCTTATTTCGGACTATTTCGAGTATTACCGTCTCGCTGCCTACCTTTCTTGGCGCACCAAGGAGCGGATCGGAATTGTGATGGGCGTGCCTTCACTCGTCGAACTCTTCGATGAAAAATATTACACCTCCCTGCCCGGCGGTATTTTGGAAAGCTTCGGACGCCTGTTCAAACACGACCTCAAGCTTTATATCTATCCGCTGCTCGACGGTGCCAGCGGTAAAACCATTACCAAGGACTCCATGAAAGTGGCTCCGGAACTGGAGAAGCTCTATGGCTATCTAGCCGATCGCGGTAGCTTCGTTGATCTCGATAACTACAACCCCAATTTCCTGAGCATCTTCTCACGTGATGTCCTCGCCAAGATCGCCGTCGGCGAACCATCCTGGGAAAGCGGAGTTCCCAAAGAGGTAGCGGAACTCATCAAGGCGCGGCGCTTTTTCGGATACAAGCCCGCCTGAAAGTTCATTTTTCCCGCCATCGCAGCGTGATATCTCCATAAGCATCGATCCGGCGGTCCCGGAAAAAAGGCCAGATCCGGCGAAAATCTTCCACCTGCTTGAAGTCGATGTCGTGAAGGAGGATTTCCTCCTTTTCCACGGAAGCCTTCGCTACGATCTGACCGTAAGGATTCGCCACGAAAGATTGCCCCCAGAACTCGGTGCCGTCGTGAGTGCCCGCCCTGTTGACTGCCGCCACATAACAGCCGTTGGCCACCGCGTGCCCGCGTTGAACGGTCTCCCACGCGCAGTGCTGCGCCTCGCCGAGCGCTGCTTTTTCCTGCGGCAGCCAGCCAATGGCAGTTGGATATATGATCAGCTCCGCCCCTCCTAGCGCCATTAGGCGCGCGGCCTCGGGATACCATTGATCCCAGCAAATGAGCACGCCGATTTTTCCGAAAGCAGTGTCCCACACGGGCCAGCCGCTGTCGCCAGGCGTGAAATAAAATTTTTCCTCAAAACCGGGATCCTGGGGAATGTGGGACTTGCGGTAGAGTCCTAACAGGCTGCCATCTGCATCGTAAATCGCCGCCGTGTTGTGGTAAAGTCCCGCGCCGCGGTGCTCAAAGAGCGAAGAAACAATCACCACGCCCAGCTCCGCAGCCAGCGCTCCGATCCGCTCCGTGACCGGCCCAGGTAAACGGTCTGCGAGATCGAACAATGCGGTATCCTCGACCGTGCAGAAATACGGCGTCAGGAAAAGCTCCTGCGTAGCAACGATCCGGGCACCCTCCGCCGCCGCTTTGCGGATCAGCCTTTCGTGGTGGTCGAAGGATTCATCCTTTGTGGTGAATGTATTGCTCTGTAGTAGGGCGATTATCGGCATGGCTGATCTAGTTGCAGAAGGTTGGCAGCTTTTCCCATGGAGTTCAAGTATTGGCTGTCAGCTTGCTGAGAAGCCGGAAATCCACGGCAAGAAGGGGTTATTACTACTGCATTCATAGTAGATTCACACAAAACATCGGACAACATACTGTAGGTCTAGTAGATTACTCGGGGTGGCTTCGTCCGCATTTCACGAGTACGCAGCAGCTTAAACCGGAAAAGTATCCGGCATGGAGCGAATATCCCGATTTAATGATCGGAAATCACCTCCTGATCGCCAGGCTGAATCCCGAGAATCCCTTATCCTTACAAGGATTTCTGGCCGTGACGAAAAAAAATCAAAAAAACGCTAAAAACAGATTGACCCGCCCGGGGAAGTGCGTTTAGGGTTTGCCCGTCGCCACGACATGTGACGGCGCGAGAGACAGACGGTCGATCGCGGTAAGCAATTACCCGATCGGCTTTTTAGTCCCCTCATACCAAGCTCTTTGACAGTGTGACTCAGCAATTTCAATGCCAAACAGCATCGTAAATAGCTGAGATGAAGAAAAAGATTAAATTGTGCGCTGCGCGAAATGTCGCGCAGTACGTCGGGAACCCTGCCTTCGGGCAAGGATCCCGATAAGGTCAATTTGGAATACGATATCCTAGAAGTCTTAGGACTTCGAAAGATACGCCAACCGAATTTTTTTACGGAGAGTTTGATTCTGGCTCAGAACGAACGCTGGCGGCGTGTTTAAGACATGCAAGTCGCACGGAATCATTTTAGTAGTAATACTCGAATGGTTTAGTGGCGCACGGGTGAGTAACACGTGAATTACATGCCCTTCAGTGGGGAATAGCCCAGGGAAACTTGGATTAATACCCCATAGTCTCGCAAGAGTAAAGGTGGCGTAAGCTGCCGCTGAAGGATTGGTTCGCGCCCTATCAGCTTGTTGGTGAGGTAACGGCTCACCAAGGCTACGACGGGTACCTGGTCTGAGAGGACGATCAGGCACACTGGAACTGAGACACGGTCCAGACACCTACGGGTGGCAGCAGTCGAGAATAATTCACAATGGGGGCAACCCTGATGGTGCAACGCCGCGTGGAGGATGACGGTCTTCGGATTGTAAACTCCTGTCATCTGGGAGAAAGACCTGGCCGTTAATAGCGGACAGGGTTGATAGTACCAGAAGAGGAAGGGACGGCTAACTTCGTGCCAGCAGCCGCGGTAATACGAAGGTCCCAAGCGTTGTTCGGAATCACTGGGCGTAAAGGGAGCGTAGGCGGCGCGGTAAGTCAGATGTGAAATCCCGGGGCTCAACCCCGGAACTGCATCCGATACTGCCGTGCTTGAGCAATGGAGAGGTAGCTGGAATTATCGGTGTAGCAGTGAAATGCGTAGATATCGATAGGAACACTCGTGGCGAAAGCGAGCTACTGGACATTTGCTGACGCTGAGGCTCGAAGGCTAGGGGAGCGAAAGGGATTAGATACCCCTGTAGTCCTAGCAGTAAACGGTGCACGCTTGGTGTGAGGGGATTCGACCCCCCTTGTGCCGGAGCTAACGCGTTAAGCGTGCCGCCTGGGAAGTACGGTCGCAAGACTAAAACTCAAAGAAATTGACGGGGACCCGCACAAGCGGTGGAGTATGTGGCTTAATTCGATGCAACGCGAAGAACCTTACCTAGGCTTGACATGCATCTCTAATCGCGTGAAAGCGCGTGACCCTTCGGGGAATTTGCACAGGTGCTGCATGGCCGTCGTCAGCTCGTGTCGTGAGATGTTGGGTTAAGTCCCGCAACGAGCGCAACCCTTGTGATTAGTTGCCAGCACGTAATGGTGGGGACTCTAATCAGACTGCCCAGATCAACTGGGAGGAAGGTGGGGACGACGTCAGGTCAGTATGGCCCTTACGCCTAGGGCTGCACACGTACTACAATGCCCAGTACAATTAGAACCGATACCGCGAGGTGGAGGAAATCTGTAAAACTGGGCCCAGTTCGGATTGGAGGCTGCAACTCGCCTCCATGAAGTTGGAATCGCTAGTAATGGGGCATCATCTACGGCCCCGTGAATACGTTCCCGGGTCTTGTACACACCGCCCGTCACATCATGGAAGCCGGTCGCACCCGAAGTGCTCGCGCCAACCGCAAGGAGGCAGAGCCCTAAGGTAAGGCTGGTAACTGGGATGAAGTCGTAACAAGGTAGCCGTAGGGGAACCTGCGGCTGGATCACCTCCTTTCTACGGAGTAAATCGCACACGGCAATTAAAGCGGCTCACACCGCCGTCGTCACTGCGATAGGTCGAGCCCCTAATCGTTTATTCGGTTTGGGGTTGCATGCCCGCAAGGGCATGCACCTAAAAACAACTAAAAAATCTACGCGGCAAAATAACGCAGCGCACAATTTAATCTTTTCTCTTCGTAATTCGCAACTTCCTGATTAGGGGGTATAGCTCAGTTGGTAGAGCGTCTGCTTTGCAAGCAGAATGTCTGCGGTTCGAATCCGCATGCCTCCACCAGAAGGACCACTCGAAATATTGGTCTGAGGGTAATCCACTGGGCCTGTAGCTCAGTTGGTTAGAGCACACGCTTGATAAGCGTGGGGTCGCTGGTTCGAGTCCAGCCAGGCCCACCATCCCCTATACAACAAATTTGCTTATTTCACACTTCCCGGACACAATCCGCTCTTTGACATCCATATGGAGAGATATAATTTTCTGATTGTTTAAAAATGTAAGCTCATTTGAGCCATTCTTACGCGATACTTGAAAGTATATTCGAATACCTAATACATCAAATTTTACGGCAAAACCAGTGATGCTTGCATCGCTGGTCGTTAAAATGAAGAATATGCCGTTACGCGCAAGCGTATCGGCAAAGACTACATTAAACAGCTGATTTCAATTTAGGAATCAAGCTTTAAAGGGCACACAGTGAATGCCTTGGTGCTAACAGGCGATGAAGGGCGCGATCAGCTGCGATAAGCTTCGGGGAGTGGTTAATACACTATGATCCGGAGATTCCCGAATGGGGTAACCTAATGGTGGTAATACATCATTGTTCCTTCCTGAATCAAATAGGGAAGGATACGCGATACCCGGTGAAGTGAAACATCTCAGTAACCGGAGGAAAAGAAAGAGAATCGATTCCGTCAGTAGTGGCGAGCGAAAGCGGAAGAGCCCAAACCGGGGACTTGTCCCCGGGGTTGTAGGACCCCGACGTGGGACTGCAATGGATAGGAGAAGGAATTGGAAAGTTCCGACATAGAGGGTGATATCCCCGTATCCGAAATCCAAAGCAGCCCTAGGGTGCTCCTGAGTAATACGGCACACGTGAAACGCCGTATGAATCTGCGCGGACCACCGCGTAAGGCTAAATACTAGTTAGCGACCGATAGTGAACCAGTACCGTGAGGGAAAGGTGAAAAGAACCGCTGTGAGCGGAGTGAAATAGAACCTGAAACCGTGTGCCTACAAGGTGTCAGAGCCCTTCGGGGTGATGGCGTGCCTTTTGCTTAATGAGTCTGCGAGTTAGTATGTGTGGCAAGCTTAAGTCCTTATGGGACGCAGGCGAAGCGAAAGCGAGTCCGAATAGGGCGACCATAGTTGCACGTGCTAGACCCGAAGCGGAGGTGATCTACCCTTGGCCAGGTTGAAGCGTAGGTGATACTACGTGAAGGACCGAACCGGTGAACGTTGAAAAGTTCTCGGATGAGCTGAGGGTAGGAGTGAAAGGCTAATCAAACCCCGTGATAGCTGGTTCTCCTCGAAATGCATTGAGGTGCAGCGTTGCGTGCTGATGAGTGGGGGTAGAGCACTGAAAGGGCTAGGGGGCATACCCGTCTACCAACCCCTATCAAACTCCGAATACCACTCAATGGAGCGCAGCAGTGAGACGGTGGGGGATAAGCTTCATCGTCAAAAGGGAAACAACCCAGATCAGCAGCTAAGGTGCCTAAACTATGCTAAGTGGAAAGGAGGTGGAATTTCATAGACAGTGAGGATGTTGGCTTAGAAGCAGCCACCATTTAAAAAGTGCGTAATAGCTTACTCATCGAGAGATTCTGCGCCGAAAATGATTGGCGATAAGCATAGTACCGAAGCTCTGGGCGTTATGTCCTGGGACATGGCGCGGTAGAGGAGCATTCCCAGCAGCAGTGAAGCGCGATGGCGACTGACCGTGGAGCGCTGGGAAGAGAGGATGCAGACATGAGTAACGATAAGCCGGGTGAAATCCCCGGCCGCCGTAAACCCAAGGTTTCCCGGGCTACGATTTTCGTCCCGGGGTTAGTCGGGACCTAAGGCAAGGCCGATAGGCGTAGCCGATGGACAGCAGTTTAATATTACTGCACTTCCAACCCTTAAACCGGAAGGACGCATGTATGGAGGCAATTAAGTGATTGAATTCTGAGGGGATGCTTCGGCTGAACCGTATTGCCAAAATATGTGCCGAGAAAAGCTCCGGTGTATGCTAAGGAACCCGTACCGCAAACCGACACAGGTGGGTGGGTAGAATATACCAAGGCGTAAGAGTGAACCCTGGTTAAGGAACTCGGCAAAATAGCCCCGTAACTTCGGGAGAAGGGGTGCCTATGTTTACATAGGCCGCAGTGAAATGGCCCAACCGACTGTTTAGCAAAAACACAGCATTCTGCCAAGACGCAAGTCCAAGTATAGGATGTGACACGTGACCAATGCGGAAAGATTAAGGCAAGATGTTAGCCGCAAGGCGAAGCTTTGAACCCAAGTCCCCGTGAATGTCGGCCGTAACTATAACGGTCCTAAGGTAGCGAAATTCCTTGTCGGGTAAGTTCCGACCTGCACGAATCGTGAAACGAGTTGGGCGCTGTCTCAACCAGGTGCTCAGTGAAATTGTAATGGCGGTGAAGATGCCGCCTACCCGCAGAAGGACGGAAAGACCCTATAGACCTTAACTGTAAGCTGTCATTGGTTTTTCGATTTTCATGCTCAGCATAAGTGGGAGACTTTGAAGTGGCCTTTTAGGAGGCCATGGAGTCGCCAGTGAGATACCACCCTTGGGTGTTGGAAGATCTAACCTCATGCCTTGAATCAGGCTGGGGAACAGTGTCAGCCGGTCAGTTTTACTGGGGCGGTATCCTCCCAAAGAGTAACGGAGGAGCGCGAAGGTGGGTTCAGCACGGTTTGTAACCGTGTGTCGAGTGCATAGGCATAAACCCGCCTAACTGTGAGACCTACAAGTCGAGCAGACACGAAAGTGGGCCTAAGTGATCCGGCGGTTGAATGTGGAATTGCCGTCGCTCAACGGATAAAAGGTACCTTAGGGATAACAGGCTGATTTCATCCAAGAGTTCATATCGACGATGAAGTTTGGCACCTCGATGTCGGCTCGTCGCATCCTGGGGCTGGAGAAGGTCCCAAGGGTCCGGCTGGTCGCCGGTTAAAGCGGCACGCGAGCTGGGTTCAGAACGTCGCGAGACAGTTCGGTCCTCTATCCTCTGTGGGCGTAGGAAAATTGAGGGGTTCGGTTCCTAGTACGAGAGGACCGGAATCGACGCACCTCTGGTGTACCAGTTGTTCTGTCAAGAGCATGGCTGGGTAGCTACGTGCGGACCAGATAAGCGCTGAAAGCATCTAAGCGCCAAGCTGTTCCCAAGATGAATTTTCCCTTAAGGATCGTCGAAGACTACGACGTTGATAGGCTGGAAGTGTAAGTGTAGTAATATATTCAGCTTACCAGTACTAATAATCCGTTTGGCTTGAATCCTAATTTTGAATTCGGATATCAATGTATCGTGTAAGGCTCATGTGAGTCTTCAAGTCAGAAAATGAACTATCTCCATATGGATGTCAGAGTGCGGGTTGAATTGAGGTCTTCCTCATGCTGTCTTTTTTTACATAGCTCGATGTCTTCAGAGATACAGCCCCGACATTCAGACATGTGTCTGAACAGGGTTGCACTCTGGTGACCAGAGCGCGGTGGAACCACCCGGTCCCTTTCCGAACCCGGAAGTGAAACGCCGCAGCGCCGATGGTATTGGGACGATAGGTCCTGTGAGAGTAGGTCGTTGCCAGGTATATGCCCGGCTCCAAGAAATTGGAGCCGGGCTCTTTTTTTGTAAACTGTGTGTATGCAGTAAGCGTCCCAAAATCCACCCCCTATCCATCCGCCGCTGGCCGTACATCCTCGCCGGGATGTCCAAACCACGCCCCGAATCCATCCGGCCGCCTGACCTGCAACAGCGCCTGCTTCGCCGAAGTCGATTTCCCGCGCCAACTCCGCCCCCGCCTCGTCATCGAGTTCAGCGAAGGCCTCCGCCTTCTTCTTGAGGATGATGCCGCTGTCCCGCTCGCCGCCGGGTTCATCGCTAGTAAAATTTCCCAGGGAAATAGTAGGGCTTTCACCTATGGCGTTGCGTCCCCGGGATGCGTAAAAATTCCACATATGAGGTCACCCCGTTCGATCCACACCGAAGCCGAAGCGACGAATGATATCCGAGATGAATCCCAATTTCAAAATGATGAATTCATGGGCAGGCCGGAGTCGTTCGACACAAATGGGGGGGATGCCGCGGAGCATCGCATCCTCGAACAAATCCACCGCTCCGAATTGTTCCGGAATTACGAACGGGCGTTCGAGGATACGACCGGTCTCTCCTTGAAAATCGCATCTTCCGACGGGCATCTGGCCTTCGGTTGTTCCGAGAACCACAGGAATCCGTTTTGCGAGATGCTGGACTTGGATCATCCGACCTGTGAGGCCTGTGTCCAGACATGTTGTAAACTGGCCGTGCACGGTGAGGCGAAAACCCGCACCTCCATCTGCTTCGCCGGGCTTTCCGAAAGCAGCGTGCCGATCCGGATTGGGGAGAAAACCATTGGTTTTCTCTTCGCGGGTGAAGTGACGACCAGCCGTCTGACCGAGGCGAAGTTCGCCAAGGTCGTCGCACAACTGAAGGGATGCGGTGTGGATTACGACGAAACCAAGCTCCGCGAGGCTTATTTTTTAACCCCGGCAACCTCAAAGAGCAAATATGAATCGTTCCTCGCGCTGCTCGACGTTTTCGCCGGTCACCTGTCATTGATCGCCGACCAACTGATTCTGAATGAGAGCAACACCCAGGATCCGGGCATCCATCGCGCCCTCAAGTTCATCCATGAGAATTTGGGCGAGCCGCTCGACTTGGATCTGGTGGCCAAAAGCGCATGCCTGAGCCGCTGCTACTTCAGCAGAAAGTTCAAGGAAGCCACCCGCATTGCGTTCACCGAATATGTCGCGAGATCCCGGGTGGAGGCGGCCAAGAAGCTGCTGGCCAAACCCCAGATCCGCGTTTCCGAAATCGCGTACCAAGTGGGATTCCAATCGCTGACCCATTTCAACCGCGTTTTCAAGGGGGTGGTGGGGCTTTCGCCCACGCAATTCCGCGGGAACCACGTCGATGCGGCGCTGTATCCTAACGGCCATCACGGTCTGCATGACGGATGCAGCCCATACCTCAGGAGGTAGCCCCTTTCAGGTGAACCGAAAGATATGTGAAAGTATCGGCAAGATACGGTGAGCAACCCTCTTCGGAATAGGTCATAGTGTAAATGGAGAACGGCGGGGTATCACACGGTGCACCATCGGAAACTCCCTGTCGGGAAGCCCTCAATCTGGCGGAGGTTCCCGGCGGGAAATAAGCCGCCAGAAACACACACCATCATGAACAAACTCGCAAAATGGAATCCGCTCAATGAACTGAGCGAAGTGCAGAATCGGTTGTCGTCAATATTCGGAGGCTCAAGCCTGCGCCACATCGGTGACGCCGGCCTGGGGCTGGCCGACTGGTCGCCGCTGGTCGATGTCTCCGAGAATGACAAGGAATTCGTCATCAAGGCGGAGCTGCCTGACATCAAGAAGGAGGATGTCAAAGTCCTTATAGAGAACGGAGTCCTGCAGATCAGCGGGGAGCGCCATCTGGAGAAGGAAGAGAAGGGTAAGAAGTATCACCGCATCGAGCGGGCTTACGGCTCGTTCGAACGGAGCTTCACCCTGCCGGAAAACTCCAAGGCGGATAACATGACGGCCGAATACAAGGACGGCATGCTCACGCTCTGCGTGCCGAAAACCAAGGATGCCAGCCCGAAGGCCATCGAAGTGAAAGTCCAATGAGATGGGAACATTCTCACCGGCGACCGTTCGTCGGCCGCCGGTGCTCCCCCCCCGAACCCGCCGAAGGGCACATCCCTGCGCCCTTCGGTACTTCCCCTTTTCCGATAACACCTTTCCAATGCCATGAACGCACAACTATCCACCCTACGGGAATATGCAGTCCATATCCCAGCCGCCCGAGCCTTGCTCCACGGCGATCTCGCGATCCCGGCCGGAGCCACCGGTCTGGTGATATTCGCCCATGGCAGCGGCAGCAGCCGCTTGAGCCCGAGGAACCGGATGGTCGCCGAGGTGATGCACAACCATCACCTCGCCACCCTTCTCTTCGATCTCCTGACACCTCCGGAGGCCATCGCGGAGGAAACCACGGGGGAACTCCGTTTCAACATTCCTTTCCTGACATCCCGGCTGATCTCCTCGATCCGCTGGGCGCGGCAGAACAAGACCATCAATAAGCTAGGCATCGGGCTTTTTGGCGCCAGCACGGGAGCGGCGGCCGCTCTTTGCGCCGCGGCCGAAATCCGCGAGATCCAGGCCGTCGTCTCGCGCGGGGGACGCACCGATCTGGCGGGATGCGCCGCCGAGAGTGTGTTCGCCCCTACGCTGCTGATCGTCGGTGAGAAGGATAGGCCGGTCATGGCATGGAACGAGGAAACCCTGCTCCGACTCCCCGGCATCAAGCATCTCGTCCGGATCGCCGATGCCACCCATCTCTTTCAGGAGACCGGTGCCCTTGAGGAGGTGGCTTCCACGGCCTCCGCTTGGTTCGGACATTATCTCTCACCCAACGAATAGGAAGGAACCACACACAGTGAAAACTAGATCCCCAATACGCACATTCCCCAACCGCAAGGAAGCCGGCAGGCTGCTCGCCGCCTCGCTGGCGGACTTCCGGGACACCGAAGACCTCATCATCCTCGCGCTTCCGCGCGGCGGTGTCCCGGTCGCCGCCGAGGTATCCAGCTATCTCGACAAGCCCTTTGATCTCCTGATCGTCCGCAAGATCGGTGTGCCGGGTCACGAGGAAGTGGCCATGGGAGCCATTGCGACAGGCGGAGTGAGGGTTCTGAGCCATGATCTGATCGGCAGCTTGGGTCTCACCCAGCACCAGGTGAGCGCGGCGATCCAACGGGAAACCGGGGAAATCGCCCGCAGGGAGAAACTCTATTGCGACGGCAGACCCATGCCGGAGGTCGCGGGACGCACGGTCATCATCGTGGATGATGGCATCGCCACCGGCTCCACCATGTCGGCGGCCGTCGCTTTGCTCCGCCATCAGGGTGCGAAGCGGATCGTAGTCGCAGTCCCCGTCGCCCCGAGCGACACCATCGACCGTCTGAGCGAAGAGGCGGACGATGTGGTTGTGCTGATGGAGCCATATCCCTTCCGATCGGTCGGCCAATGGTATGATGATTTTTCGCAGACCAGCGACGAGGAGGTTCGCAAGCTGTTGGCCGCGATTTCCCCGATTCGCGAAGCGAGGGAGCGCAAGCCCGATGCCCCACGGCACGGGAAAACTCTGCTGCATGAGATCCGTGACCAAGCCAGGCCCCTGACCGGCTCATATGGGGATTACGATGGGCTCCTGCAGATGATCGGCGACGCCAGAGTCGTCCTGCTCGGCGAGGCCTCCCACGGCACCCACGAGTTCTACCGGCAGCGCGCCGCGATCACCAAGCGCCTGATCACCGAGAAAGGGTTTAACGCGGTGGCGGTGGAAGCAGACTGGCCCGACGCCTACAGGGTCAACCGCTTCGTGCGCGGGGAGTCCGGAGACGCCGAGAGCGTGGAGGCGCTGGAGGGCTTCGAGCGATTTCCCTCCTGGATGTGGAGAAACGCCGACGTGCTCGATTTCGTAGGCTGGATGCGGAGCCATAACGACAATGCCAGTTCGTATGACCGTCAGGTGGGCTTCTACGGGCTCGATCTCTACAGCATCCACAAATCGATCAACGAGGTCATCGCCTATCTCGAACTGCGGGATCCGGAGGAGGCGGCGAAGGCGAAAATCCTCTACGGTTGCATGGATCGCTACGGGAAGGATCCGCAGAGCTACGGGATGATGGTCGGGGCAGGCATGGGCGCGGGCTGCCGCACCGAGGTGATCCAGCAGCTTGTCGATCTCCGCACCAAGGAGGCGGAACTCCTCGCGCGCAACGGCCAGGCTGCGGTGGACGAATTCTTCTTCGCCGAGCAGAACGCCCGGCTGGTCAAGAACGCGGAGCTATACTACCGGAAAATGTTCCATTCCGACGTATCATCCTGGAACCAGCGCGACGAACACATGATGGAAACCCTTGTGGAACTTGTCCATCACCTCCAGTCCTGCCACGGATCGGCCAAGGTGGTCGTATGGGCGCACAACTCGCATCTCGGCGACGCCCGCGCCACCGCCATGGGACGGAACGGCGAATGGAACATCGGTCAGTTGGTGCGTCAGGCGTTTCCCGGCCAGTGCCGGCTGATCGGTTTCACCACCTTTGCGGGAACCGTCACCGCCGCCTCAGGCTGGCATCTTCCTGCGGAAAGGAAACAGGTACGTCCCGGGATGGAGGGCAGCTTTGAGCACCTGTTCCACCATGTCGGGATTCCCAATTTCTGGCTCGACCTGACACGGGACAATCCGGCGGTGGAGGGACTGAGGGAGCAACGCCTGGAGCGGGCGATCGGGGTGATCTACCGCCCGGACACCGAGCGCCGAAGCCACTATTTCGAGGCGAGTCTGGCCGACCAGTTCGACGCCGTCATTCACTTCGATACCACACGGGCGGTCGAACCCCTCGATTGCAATGCGGAGTGGGAAAAGGGCGAGATACCGGAGACTTACCCGTGCGGACTCTGAGTGGTGGGACACGATCCTGACCGAATAAACCCATGAAAAAAATCATCGACGCGCTTGATTTCTCCAGCGCCACCTCGGTCGTAATGGAACACGCCATCAGCCTGGCAAAATCCAATAACTCGGAGTTGCTGCTGCTTGGCAGTTTGGCCGAGGGAATGGCCCGGAAGGCCACCGTTCCCACTCTCATCGTGCCGGCTCCTCCCGCGTGACCCGCGCGGATGTTTCCTCAGACTCATGGAAAAGCCGTGGCGGGGCTTCGGTAATACCGGTCTTTTGATCCTGCGGCAGGCGCCTAGAGGAACCGCTCTTCCAGATCCGCCAAGGGGATTTTCGTCAGGTCTCCGGCCTCGCAGCGGGACAAGCAGCGTCGGGTGAGTTCGGGCAACGCCTCCTGTAAATTCGATAAGATGGTCGAGGGCGCGACGAGTTGCCAGCCGGGATAGCCAGCAACGGATATGATTTCGTCGATCTTGGCGGCGACACGATGCAGTGCCTCGGATTCGAGATGCTCTTCGAGTTCGTATTCCTCGCCATAGGACATGCCGGCTCCTTGCGCGGAAGCCCCCCCCTGACGGAAGCGCCCCGCCTGGTCGGTGACGGCCTGGTGAACGGAGACCGGGCGCATCTCGACCGGGCTGCCGGGCGCTTCAAGTAGGTGGGACTGGTCGAGCGGATCGTCACCGCTTTCCTTGAAGACCAGGAACCGGACTCTTCCCAAATTGGCGAGAACTAGGATTTTTTGCATAGGTTTTGGGGGTTTTGACATTACCAAGCTGCAACCTATAAGAGTGCACGTCAAGCGGCGAGGCGCTGTCCGGCAGAGGGTGCCTAGCAAAGGGCAATTCACGCGCATCGGGCGGTTGGGTGGCATCCGGACTTCCATCCTGCGTTCGACCGACGGGAAATCCCATTTGGCGGGAGATTGCACAGAGGGGCATCGCGATCTTCATCCACTATGTCTTCCTCGGGTTTTGTTTGGCATGGCGGATGCAATCCGCCGCCACGGCTCACGCGTGCTTTGCGTGCCACTCGTGGTAAACCTTCGGGGAAATCTCTGAGGGCTTGATTTCGGAACGGCCGCCCCAGAAGACATTGGTGTAGGAGATGGGGATACCGATGGATCCGAGATGCTTGTCGATGGCGGCCTTGTGGGCGAGGACGCGGTCTTTCTCGGTGCCGTGGACGACGCCCATGATGTTCACATCGCCGAACTGCGGGCCGCCTTCGCGCCAGTAGCAGTGGGTCATGCAGAAATGGCGGCCGACCTCGCCGCCGGCCTCGATCTCGCGACCTTTCGGGATGGCCCAGTGGAAAAGGCCGTTGAAGCGGGTGACGCGCTCGCCGGTTTCGGCGGAGGGTTTCACGTGTTCGAGAAAAGTGGAGAAACGGCCGATGACTTTTTTCGTGTTGAGTGTTTCGGCGACCTCGCAGAAGCGGTCGAGCGAAACACCGGCCTGTGCGGCGCGTTTTTCCCACGGGTTTTCGCAGATCTCATCGAGCGTGAGTTCCTCTTTGAGAATGAGCAGGATGTCCCATTCCTCTTCGCTGAGATCGGCGGGGACGGTGGTCATCATCACGGCGGGTTCTTCGGATTTCTCGCCGGGTTCCATGGTTTTGCGGCGCACGTGGCCGACGCCGAGGGCGAAAACCCCGTTGGCGGGCATGAGCAGGTATTCGGTCGCTCCGGTGAGTTGCAGGAGCTTGGTGGCGTGGAAATCGAGGGACTCGCCGACGGGGACTTTGAGGGTTGTCCAAAGCCGGTAACCGGATCCGGAGACTTCGGTATCAGTGGAGCGGATCACCACGTGGCCGGAAAAGGGGTCTTCTTTTGCCATGAACTCGAAGGCGTCGTTGAGTTTCTCTTCCGGCACTTTCCATGCAACCAGCGCGCCGTGGGCGAGTTTTGTGGCGAGCATTGTCTGGCGCACGCGGCGGATGATGCCTGCCTCCTGCATTGCGCGGATGCGTTCGATCACGGTTTCGAGAGAGACACCGGATTTATCGGCGATGACCTGGAACGGATGGCGCTGGAAACCGGATACGAGGTCTTCGGAAATGGCGAGGATCTTCGCGTTGATGGGATCGGAGATGGAGGAGGGGATAGATGAGGTCATCGGGGCGATAGTTGAACATCGATCATCGAACGTCCAACATGGAACATCGGATGGGGAAAATTTCGTAGAATTTGCGGAAGGTTGCTGGGGACAGAATGTCCCCGCGACGGACTGGGACTGCAAGTCCCAGCCACGATTTTGCTCAACGCAGGAGCGTTTCCAGATACTCCAGGGCTTCCTCGTGGGTGGTGAGGCGGTTTTCGAGCTGCTCGGTCTGGATTTTCTCGAGGACATCCTTGAAGCGCGGGCCGGGCTTGAGACCTCGGGCGATGAGGTCTTTGCCGGTGACGAGCGGGGGCGGGATGAGGGGTTCGTGTGAGAATTCCTCGGCCTTTTCGTTGAGGAAATCGTAGTTATCGGTGAAACCGTTCGAGGAGGCGCAGTCCACGCGGTGGAGTTCCATTTCCTCGGGAAATGTCGGTTCCGACATGAATCGCTTGAGCTTTGCTTTCCGCATCTGCTGCACGTTCATGAACTGCATGTGGCGTGAAACCATGTGCGCGGCATTGCGGATTACGGCGTTCGGGTAACGCAGGCGGGTGAGGATTTCGGTGGCCATATCCGCTCCTAGGGAGTCGTGACCATTGAAACGGATGCGCCCGTCGGGATCGATGGTGCGGGTGGGTGGCTTGGCGATGTCGTGGAGCAGAGTGGCGAGACAGAGCTCCAGCGGCGCATCGGGTGCGAGCATTTCCAGCATGATGCAGGTGTGGGTGTAAACGTCGCCTTCGGGATGCCATTCGGGCGGCTGTTCACAACCGATCAGGGGCAGGACTTCGGGGAGGAAATGGTCGATCAGGCACGAATCGACCAGCAGCTCAAGTCCGCGGCGGCGGTTCGGGGAGACGATGATTTTCGAAAACTCGTCGCGGATGCGTTCAGGGGAGATTTTGTCGAGGAGATGGCCGTTTTCATGGATCGCGGCGAAAGTTTTTGGCTCGATAGGGAAGCCGAGGGTGGTGGAAAAACGGACGGCGCGAAGCAAACGGAGGGCATCTTCCTGAAACCGGTGCGAGGGTGTGCCAATCGCGCGTATGATCTTTGACTCTAGGTCGCGGACACCTTCCACGTGATCGATTACCCCGCCGGTTTCGGGGTCTTCGAAAAGCCCGTTGATCGTGAAATCGCGGCGGTGGGCATCCTCCTCCGGGGTGGAGAAAGTGACGGAATCCGGCCTGCGTCCGTCGCCGTATGATCCGTCCGTGCGAAAAGTGGCGATCTCGATGTGGTGGCCTTCGTGTTTCGCGATGACTACGCCGAAGTGCGCTCCGACCTCGTTGGAGCCAGGGAAAAGGCGGAGAACCTCGGACGGGGTGGCGGAGGTGGCGATGTCGTAGTCCTTCGGTTCAAGCCCGAGGAGTTTGTCGCGCACACAGCCGCCGGCGAAACAGGCTGTGTGGCCGGCGTTCTTGAGCTGGATCGCAAGGTTCGTGGCGGCGGCGCGGGTGGTCATGTTCCGCGTGGAGAGTCCGTGGGAGCGGTCGCCTTGTCAAAAGGCAAACCGCATCGGCTTCTCAATCCTTGTCCTTATCCTTGCCGTCGTCGATCTTGGATAGCACCTCGACCTTTACCGGAGCGATTCCACGCTGCACGAAGCCGAGTTTCTCGGCGGTGCCGATGGTCACATCGATTACCCTTCCCTTGATGAAGGGGCCGCGGTCGTTGATCGTGACGATCTCGGATTTCTCGTTGGCAAGATTGGTGACGCGAACCTTGGTGCCCATAGGAAGAGTCTTATGGGCAGCGGTTGGGGCGTTGTTGCAAAGGCGCTGGCCGCTGGCGGTTCTGGTGCCGTAGTTCGTTTTGATCGAATACCAAGAAGCTTTGCCCTGTTCGGTGGCTTTCACCTGATAACCGGCCTCCCGAAGCTCGCAAAGTGCGACGGAGTTCGGCTCGCTGGTGCTTGCGCAGCTTGGGACGATGGCTAGGAAGGCCAAGCCTAACATCGCGGTTTTCAGGTTCCGTATCATATTTCTCTCACGTTGGGTTTCGTTTTGGAAGAGCCGCAATAATGTGATTTTATGTGTATGGCAAAGAAAAATTTCTAGCCGGCATCTGACCCATGGGGACCGTTCTACCATCACCCTCATCGCCGAATGTAGAACCCTTGCCCGCTGGATATCCGCGGATGTGTCCCGGTCAGACCGGCGCCGGGACTTTCGCGACGAGATCTCTCACGATCTGGCGGGCATCCATGCCGGAGTATTTGGATTCTGGGAGGAGCACGAGGCGGTGCGCGATGACGTCTTCGGCGACGGATTGGATCACCTCCGGCACGACGAACTCGCGGCCTTCGAACAGCGAGATGACCTGCGATACTTTCATCAAGGCAAGCGATGCGCGGGGGCTGGCGGCGAGCTGGATCTCGGGTAGGCCGCGTGTCGCCGCGACGAGGGAGACGGCGTAGTGCCGCAGCTCGTCGCTGAAACGAATCTGGCGGGACGCGGCGGAAATCTGCATCGCCTGCTCGCGAGTCAGGACCGGTTGCATGGCATCGACCGGATGGCTTTCGCGCTGGTCGGCGAGGATCATCGCCTCGTCCGCTGCGCTCACGTAGCCGAGCTTGCACTGCATCGCGAAGCGATCCATCTGCGCCTCGGGCAGGGGATACGTGCCGCGGAACTCGACCGGATTCTGCGTGGCGATCACGAAGAAGATCCCATCGAGATCGTAGCGGTTTCCCTCTACGGTCACCTGCCGCTCGCCCATCGCTTCTAACAGGGCGCTCTGGGTGCGCGGCGAGGCGCGGTTGATTTCATCCGCCAGCAGGATGTCGGTGAAGACCGGGCCGTGGTGGAAACGGAATTCCTGCGTGCGCGGATCGAGCACCGAGACGCCGAGGATATCCGAGGGTAGCAGATCCGGCGTGAACTGCACCCGCTTGAACTCCGCTCCGCCCACCGATTTCGCAATGGCCTTTGCCAGTGTCGTTTTTCCGGTGCCGGGGAAATCCTCCAGCAGCACGTGCCCGCCAGAAAACAGGCACGCAAGAACCCGGCGCACCGTGCCTTCCTGCCCGCGCACCACCGCATTCACCGCCTGCTCCAGCCGATTCGCCCATTCCGTTTCTATCATGTTGTTCCGCCCATAGTCGCCACCGATGTGCCGGTTTCAATGCGGAAAAGAAATCTTGTTCATCTAAATCGGCTGGGAACGCGAGTCTGTGACTCGCAAGCGCATGATCGGAGAAAGAAGCCGAGCTTCGAGGCTGAGCACTTTCGCTTATTCATAGGCATGCGGGTTTCAAACCCGCGTTCCCAAATTCATTCCCTCGCGCGGCTATCGAGCCAGAGGGTGACGGGGCCGTCGTTGATGAGTGAGATTTGCATGTCCGCGCCGAAGATTCCACGGGCGACGGGCTTGCCGATCTCGGCGGAAAGCGACGCGCAAAAAGTTTCGTTAAGCGGCTCCGCGAGATCCGGCGGGGCGGCGGCGAGGAACGAGGGGCGGTTGCCTTTCTTCGTGGCGGCGTGGAGGGTGAACTGGCTGACGACGAGCGCCGCGCCCCCGGTGTCGAGAAGCGAGCGGTTCATTTTTCCCTCCTCATCCGGGAAAATTCTCATCCGCGCGATCTTTCCGCACAGCCATGCGATATCCGATTCGTCATCGCCCGCACCGATGCCGAGCAGAACCAGGAAACCTTCACCGATCTCTGAAACAATCGTTCGATCAATCGTCACCGAGGCGGTTGAAACTCTTTGAAGAAGCGCGCGCATGGCGGGAAAATGGCGGTTGTTCACAGTTGTTCCAGATGATTTTACGCCTGCCTCCGGTTAGAAATCGCCAAGCGCCCACGCGTCGCCCAATCTCGCCCCCACCTATGGCCGAACCCGCAAAATCCACCCCGATCAATCTCTTTTCCCAGAAGCGCGAGGAGACGGTGGACGATGTGACACGCGCCCTGCCGCACGCCGTCGGTCCGGAGAAATCGTTGCTTTCCACGATGCTGCAGGATCCGCAGGAATACATCGGGCTGGCGATCGAGGAGCGGCTCACGGCGGCGCATTTCTACCTACCGAACCACTTGACGCTGTTCGGTTTCCTGACCGAGCTTTTCGAGGCTGGGCATCAGGTGGAGCTGGTCTCGCTGGTGCAGAGGTTGCTGGATCGTGGGCTGCTGGAGAAATGCGGCGGGCCCGGATATCTGACGGAGCTTTACACCTATGCGCCGAGTCCCGGGCACTTCCGCCATCACCTCCAGCATGTGAAGGACAAGTTCATCCTGCGCTCCATCATCCGCAGCTCGAATGAGGCGGTGGCCATGGCTTACGAGGCTCCCGATGAGGTGCCGGAGCTACTCGATTCCGTCGAGCAGTCGATCCTCGCGATCCGCGAAAGCGCCGAGGTCGCCCAGGCCGCGACGCTGAAACAAACGGTGGAGGAGGTGATGCGGAATTTCCAGATGCTGCTTTCGAAGGAAAAGGTCTCGCTGGGCATCAGCACCGGCTTCGAGGTGCTCGACCAGAAATCCGGCGGACTGAAGGCGGGGGAGATGTTCGTCGTCGCCGCGCGGCCATCGATGGGCAAGACCTCGTTCATGATGAACATCGTGGAGAATATCTGCCTCGACCAAGGTAAGCCATGCATGGTGTTTTCCTGCGAAATGAGCTCCGCCCAGCTCGTGCAGCGCCTGCTATTCGCCCGAGCGAAGTTCGCCGCCTCTAAGCTGACCCGCGGCTACACGCCGATAAAGCAGGAGCTGGAGCGCGTGCGGAACGCCTCGGTGCAGATCGTCAACTCGAAGCTTTTCATCGACGACACCGCCGGCATTTCCATCAACGAGCTCCGCGCCAAGGCACGCCGCAAGAAGCGCGACGAGGACATCCAGTTCATCGCCATCGACTATCTCCAGCTCCTGAAATCCCGCACGAAACAGGCGGAAAACTCCCGTGAACGCGAGATCGCGGAAATTTCCGGCGGCATCAAGGCTCTCGCCAAGGAACTCAATATCCCCATCCTCATCCTCGCCCAGCTCAACCGCGGCCCTGAAGGTCGCACAGGAAAAAGCCTCGGCATCCCGCGCATGTCCGACCTCCGCGAATCCGGCGCGATCGAACAGGACGCCGACCTCGTGGGTCTCCTATACCGTAGCAAATACTACGCGGAAAATGACGAGGATCGTGCCGCCCTAGAGGGTAAGGCCGAGCTGGTGCTCGCCAAGAACCGCAACGGCGAGACCGGCGGCATCCCGCTCACCTTCGTCGAGGAACTCATGCGCTTCGAGTCCGGCCCGCCCGCCGAGGAGCCGGAGTGAAGTAGTCAATCAACAGGGTTTTTGAATGTTTTTCCGCGCGAGGATCCCGTATTTCGGAGCGAAGGCCAGCGATGCGAAAAATAGTGCGGCCTGCACTAGAACGATGCAGCCGCCAGTCGAGGCATCGAGGTGGTAGCTGACCAGAATACCGGTGACGGTCGCGGCTACGGCGGAGGCAGCGGCAATGATGAGCATTTTATCAAAGCGATCCGTCCAGAGGTGGGCGACGCAGCCGGGTGTCACCAGCATGGCGACAACAAGGATGATGCCGACCGCTTGCAGCGCCACGACGATGGCCAGCGAGAGCAGTGAGAGGAGGAGGTAGTTGAGGAATTTGTCCGGCAAGGCCATGACCCGTGCCTGGCCGGGATCGAAGCAGATCAGCAGCAAATCCCTCCGCAGCAGCAGGGTCACGAACAGCACGACTCCGCCTAGCCCAAAAGTCTGCCACATCTGAGCCTTGCTGATGCCGAGGATGTTACCGACGAGAATGTGGTCGAGGTGCATGTCCGATGGCGTGCGGCTAAAAAGGACGAGCCCAAAGGCGAACAGCCCCGTGAAAACCACCCCCATCGCGGTGTCCTCCTTGATGCGGCTGTTTCGTTTGAGGAAACCCGCACCGGTCGCGCAGAACAGCCCCGCGATGAACGCGCCGATCGCCAGCGGAATACCCACGATGTAGGCGATGACGATACCGGGCAGCACCGCGTGTGAAACCGCGTCGCCCATCAACGACCATCCTTTCAGCACGAGGAAACAGGAAAGCACCGCGCACATCGCCCCGATCAGCGCCCCGACGAGAAGCGCATCCACCATGAAGGCGTGTTGGAGAGGTTCGAGGAAAGCGTTCATGCCGCAGTGTGCCGTGAAAAAGGTTTGACCCGTCCGTAGGCTGCAACGGGGGTGCTAAACTCTTGGGGAGCACACGCGCCCTCGCGTGTTATTTCCGACGCCCTCGTCGGAAACCTTATGGAATGGTATGGACGGCGAGTCTTCGGCGAGGGCGCCAAAGACAACACGCGGGGGCGCGTGTGCTCCCCGTGGATGCTTCGCGCCCTCCCGTATCCGTCACTTGGAACTTCAACGAATACCAAGTCTTTTGTAACTCTTCTTGGATTAAAGTTCATTCGCGTTCATTCGCGGTTGATTGATTTCAATAAGCACAGCGCCGCCCGCACGGATTGCCCGGCGGGAGGCGAGCATGCCGCGCTTCGGGGCGAAGACGAAGGCGGCGAGAAAGACGAGTGTCTGCAAAGTCACGATGCAGCCGCCGGTCGCGCCGTTGATGTAATAGCTCGCGTAAGCACCTGCGAGCGAGGTCGCCACGCCGAATGCCGCGGAGAGCCACATCATCGTCCCGAAGCGGTCTGTTAGAAGGTAGGCGGTTGCTCCGGGCGTGATGAGCATCGCCAAAACGAGAATCGCGCCGACCGCTTGCAGCGCGGCCACGCAGGTCGCGGCGAGCAGCGCCAGCAAGGTGACGTGCAGGGCACCGGCCTTCAACCCGAGCGAGCGGGCTTGGTTCGGATCGAAGCAATACAGCATGAGATCCCGCCATTTGAAACCGATCACCAGCAAGGTCACCGCGCTGATCCCGACGACCTGGAGGATATCGGGATCCGCGATGGCGAGGATGTTTCCGTAGAGAATCGTTTTCAGATCCACACCGGAGGGGAAAAGGGAAATCAGCACGAGTCCGAGCGCGAAGAACGAGGTAAACACGATGCCGATGGTCGCGTCCTCACGGATGCGGCTCTGGGCGCGGATGAAAGCCATCGCGCCCGCCGCCAGCAGCCCGGCGATGAAGGCGCCCAGCACGAAAGGGAAACCGAAGATGTAGGCGATCACCACGCCTGGAACCACTGAGTGGGAGAGCGCGTCACCCATCAGTGACCAGCCTTTGAGCGTCACGAAAGGGGAGAGGAAACCGCAGATCCCGCCGACCAGCGCGCTGACCCAGATGGCACGGATCATGTAGTCGTATTGAAACGGAACGGTCAGGGATTGTAGGAATTCAGTCATCGGTCGTTTGGGTGGGGACTACAAGTCCCCACGACGGACTGGGACTGTAAGTCCCAGCCACGGTGTTTGCTCATCACTCATGTTCCTCCCGGCGTTTGCGCAACAACTCCTCGTGTTTCCCCCGATCCATGTATTCGAGGTGGCCATCCTTGCCGAAGACCAGCGGGCGCTCGTCGTCGCTGAGCACGGTGACTGCGCGCCCATCGTGGGATTGGATCGTGGAGCGCTCGAACTGGAATTCGCGGAGCACGCCGCCGAAGGCCGCCGCGAGGTTCTGCGCGGTGAAGACCTCCGCCGTCGGTCCATAGGCGAGGACAGTGCGGTTGATGAGGACGACCTGGTCGCAGAATTCCGGCACGCTGCCGAGGTTGTGGGTGGAGACAAAAATGATCGCGCCCGATTTCCTCAGTTCGTGCAACAGCCCGATGATCGCCTCCTCCGTTTTCACATCCACCCCGGTGAACGGCTCATCTAACAGGATCACCCGCCCGCCCTGAGCGAGGGCGCGGGCGAGGAAGACGCGTTTCTTCTGCCCGCCGCTCAGCTCGCCGATCTGGCGGTCGCGGAACTCCCACATGGAGACGCGCCGCAGGCTTTCCTCGACCAACCGCTTGTCCGCCGCGCGGGGGATGCGCATGAAGTTCATCGCGCCGTAGCGTCCCATCATCACCACGTCCCACACACTCACGGGAAACTGCCAATCGACATCTTCCGATTGCGGGACATAGGCGACTAGGTGTTTTTTCAGCGATTCCTTCACCGGCATTCCGTTGATGCGTACGCGCCCGGCCGTGGGGTTCACAAAGCCCATGATGCTTTTGAAAAGAGTCGATTTTCCGCTGCCGTTCACGCCCACCAGCGCACAGATCGTGCCGGCTCCGAGGCGGAAACTGGCATCCGATAGCGCTTGATGGCCGTTTGGATAGACGACGGAAACGCCCTCTACATCGAGACTGACTTCATCCGTTTTCATTCGGGTTTGAGAAATCCTTTCACAAGGGTGTCTGCGTTCGTTTCGAGCAGTCTCAGGAAAGTGGGCGCCGGGCCGTCGGGGCCGGTGAGGGAATCGACATAAAGCACGCCACCGTAGCTCGCGCCGGTTTCCTTCGCGACCTGGCGCATCGGCTTGTCGCTCACCGTGCTTTCCGAGAATACCACCGGGATGCCGTTGTCGCGGACGGTGTCGATCACTTTCCTGACCTGTTGCGACGTGCCTTGTGCATCGGCGTTGATCGGCCAGAGGTAAAGTTGCTTCATACCGTAATCGGCGCAGAGATACGAGAACGCGCCCTCGCTGGTCACCAGCCAACGCTTCTGTTCCGGGATCGCGGCGAGCTTCTCGCGCACCGGTTCGACGAGCGCCTTGAGCTTTGCGGTGTAGGCGGCGGCGTTGGTGTTGTAGGTCACCTCGTTGCTGGGATCCATTTTCACCAAGGCCTTGCGGATATTTTCGACATAGATCACCGCGTTGGCGGGCGACATCCAGGCGTGGGGGTTTGGCTTGCCGGTGTAGGGGCCTTCGGAGATTCCCATAGGTTCGATTCCCTCGCTCAGCACCGCCGAGGGCACGTTCTTCACGTTCTGGAAAAATTTCTCAAACCAAAGCTCCAAGTTCATGCCGTTCCAGAGCACAAGATCCGCACCCTGTGCTTTCACGATGTCCTTCGGCGACGGGTCGTAGCCGTGAACTTCTGCGCCAGGCTTGGTGATCGATGCCACGATCGCCGCGTCGCCCGCCACCTCCCGTGCCATATCGGCGATGATTGTGAAGCTCGTCACCACGAGTTTTTTCCCGTCGTCCGCCGGGGGGGTGGAATCACCACAGCCCAGCAAGAGTAGAAGGGAAAAGGGAGTGAAGAGGCGGCAGAAATTCATACACGACAGTTTACCGAACGATACTTCGTTTCAACAAAGAATTTTAGACTAGGCTAATTTTTTGGGTGATTTGCGGATCTGCTCCGATCGATCAGCACTTACTGTTACGTCTCCGGCAGCACCCAGCCATCCGCTACCATATCGTGAATCACGACCTGATTGCGGTTTTCTTTGCCTTCCGGGAAACGAATTTTTAGCGTGACTGCGGAGGAGGCGGATTTCTCGGGCGGTCGCAAGCGTTCATCAAGCAGTGAGTTCCGCTCGATATAGCCGTAGAGGGTGTGCGCACCGTCTGGGGACGACAATCGGTAAGCGCGCCATTTCGAATCGTCAGCGAAACCGAAATTGTAGTAATCGACCGTTCTGAGCTTTGCGCGGATGAGTATGGGACGCTGAGGTTTCGTCTCGATGATCTGGTCCCATGGCATCTCCGACCACCCGACCCAGCTTTCCCAATCGATTTTCAGCCCGTCCTTGTCATCGAAGAACGCGAGCTGGACCACTTTAAAATCTGTGGTGAGGATCGACACGGCGGCGAAAGAATCCTTGTAGCTAACCTGACCGGAGACATTGAACTTGGAAATGGCTGTGGCATGGATCTTACCGTTGGGATAATAAGTATAAATTTTGGCTCTCATTTTTTCGCTGTCACGAACCAAGGGCAGGATTTGATCGACCCTTGTTGCTGCCAAAAATTTTTCCGCGTTGGGCCTGGCGAGAGAAAGGAACTCGCTCTGGCTGCGTCGCATGATTTTGGGTAATTCGATGGATTCATCGAGTTCCTCGTCCGGCAGTAGCAGCGGCGTATTTGTGATTTCTTTCTGCTCAGCTTTGTTTTCTACGGAAGCTTTCGCATTTTTCTCTTTGAAAAGAAAATAGGCCGACCCGAAAATCGTGGTGATAACGGTTGTCCATATCGCGACAGTACGCAGGGCTCGCGCGTTCTTATTTTTCTTCGAGCGCCATGTGCCGGCGCTAGCTTCCCAGTCTGGCGTTTCTCCTTCCTTGGTCTTTTTTTTACGCTTGCTGCGACTGCGCCTGTCGTCGCGTGGATCTTTCCTTTCGTTCTGAGTGGAATCGATTGGCTCCTGTGGGATAACGAGCGGTGCCGTCCCTTCACCCTCGTGAGGTATCCTTAGCATGCGGCGGCAAGATGGGCAGATAATCCCCTTGCCGTCATGATCACGGGACAAGCGGAATACGAAACGACAGTCCGGGCAAACAAAGGCGCTCCATCGCCTTGGCGCAGTGGGTTCCTGTTCGGTGGTGGGCACGCCCAAAGCTGCGCCGGGTACCTTCTTGTTAGCAAGCTTCACCTCAGCCGTCTTCAATGAAAAATCTACCGGCCCGCCTCCGCAACCGCCTCCCTCCCGGGAGGTTCACGCTGGCCGATGACATAGGTTCCAGCATTGCTACGCAGTTTTCTAGCAAGGCTCCGCTGATATCGGTGACCCCATTTGATTTTAGGAAATCTGCGATGGCATGGACACGCAGCGCTTCCGGTAATCCGCGCATCACACCCAGATGGAGGCGTCCCTGCGGATCGAGAACCGCTGCTTTTTCCAGCGCCCATTCCATCACCTCACGCAGCGCCGCATCGCTCCGCGCCGCACGGGCGAGCAGGGGGGAAACATCACGTTTCGCGATCTCCGCCAGCAGCGGCAGCGCCTCGTTGCGGATCCGGTTGCGGGTCACATCGTTCACGCGGTTGCTGGCATCCTCGCGCCATTTCAGTTTCCGCTCCTCCATCCATGCCCGCAAATCCGCCTTCCGGATACCTAGAAGCGGGCGGTGAACTTCCATCCGCATCCCGCCCATTTCCATCTCGGAAACCTCCTGCATCCCCCGGCAGCCGTGAGATCCGCGCATCAGGTTCCACAGCACCGTTTCCGCCTGATCATCAAGATGGTGCGCCATAAACATCGTTTGCATCGTTTATTTAAAGCAATAGACGCAAACAACCGATGTCTGGCATTTCTGCCCGCCGTTTCAAGGGATTCCCCGCTTTCGGCCATCTGTTTCCTGAGGTCGGTCTTGGCGGTTTCCACGGAAAAACCCAGTTTCTCCGCCGCGCGTTTGACGAAGCGAACGTCCGCCGCGGACTCGCGCCCGCGCAGGCCGTGATCGAGATGGCAGACGATTACATGGCGGAAGCCCGCCTCTTTGAGCAGGTGCATCAGCGCCATCGAATCCAGCCCACCCGAAACCCCAATGAGCCAACGCTTCCTGCGCTCGGCGGCGGGCGGCCACGGGATGGGGAGGGGGGAGGTCATTTCGTGTTCTCGAACCTCATCCTCTCCCCGGTAAGTGGGTGATTGAAAACCAGTTTCCATGCTTCCAACTCCATCGGTGCGTCGCCCACATCGAGCGTCTGCTTGTCGCCCATTTTCCCGCCGGGCAGGTAGGTGGGATCGCCGACGATGGGCAGATCCATTTCCCAAAGATGCACGCGGATCTGGTTCGTTCGACCGCTGCCGAGCCGTGCTTCCAGTAGTGCCGTCCCGTCGGCTAGCCGTTCGATCACGCGGAAATCCGTCCGCGCTGCCAAGCCGTCCTCATCCACCACCCGCGCGCCGGGGCCTGTGGGTTCTGCGGAGATTGAGCTTTCGCAGGTTATTTCATCCCAATCCGGCGCGCCTAGCACGCGCGCGCGGTAGATTTTCTCGACCCTGCCTTCGAGAAACTGCCGTTGCAGCAACCGGCAATAATGACGCGTCCTCGCAAACAGCACTAGACCCCGTGTGTTCGCATCGAGTCGATGCGCGGGACGCAGGAACTTTGGCTCATACACTTGGTTGAGTAGGTGTTGAAGGGTGTTGCGGTGATACCGTCCGCTGGCGTGCATCGGCAGCGGCGCGGGTTTTTCGATCACCACCACGGCCTCGTCGTCCCACACGACGCGGATGCCCTTCGCGACCTCCGGCTCCACATCCGGTGGAAAAATTTGCAGGATCCGCTCCCCGGCGCGGACGATGTGATCCATCCCGCGCGGTTTCCCGCCGTAGCTCACGAAGCGTCTTTCCGCGCCGCGCCGTGCCCACTCCTCGCCGGGGATTTGCGGAAATTGGTCGGCTAGGACATCGCCGAGCGTGCAGCGGTCATATTTAGCCGCCACGTTTATCGGTCTGCGGTTTTCCAGCGGCACGGAGCCGGGCAACACCTCGCATAGCGCATCGAGTTTCGCCTGCGCCGACGCGATGCGCGCCGCCATTTTTTCCGGCTCCGGCTTGAAACAATACGGGCAGGTTTTTCCCGCCAGATACCGCACATCCTCCTGATCCTCCGCGTTCAGTGGAGCCTGGCAGGCGTAGCACACCGCCGTATCGGTCTCCTGCAACGCCGGATCCACGCCTACGCGCTGGTCGAACACGAAGCATTCGCCATCGTAGTGATCCCCGCCGCACTCCTCGAAGTATTTCAGGATGCCGCCGTCGAGCTGATAGATGTTTTTGAAACCCTCCATCTCCATGAACGGTCCCGCTTTCTCGCAGCGGATGCCGCCGGTGCAGAACATCACTACGGTCTCGTCCTTCATCGTATCTGGCAGCTCGCGCACTGCCTGGGGAAACTCCCGGAACGTGCGGATGTCCGGCACCACCGCGCCCTTGAAGGTCCCGAGCTTCACCTCGTAATCGTTGCGGGTATCGAGCAGCGTGACCTTACGCCCCTCGTCGAGCCAGCGTTTCAGCTCCTTCGCGGACAGCTTTGGCGAAGTCCGTTTCCCTGGCTCCACGCCCTCCACGCCGAAGGAAATGATCTCCCTCTTGATTCTCACCAGCATCCTGCGGAAAGGTTGATCCTCGCTCTCACTGACCTTGCCCTCGAAATCCCCCAGCCCCGGGATTTCCCGCAGCCGCGACATCAGCCGCGAAATTCCCTCCGCCGATCCCGCCACGAAAAGATTGATCCCCTCCACGCTGAGCAGGATGGTTCCTTTGAGCCCTGCCTCTTTGCAAAGCGCCAGCAGCTCCTCCCGCAACCCTTTCAGGCCGGACAATTCCACAAAACGGTAAGCCGCCAGATTCGTAACCATCTCTCCAGTCATCTCGTGATGGAAAAACTGCCAACCCTCGCCGCGCATTGCAACCGCGCAGCGGGGAAAATGCATGGCGGAATAGCAGGCCGCGAATCCGCATCCGCCGCCTACTTCGCTAAACCCGAAAACCGAAATTGAACCACGGATTTCACGGATGGACACGGATTATGAAAGAGTTATGGAAATGATTTTTAAACCTGTTTGGTGTATTCTTAAATCCGTGAAAATCCGTGCCACCTGTCCGTCGTAGCCTTGGCGAAGTCGGATCCGTGGTCAAAATTCCAATGAATCCCACTGCAACTTCGGAGTTTGGGCTAAAGCTACGAAGGCCGAGAAAGCTACGGCGGACAGGTTCACGCGAATGAAAAATTTATGGGAATCGTGGCGGCGGATTGCCTCACCACAACCCGTTTTTCCCGTAGGCCATGATATACAGCCCCATGAGGAAATTCGCAACGGCGTGCATGACGACGCACGCCCCAAGATTTTTGCTCCACACGCAGAGCACATAGGTCAGCGATCCGTAAACGAAGGCTCCCGCCCAATCCATCGGCGCGTGGGCGGCCATGAACAGACCCGTCACGATCAGGAAACTTTTCCAATGCGCCCGGCCGAAGGGCTGCTTCCAGTAATCGCCCTCCCAATCCATGCAAAAGCGCATCACGAAGCCACGCCAGAAAATCTCCTCTACCAACGCGACCACCACCACCGCCCGCACAAAGCGCATCACCAGCGTAAACCAGTAAGCCGCCGGATCCTCGAAAAATCCGGGATCAAATCCCTCGTCGCGTTTCGCAATCCCCAGCCATTTCATCCAGCCCTCGGTCTCCCCGCTGAGATTCCAAGCATCGTAAAGTGTCGTCGGCAGCAGCCAGAAACCGATCCCCACCGCCCCGAAAACCACGCCCACCAAACTCCATTTCCAGCTCCAATCAAAGCGGTAGATTCTCCAGAAATACACCAAGATACCGATGGAAGCGATCGTTTGAATCGGATAGATCCAATACGCTACATCCTTTTGCCACCAAGGGGCGGAGGGATGATCCCAGCCGAATAGGCCCGCGCAAAGCTGGAGCAGGATCAGAAAAACCATGAACACCGCGAAGGGCACGATATGCGCCTTCGTGAGCCGGTCCGGGTTATCTATTTCCGCCGCCATCAGCCTCTTTCTTGGAGTTTAAAGTTTAAAACTTAAAGTTTCGAAACGAAGTGCTCCATCCGATCCATCGCCGTCCTGAGATCTTCCATTCCGGTGGCGTAGCAGCAGCGTAGGAAGCCCTCGCCGCTCGGCCCGAAGGCTCCGCCCGGCACGGCGGCGACGCTTTCCTGCTCGAGCAGACGCATCGCGAAATCCTTGGAGGAAAGCCCGGTTTCCCGGATATCGGGGAAGACATAGAACGCGCCGCCAGGAGTGTGGCAGTCGAGCCCCATCGCGTTGAGGCGTTTCACTAGGAAATCGCGGCGCTGGTGGTATTCGTCGCGCATCATCATCACTTGCGGAGCGCCATTTTCCAGTGCTTCGATGGCGGCATTCTGGCTCATGATCGGGGCGCAGAGCATGGAGTATTGGTGGATCTTCATCATCGCCTCGATGATGGGCTGCGGGGCACAGGCGTATCCGAGGCGGAAACCGGTCATCGCGAAGGCCTTGGAAAAGCCGTGCATCAGGATCGTGCGCTCCCGCATCCCCGGCAGTGAGGCGATGGAGACGTGCTTGATGCCGTCGTAACGGAGTTCGCAGTAAATCTCGTCGGCCAATACGATGAGATCGTGTTTCACCGCGAGTTTCGCGATTCCCTCCAGATCCTCATACGAGGCCACGGCGCCGGTCGGATTCGTGGGGAAATTCAGCATCAGCACCCGGCTCTTCGGGGTGATCGCCTTCTCCAGCGCTTCGGGTTTCAGGGAAAAACCGTCGGCCTTCGTGGTCTCTACGCCGACCGCCACCCCATGCGCCATCACGATACTGGGCGAGTAAGAAACGTAGCAAGGCTCGTGGTAGATCACCTCGTCGCCGGGATTCAGCAGCGCGCGCAGGGCGATATCGATCGCCTCGGAGACGCCGACGGTGACAAGGATTTCCTTCGCGGGATCGTAATCCACCTCGAAAAATCCGCTGACATATTTGGAAATTGATTTCCGCAAGCTCAGCAAGCCGAGGTTCGCGGTGTAGGTGGTCTGTCCTTTTTCCAGCGAGTAGATCGCCGCCTCGCGGATGTGCCATGGCGTTACGAAATCCGGTTCGCCCACGCCCAGCGAGATCACATCGTCGCGCCCGACCACGAGATCGAAGAAATCCCGAATGCCCGATCTCGGGATCGATGCCACATGTTTTGCGATTTTCGATGAGTAGTCCATGGATTTCCGCCAGCGGCGGGTCGCAACCCAAGCCGAGCCAGCGCGGCGCGTCAATCCAAACACGGCTCTGGACAGACACGCGAAATTTCCCCGGGCGTAGCTGCGAAAAGAAAAAATCAACCGCAGATGGACGCAGATGCACGCAGATGGAAGAGAAGAGATGGGGAAAAGGCAGTAAGACTCATGTAGCCGGGAAGATCAGGACAGGGAGACTGGAGAATCATATCTTCAAAATTCACGTCCATCTGCGTTTATCTGCGGTTGATTCTCTTACATATTGCGAATCCGGCGGACCCACAAAATTTTCCCCCCGTTCTCTCTGGCGCTGGATCAAAACCGTGTTATGACAGCGCCGCCCATGTCCACAGAAGCCATTCTCTCCACCGCCCGGCAATATCTTGAGGTCGATCCCACCACGCCGATCACCATGGTTCCAATCAAGCGCGGGGCTTCCGGGCGCACCATCGCGCGGGTGAAAACCCCGGTGCACGACGATTTCATCGGCATCCACTGGACGGACGAGCGCGAGGACAACGCCCAGTTCGTGCCGGTGGCGGAGTTTCTGAAAAAAGCCCGCTTCAACGTGCCGGCCATCCTTTACGACCGCTCGCAGCACAACGTCGCCCTCGTTGAGGATCTCGGGGACACGGATCTGCTCTCTCTCAAGGACAAGCCCTTCAAGCAACGCCTGCCGTTCTACCGCTCCGCCCTAGAACAGATCGACCGCTTGTTCTACGCGAAAGTGCCGAAGGATTTCGAACTCATGCCGCCCTTCGACGCCGCGCTCTACCGCTGGGAGCAACGGTATTTCTTCGACCACTTCGTGGAGGACTTCCTGAAAATGAGTCCGGTCGCGCTGGAAAAAAACGGGGCTTTCGAGGATATGGCGGAGGGTCTGGGAGCGACGCACAAGCACCTCGTCCACCGCGATTTCCAATCACAGAACCTCCTCATCAAGGACGACAAGGTATTCATGATCGACTTCCAAGGCCTGCGCCGCGGACGGCAGGAATACGATCTCGCGTCGCTCATTTTTGATCCCTACATGGATCACTCAGAGGAAGAGCGGGATGCCCTGTTAGATCTTTGGGAGGAAATTTCCGATGAACGCCCGGAGAAAACGCTGTTCCACCAATGCGCCGCCCAACGCCTCATGCAGGCGCTCGGCGCGTTCGCCAACATTCTCGAAAACCGTGGTGACAATTGGTATCGCCAGCACATCCCCGTCGCGGCGAAGTCCCTGCGCTTCGTGACCGAAGGCACCGCCATCGGCGAGGCGCTCGAACCCTCCCTGGCGAAATGCCTGCAAGCCTGACGCTCACTCGATGAGCCGCCGCATCGGGATCATGTTGGAATAATGAAAGCCCTGCTTGCGGAAAAACTCCTGGCTCTCCGCGCTGATCTTGTCCGTCAGCAAGGTGATGCGGAGGAATCGCTTTTTCTTCGCGAACTCGATCACGTGATCCACCAGCATCGTGCCGTAACCCTGGCCACGGTGAAGGGGATGGATCACCACATCCTCCATCAGAATCACGAAACCGCCGCGCGCGGTTGAGATGGTGAAAAGCATATTCACCATGCCGAAAATCCTGTCTTCGTTGCGCACCACTACGATGCGCCCGCGGCTCGGTTGCTCGAGGATCAACTGCAGCCCCCGCTCCTGCATTTCACGATCCGGCAGGAAGTCCCCGGATCTTGAGAAAAGATCCATGACCAGCTCGGTCAGCGCGGGTAGATCATTCAAAGTCGCCATCTCCACTCTCGGCTTGTCGGCAACGGTCTGGCCGCCTCCTTGCGCAAGCATTTCCGGTTTCGCCGTATCCATGCGACGACTGTGTATTTTCCGGCCGGAAAATACAGGATTTTTCCCGGAAACTTCATGTTGGCCGGGGAAGATTTTGACTGCGTCGGAAGGATCGCCGCACTCAAAAGCTTGCAGCGGCTTTGCCCGCGCGGGTGCCTGTTGCGAAGGCGGCTTGCAGGAGGTATCCGCCGGTGGGCGCGTCCCAATCGATCATCTCGCCGCAGACGAAGACTCCCGGGAATTTGCGGAGCATCAGGTTTTCATCGAGCTCATCCCAGCGGATGCCTCCCGCTGATGAAATCGCTTCTGCGAGGGGTCGCGGGCGGAGCAGCGGGAGGCGGAAAGCCTTCGCGGCTTTGGCAAGTTGCGCCGGATCTTCGATCCGTGACGCGGAGAGGAGCGCGGCGGCGGGCTTGCTGAGCTTCCAGAATTTGATCGGCTTGGCGGCGAGTTCCTCGGCGGAAAAGGTCGGTTTGAAATCGATCTCGATAAACGGCTCGGGCATTTTCCTGAGCTCGCCGCCGAGGGCGTAGATCGCGCCGCCTTCGAGACCGTAGCGCGTCAACAACAACTCGCCCGCCACACTTTTCGCACCCGCGCGGACATGGATGTTTTTGATCGGCAAGCCTTCAGCGGCGGCGAGCACCTCGGGTGGCCATTCGCACTCCCAGCCGCAGTTCGAGGAAACGAGCGGCTCGCAGCCGATGCCGAGTTCATGAAATTTTTCCACCCACCCGCCGTCCGAGCCGGTCTTCGGCCACGAGCCACCGCCGAGCGCGAACACGATGGCTTTCGCGCGGACTTCCGCGCCGTCGGCGAAACGCAATGTGTTTCCCGGCAGCAGATCCTGCCACAGGTTTTTCGGGCGGATCTCCACCCCCATTTCCCGCAGCCGCGCCAACCACGCACGCAGCACTGGCGCGCCTTTGAGCGCCTTCGGATAGACCCGACCCGAGCTCGCCTCGAAGGTCTCCAGCCCGAGCCCGTGGCACCACTCGCGCAGATCGTGGTTGGAAAAATCCCGCAGCAAACACTCCCAATCCCTTCCTCCTAAGTAGTTTGAAACGAACGTTTCCGCCGAACCGCCATGCGTCAGGTTCAGTCCACCCTTTCCCGCCACGAGAAATTTTCTTCCCACCGAAGGCTTGCCATCAAATGCCACAACCTGGCGCCCCATGCCTGCCGCGACCTCGGCGGCGCGGAGTCCCGCCGGCCCGCCCCCGATCACGGCGATATCGATCGTTTCCATTCAGACCAGTCTGAGCCGCGCGAGATCCTGCGCGTCGATGAGACCCACCGGCCTACCTTCCGAATCGATCACCACGATGTCATCGATGCGTTTCTCGCCGACCTGTTTCACCGCCTCCACGGCCAGCGAATCGACGGTGAGGGAGATCGGGTTACGCGTCATCAGATCGGCCACTGGGAGCGCACCAAGTGAAGGGTCTTTCTCGTAGCCGCGGGCGAAATCGCCGTGGGTGAAAATCCCGGCGAGCTTGCCGTTTTCACCGAGGATCAGGCAGGCACCGGCGCGGCTGCGGTTCATTTCCGCTACGGCGTCGATGACACGTGCGGAAACGGAAACGAGGGGCATGGCGTTCTCGCGGCGCATCACATCGCCCACTTTCAGCAGCAAGGCTCGTCCTAACGAGCCGCCCGGGTGGTAGCGTGCGAAGTCGCTTTCGGTGAAACCGCGTGCCTCTAACAACACCATCGCGAGGGCGTCGCCCATCACCATCATCGCGGTGGAGGAAGAGGTCGGAGCGAGGTTCAGCGGGCAGGCCTCGCGGGTGACGGACGTGTCGAGCGTCACATTCGCGGCGCGGGAAAGCGAGGAATCGGTCTTGCCGCAGAGCGCGATTACTTTCACATCGAAGCTGTGCAGAAACGGCATTAGACCCAGCAATTCCTCGGTCTCGCCGGAGTAGGAAAGCGCGAGCACGACGTCGCCGTCGCAGAGAAGGCCGAGATCGCCGTGCAAGGCGTCCTGAGCATTGAGCACTACGGCAGTCGCGCCTGTGGAGTTCAGGGTGGCTGCGATTTTCTGGCCGACGTTGCCCGATTTCCCGACACCTACGATGACCACTTTCCCGCGCTTCTCCAGCGAGGTGCGGAGTAATTTTACGGCCTCTCTGAAACCCGAGCCTACGCGCGAGGCCATTTGCTGGAGGCTATCCGCTTCCATCCCGATTACTGCCCGCGCCCGCTCTTCGAAATCCATGACCGCCAGTTCAACCCGCGCCGGACTTCATTTCAATGCGTAATACCGGACGCCCAAAGGCTCCAAATCCCCCGCCGCCAAGCCGATGACGGCGAGTTCGTGGGCGTTCGCAGTGAGCTTGTTGCGGCAACCCAGTTTCCCCTCAAAGGAAATCCCCACCGCTTTCCCCAGCCAATCCAACGCATCCTCCGGGATAACGACCCGCACCTCGGCGAGGGTTTCTGTCGGATGGAAATTCGCGAGGCAAAGAAACGCCTGACCGGAATGCGAATCGCGGCGCAGGAAGGCATAGAGCCAATGGCCGGACCAGGTCTCGCCGCCGGTGCGGCCGAAGGCGGGGTTCTGCTTGTTCGCGTGGTTCAGGCCGTAAAAATCCCCCGCGGTAAAAGCCGGTTCGCGCAGGATCGCGAGCAGTTCGCCATACCATTTCCTCAGCGATTTTTGCGCAGAGGATAGTTTCGCCCCGTCGCATTTCCCGCCGTTGTACCATTTTTGGAACTCCGGCATGGCCGTGTAATCGAAAATGGAGGTGCGCCCGTCATCGCCGCTGAAACCCTCCGCGCCGATAGCCGGTTCGCCGATTTCCTGACCCGAATAAAGCATGATCGCGGCGCGACTCATCCCGAACATCACCGCCGCCGCCGGTTTCCCCGCGCTCATGCCGACCCCGCCCCAATGCCGCGGATTGGCCACGCGCACCTCATCGTGATTCTCGATGTAGCGCACGCAGTGATGGAAACGCTCGCCGCCGAAAGTCTCGCCGTCGATGTCGTTCGCCCATTTCCCGGATTCGTAAATGCCTTGCAGGATCTTGTAGGTGGGATGCTCGTAGGCTCCGTCGAATCCGGCTTTCAAGAGCTCATCCAACACATCCGCATCAGTCATTTTCGCAGGATCTCCATCATAGGCCTCGGCGATGAACAGCACTTTCAGATCCCTCGACCGCGCTCGTTTCACCATCCAGCTCCAGAACTCCATCGGCACCATGTGCGCCATATCGCAGCGGAAACCGTCCACGCCCATTTCCTGCCAGTAGGCGATGATCGCGTCCATCGTCCGCCAGGTGCGAGGCACGTCCTCCGATCCGGAAAGGTGGGATGTCCGGCGCCCTGTCGTGAAATCGTGGCCGTAGTTCAGCTTCACGGTTTCATACCACTCGTTGATCGTCGGCGACCACGTCACCGAGTTGTTTCCCGTCACCCGCCCGAACTCCGTCTCCGGGGAAAATAAACCGCCCGGCAGCTTCAGCGGCGGCCCGCCTCCGGGATGGGATTCGTTGAGGTAGTAGAAGTGGTTGTCGCGGTCGAAAAAGACATCGCGCCGGTCGCCCTCGCCGAAGGAAAGCTCCGGCCTCACGTCCGACGCGTAGCTGCGCGCCACATGGTTCGGCACGAAATCGATGATCGTCCGCAAACCGTGCCGACGGCACCGTTCTAACAGCTCGCGGAACTCCGCGATGCGGTTCCCCGGTTCCTCCGCGTAATCCGGGCAGACATCGAAGTAATCCCGGATCGCGTAGGGACTGCCCGCCAGACCTTTCAGGATTTCCGGCGGATCCGCGGGTCTTCCCGGATAACCTGTGCCGCTTGCCTGCTCCAGGACACCCGTCAGCCAGATATGGTTGAAACCCATCGCGCAGATCGAAGCGAGCGCCGCTTCATTGATGTCACGGAATTTCCCGCAGCCGTTTTCTGCCAGCGTGCCGCCGGGCTTGCGATTCAAATTCGTGTTCCCGAAGGTCCGCACCAGCAACTGGTAAGTCACCGGCCTTTCGGCGCTATCCGGCTCACTCATCGCCGGATTTCTTATGTTGCGCCAAAATTTCGGCGAATCTCTCATCGCTCTTTCCGCGTTCTTCCCGCATGACCGCCAGCACGTCGTAAAGCGTGAAAATCACCAACACACATGCCAAGAAGAAACAAAACGCCCACCAGAGCAAGAACATCAGGGCGTTCTTGGAAAGCAATCCATCGACCACCCAAAGCCCCACCGCCATCCACGCCACTGTCAGCAACAGCCACCGCCCCAGCCACTTCCGCCGCTGGCCGCGGTCATGTAAGATGACCTTCGCCAACGCCTTGCTCAGTTCCCAATCTCCCGCATTTCCCATGCGGACATCCTCCCTATTCCCTCCGGTTTCTCCAAGCGGGAAATTCCTCCTCCATGGAAGTTTTGCTTCCCGAACCTTGCCTCCCTGCGAAATGTTTTGCGGTATCCAAAAGTATCGTAAAAGTAACCGCACCGCCCCATGAAACTCCTCTCTCTTCTGACGCTGTTCCTTTCTGTCTTACTGCACCGCGCATCGGCGGCTCTCCGTTTCGAATTCATGGACGGGGAAAAGGTGGTTTTCCTCGGGGACAGCTTCATCGAGCGCGAACAATATGCTGGCTGGATCGAGCTGGCCGCCACCACCCAGTTTCCCAAGCGCAACGTGACGTTCCGGAACCTCGGCTGGAGCGCGGACACGCCCGCCGGTGATTCCCGCAACGGGCTCAGCCTCGTCCAGGCAGGCCGCGAACCAGCGGGCGAAGGCTGGAGCCAGCTTTTGAAACAACTCACCGAATACAAACCGGATGTGATCGTGCTCGGCTACGGCACCGCCGCTTCGCTGCCCGGCGGAAGCGCGCCCGATGAATTCCGCGCAAACCTCACCCGCCTGCTCGACGAGGCACCAAAGGCGATCGGCAAGGAAGCTCGTTTCCTTATCCTCGGCACCATGCCGCGAGCGGACGGAAACAGGCCGGCCATCGAGACGATCCTTTCGGAGATCGCCGCGAAACGGAGTATTCCTTTCGTCAGCATGGATGAGTTGGCCAAGGATCCATCCCATTTCCAAAACCCCATCCATCTGACACCCGATGGCTACAAGGCCGCCGCCCGCCTCATCGAACGCTCGCTCGGCTGGGAGGCAAAACCATGGAACAAGGGCGAACAGTCGGAAATCTTACGCCAGCACATCCTCCGGAAAAACGAATGGTTTTTCCATCGCTCCCGCCCCGCGAACATGGCCTACATCTTCGGATTCCGCAAAGGGGAGCAGGGCAGGAACGCGGGCGAAATCCCGCAGTTCGACGACCTTATCGCCGAGGAGGACGCCGCCATCACGAAAATGCGTGATCTTTCCACCAGCAACATCGTCCCCTTGAAAGAAAGGCGCACGGAATCGGCCTTTGCAGCGAAAACGCCTCAAGACCATCCCAAGTTCACCGTCGCGGACGGCTTCGAGGTCACGCTCTGGGCGGAGAACCCGCTGTTTCACAAGCCCACCCAGATGAACTTCGATCCGCAGGGCCGGCTGTGGGTTACGAGTTGCCTTTCCTACCCGCAGATCGAGGTCGGCCAGACTCCCGATGACAAGGCGATCATCCTCGAAGATACCGACGGCGACGGCAAGGCGGATAAGTCCACCGTCTTCGCCGATGGCATGCTCATGCCGACCGGATTGCTCCCTGCCGACGGCGGCGTGTATGTCGCCGAGTCCACCGACCTCCTCCATTACAAGGATACCGACGGCGACGGCAAGGCCGATGTGAAAACACGCGTGCTCAGCGGCTTCGGCACCGAGGACACCCACCACAATCTCCACACTCTGCGCCGCGGCCCGGACGGGCGAATCTGGATGAACCAGAGCGTTTACACCCGCTCCGATGTGGAAACGCCCCACGGACTCTTCCGTCTCAAAAGCGGCGGCATCTACCGTTTCGACCCCCGAAAGGTTAGCCTCCAACACGGGTTTTACGGATTGTGGAACGCATGGGGCCACCAGTTCGATAAATACGGCCAGTCCTTCCTCACCGACGGCGCGGGCAGCACCGGCATCAACTGGGGCATGCCCGGCGCGACCTACGAAGCCTTCGCCGGCGCCGAAAAAATCCTCGGCGGCGTCAGCCCCGGTCGATACCCAAAATTCTGCGGCCTCGAGATCATCGAGTCCTCCCATTTCCCCGCGGACTGGCAGGGAAACATGATCACCTGCGACTTCCGCGCCCACCGCGTCGCGCGCTTCTCCATCACCGATGAGGGCGCGGGCTACGTCACCCAGCAACTCGGAGACCTGCTCCGCACCGATAGCGTCAATTTTCGCCCCATCGATGTAAAACTCGGCCCCGACGGCGCGCTCTATATCGCCGATTGGGCGAACCCCATCATCAACCACGGCGAGGTGGATTTCCGCGATCCCCGCCGCGACCGCGAACACGGCCGCATCTGGAGGGTCGCGAAAAAGGACAGCCCGCTCATCGCGAAGAGAAATTTCACGAAACTGCCCGGAACCGATCTCGTCGCCGCCCTCGGCAGCGCGAACCGCTATGACCGCGACCAAGCCACCGCCGTCCTCTACGAAAGCGATTCCCCCGGCCTTCAAGCCGTTCTCGAAAGCGCATCGAAAACTGAAGGCACCGCCGCCCTCAACGCATCCCGTCTCCTCGCCAGCCGTTTCGGAAAATCCAGCGATGCCATCCCCGCCGGAATCACCGCCGCGCTCGCAAGCGAAACCCCTGAAATCCGCGCCGCCGCCGTGCGCCTGCTTATCGATCCGAACCATCTCATCAAGCCCGAAGCCCTCGATGCCGCTTTCCGGAAATCCATCGCCGATCCCTCCCCGCGCGTCCGCCTCGAAACCATCCGCGCCCTCGCGGATTCCCATGTGGCGAACCCTCTCAATATCGCCCTCGAAGCCCTGAAACAACCGCGCGACCGCTTCATCGACTACGCCCTCTGGCTCAGCGTCCAGTCGCATGGCGAAGAGTGGTTGGTTTATGCTAACACCCAAAGTGGCACGGTGGACGGTGAAAAAAATCAATTCGTCCTCGCCAATTTGTCCCCCGAGAAAGGCAAAAATGCGCTCGCCCGCATCTTTCCCGGCACCCTTCCCAAAGACGGCAGCGGCCCATGGTTCCAGCTCGGTCTCAAGAACGGGGATGCGGGGATCATCACGAAAATCTTCGACCAGGCGGTGACAGGCGGCTTCGAAGAAATGACCACCACCCTTGCCTTCGCAGGCATCGCCACCGCAGTCTCGCAGCGCCAGGTGAAGCCCACATCGGACATATCCAGACTCGCCCCCTTTATCACCCGCACCAACCCCGCCGCGATCGATCTGGCCGGAACGCTCGCCGATGAACGCCTGCTCCCCGCACTGATTTCCATCGTCCAAACCGGTAACGCCATCCCGGAAGCAACCGTCGGAAAAATCATACCCGCCCTCGGAAATTTCCCCTCACCCGCCGCCCGCGACATCCTGACAAAACTCGCCACGGACGCCGAGCCATCCGTCTGCCGCCTCGCCGCCCTCGCCCTCACCCGCCACCACCGCGAGGCCGCGCTGCCGCTCATCACATCCATCGCCGCCACCCTTTCCGATCCACAGGCATCGCGAGATTTCTGGCAGAAAGCCCTCACCGCATCGGGCATTTCCAAACAGCTCGCCGCAGCATTCAAAGCCAAACCCCTGCCCCCGGAAATCGCCGCCCTTACCCTTCAGCACATCCCGGAAATCGCCGAGCACGACGCCCTCCTCGCCCTGCTCCGCACCCAGGCCGGAGCCGCCGCCACGCAAACCCACGATATCCCCGCGATGGCCAGGAGCGCCGCCGAGAAAGGCGACCCCCGGCGCGGCGAACTCATCTACCGCCGCCCCGCCCTCGCCTGCATCGCCTGCCACGCCATCGGCGGCGCGGGCGGCAAGGTCGGCCCCGACATGACCTCCATCGGTGCCAGCGCTCCGATGGATTACCTCATCGAATCCGTCGTGAATCCCGGCGCAAAAATCAAGGAAGGCTACCACTCCGTCATCATCCAGACCAAGGACGGGCAATCCATCACCGGCCAGCTCCTCCGCAGTTCCGGCGGCACCTCCGTCGTCCGCGACGGCTCGGGCAAGGAGGTCACCGTCGCCGACGCGAATGTCGCCACCAAAACCGACGCGGGCAGCCTCATGCCCGGCAACCTCATCGGCTCCCTCACCCCGCAGGAAACCGACGATCTCTTCAAGTTCCTCTCCAGCCTCGGCAAACCCGGCGAGTTCTCCGCCGGCGACAGCAAGGCTCCGAAAATTTACGCCATCCTCTCCGCAACTCCGGAAAACACCGAAGCCGTCATCAAAGGCGACCCGAAACTCCCCTGGGCCATCGTGTCCGCAACCGTCAACGGCAGCCTCCTCGCCCAGGATCTCGCAAACACGAAGAACCCCATCATCGCCACCAAAATCCAGCTCACCGAGCCAACCACCCTCACCATCACCCTCCCCGAAAACTTCAAACCCACCGGCTTCTGGATCAACGGCAAACCCGCCGAAACCGGAACCGCAATCCTCCCCCCCGGCATCCACACTCTCGTCCTCCGCTCTGAAAATTTCCCCGAAGCCTTCCGCCTCCAATCCAAGTCCGGCACCTTCCTCCCGGAGTGGTGAGTTTTTCTTCCTTAAGGTTTAAAGTTTAAAGTTTAAGGTTTCAAAAAAAGGGGGTGCCGCCTCCCTGTAAGCCGGATTCTGTCCACCCCGGTTTAACCCGGAGCTGGACGGTCATTTCTCTCAACCCAGCTTGCGCCGGGCGCCCCGCTTGCGCGGAGTGCGACTAGTACCCGGGAGTTGGCGGGCGGGCAGCCCTTTCCCTGTTATGTCTTGCACCACGCGAGGTTTGCCGTGCCGTCCGGTTACCCGGATTCGCGGTGGGCTCTTACTCCACCATTTCACCCTTACCTGTGCCTTGCGGCCATCGGCGGTATCTTTCTGCTGCACTATCTGTCCGGGTTCCTCTCGTCACCCGTCCCTCACTTTCATGAGGCGCGTTGCCCTCCGGTGTCCGGACTTTCCTCAACGCGAGCTTGCGCCGCGTTGCGACCGCCCGGGAGACGGCGGGGGGAGTAAATGCTGAAACGCTGAAAACTGAAAGGCTGAAAAGCTCGAAAGAAGCATATTATCCCATTTCAGTTTTTCAGCGTTTCAGCGTTTACACCCAAAACACGTCCACGAAGAACCACCCGATCATCATCAAGCCGATGACGATCTTGAAAACCATCCCCGCCACGACGCCGACGAGGCTGCCGACCCCGGAGTTTACGGATTCACGGTTGTCCTTTTTCGCGAACGCCTTCTCAAAGCCGAAAGCCCCGATCAGCGGCCCCAGGATCAGGCCGAAGGGCAGGAAAAACAGCCCCGCAATGCCACCCACCAGCGCGCCGATTACGCCCCACTTGCTACCGCCGAACCATTTTGCGCCCAACGAGCCGCTGATGATTTCAAAGGCCTGCGCGATGGCCATCAGCAGGACTAGGATCGCAAAACCCCACCACGCGATCCCCGCGCCCGGTCCGACCATCAGCCGGTAGGCGATCGCTCCTGCGATGATGAACAGATGCCCGGGCAGCACCGGGAGCACACAACCCACCAAGCCAACAATGAACAAAATGCCCGCGACGACCCATGGCGCGCTTTCTTTGAGAAAATCAATCATGAGGCGACTGTAACCGATTCCCGCCATCCGCCCACTGAAATTCCGAATCGTCATGCCCGTGCTTGAATCCCGCGCTCCGCCCCCTACTCTCCGCCCCATGCGCAAGCTCCTCCTCCTATCCCTCGCCTTTGTCACCGGCCTCCAAGCCCAGGAAGCGCACATCGCCGTCGAGGCGTATTCCGGGAAAGTCCTCTCTGCCGAAAACTCCACGGTGAAACGCCCGGTCGCCTCCCTCACAAAAATGGCCACCGCCATCGTCGCGGTCGATTGGGCCACCGCCACCGAGACCGACATCGCCACACACATGATCCGCGTGCCGGACATCGTCCTCCAGCTTCCCACGCCTAGCACCTTGAAACTCGCGCCCGGCGACACGCTCACTCTCCGCGACGCGCTCTATGCGGCGCTGCTTTCCTCGGACAATGTCGCGGCGCTCAGCATCGCCCACCATGTCGGCGGACAGATTCTCGCCCGCCGCGGCAAGGGCGGCGATCCTGTGGTCACCTTCGTTGCGGAGATGAACAAACTCTCGAAAGCGATCTACGCGAAGAACACCCTTTTCGTGAATACCCACGGCCTTGAGAACGGTCCGAAGCCCGGCTACTCGACCGCCGCCGACATGGCACGTTTCGCGATCCACGCGATGCGCCGCAACGCGATCACTTTCATCACCCGCCAGAAAACCCGTCAGGTTTCCGTCACCGGCCCCGCCGGAAAGCGTACCTACATGCTCACCAACTCGAACGAACTCATCGGTGAGCAAGGGATCCTCGGTGTGAAAACCGGCACCACCAACGCCGCCGGCCCCTGCCTCGCCACCTGCATGGATCGCGATCCCGTCGTCCGCACGAAACCCGATGGCTCCAAGGGCGTCACCCCGCGCCGCCTCATCGTAGTGGTGCTCAATAGCCCCGACCGCTTCAACCGCACCCGCCAGCTCATCAAGTCCGGCTGGGCGTTCTACGACCCATGGCTCGCCGCCGGCGCCCCCGTCAAAGATCCCAAACGTGAAATCCTCTCCACCCCGCCCCCAGTGAAATAATTCTTCCTTACGGTTTAAAGTTTATAGTTTAAAATTTAAAGTTTCATGCGCATCGGCATCCTCAACAGCGGCGGCGATTGCCCCGGACTCAACGCGGTGATCCATGGTGTCGTCGGCGCGGCACACCAGCTCGGCTGGGAAGTGATCGGTTTCCGCGACGGCTTCGAGGGGCTGCTGCCGCCCGGTGATTTCCGTATCCTGACACCCACCGACACCATCGGCATCCTCAAGCTCGGCGGCACGATCCTCGGCTGCACGAACAAGGGCCACTTCGCCGCCAAGGTCGGCACGGGCGATGTCGCAGAGGTGCCCAAGGAAATCATAGCCCGCGCGAAGGACACGATGGATCGGCTGGAAATCGGAGCGCTCGTCGTGGTGGGCGGCGATGGTTCGCTCACCACCGCGCTCCAGCTTTACCGCGCCGGATGGCCCGTCGTCGGCGTGCCGAAAACGATCGATAACGATCTCTGCGCCACCGCAATGACCTTCGGTTTCGACAGCGCCGTCACCACTGTCGTCGATGGCCTCGACCGACTCAATACCACCGCCGAATCCCACAAGCGCGTGATGGTTCTGGAAGTCATGGGTCGCCACGCCGGATGGATCGCGCTGTGGGGCGGCATCGCGGGTGGCGCGAGCGTGATCCTTATCCCGGAAATTCCCTTCGACCTCGATAAGGTCGCCGCCTTCATCCGCCGCCGTGACGCACAAGGCCACCACGCCACACTCGTCGTCGTCGCCGAGGGTGCGAAAATGCCGGACGAAGGCATCGTCACCTTGGACGGAAATTGCGGCGGCGAAGTCCGACTCGGCGGCATCGGCGAGCGCGTCGGCAAGCGCCTCCACGAACTCACTGGCAAGGAAACCCGTGCCACCACCCTCGGTCACCTCCAGCGCGGCGGATCGCCCACCTCTTTCGACCGCATCCTCGGCATGCGTTTCGGCGTGATGGCCGTGAAACTCTGCGAGGAAAAACAGTTCGGCCGCATGGTTTCCTACCAAGCATACCATGTCGATTCGGTTCCCATTGAGGAAGCCGTCAACCAGCTCCGCCTCGTCGAGCCGGACAGCGAACTCGTCCTTGCCGCAAAGGCCGTCGGCATCTGCATGGGTGATTGAATCCATCCCCCCAAAAAAACCCTTCCCTTCATGAAAAACCCCATTCAAATCTCCGCCGCCATCTTGCTTGCTGTGGTGTGATCCACCGTAGCGGAAAACCCGAATGTCATCATCATGGCCAGCTCATCCATTCCGCGGCGTGCGCGCTGAGTGTACCGGATTAAAACGCCTGGCTTTTTTTATCAGCGGGGCCATTTCACCGGCATGGACCCCGTCCTGCGCATCCACTGCATTCGTCAGAACATTGGTCTTGTCAGCGACGAGGGCTACCAGCTAATCATCGCGCCAGCGAACCGGAGTGAGTTAAGGTTCGAGGAGTAAATTAAAAAAACACACAATGGTATTCAGTTCGCATCTCTTCGTCTTCTACTTCCTGCCGCTCTCGCTACTGGTGTATTACCTGTTGCCGCTGCGGGGGAAGCACATCGCGCTGACGCTGTTCAGTTATGTTTTCTACGGCTGGGCCAATCCGTGGTTCGTTCTGCTGATGTTCGTTAGCACGCTCATCGATTACATCGCTGGACTCGCCCAGGTCGGTCAGTTGAGTCCGGCGGCCTGGAAGCACCCCGTGCCGTTGTTGGAGAACCGCGGGCATCAGCGGCCGCGCCCTCATTGGAGCAACTGGCTGCTGATCCCGTTTCTTGTGCGCTGGGTAAATATGGAGACGACCAACCGCACCCGCTACCAGAAAAGCGCGCTGCTGATCTCGCTCGTTTCGAACCTAATCATGCTTGGCTTTTTCAAATACTTCAATTTCGGCCTCGATGGCTGGAATGCGGCCATGACCGCTGCTGGTATTGAGTCTGCCCAATGGGATACGCTGCTGCGGATCACGCTGCCGCTGGGGATCAGCTTCTACACGTTCCAGTCCATGAGCTACTCGATCGACGTCTATCGGGGCGAGGCCCGGGCGATCCGGCATTTTGGCGACTTCTGCTGCTATATCGCGATGTTCCCGCAGCTCGTGGCCGGGCCGATCATCCGCTTCCAGGACGTAGCCGACCAATTTGTGGTGCGCACCCACACACTTGAAAAGTTCGCCCGGGGCGTCGCGTTTTTCGCCTTTGGGATGGCAAAGAAGAGCCTGCTCGCCAACCCCTGTGGTAAGGTGGCAGACACGGTCTTTGACGCAGGATCTGCCTCGATGCTCGATGCTTGGTATGGGGTGACGGCCTATGCTTTTCAGATCTATTTCGATTTCAGTGCCTACTCTGATATGGCGATCGGACTGGGGCTGATGCTTGGCTTCGTCTTCGCCAAGAATTTCGACTCACCCTACAAGAGCCAATCGATCACCGAATTCTGGCGGCGCTGGCACCTCTCGCTTTCCACCTGGCTGCGGGACAATCTCTACATTCCACTAGGTGGGAATCGCCTCGGTGAGGTTCGGACCTACATCAATCTCGGGATCACCATGGTCCTCGGCGGGCTTTGGCACGGTGCATCTTGGAACTTCGTGATCTGGGGTGCGATCCACGGCGGCATGCTCGCCTTCGAGCGGACGCAGGGAAAGGACAGTTTTTACGGCCGCCTGCCCGGGCCGATGAAGACCCTCATCACCTTTGCAATCGTGCTCTTCACATGGGTCTTCTTCCGCGCCAAGGACCTGCCCGCATCCGTGGACTACTGCAAGACCATGCTCGGCTTCGGCCCCACCCAGAGCGGGAGCGACCTCCTGGCCGGCCTCATCTACCAGCCGTATTTCCTTCTCAGCTTCGCGCTCGCTGCGGTCGTTATCTGGGTCTGCCCGCAGACCTGGGATTTCACCCGCAGGCTGACATGGCCCAAAGCCGCGTTTGCCGGCTTCGTGCTTCTCCTCTCGCTCGCCCTCTTGGAGGCTCAGGCGTTCAATCCTTTCATTTACTTCATTTTCTAGAGAGACCCCATGTCAGATTATAAAAACTACTCACGCGAAGAAATCGCCAAGATCGAGATCGGGCATACCGAATCGACCCGCGCAATCAACGTATTCCTCACGCTCTTCTTTATTGCTACGATCACAATCGTGCCGCTACTCCAAATGGGCCGGGAGTTCACTGCCATCCGCGACGGTAAGGAACCCGAACGAAGCCTGCCGCAAAGCTTCGATGTTTTGTCGCTCTTCCAACCGAAGGATACCGAACTGAAAGCACGGGAGAAAGAGAAGGACGGCTTGCTCGCGGCCGGCAGCCGCGTGAACAACCAGATACTCGGGAACATCCAGCGCTATGAGACGGAGCTGAAAGAACGCGATGAGCTCATGCAGTGGCTGATCCCGCGCGTGCAGGTCCCAGTCACGGCGTGGCTGAAAGGTGGAAACGAGGATGCCTACTGCGGGCGTGATGGCTGGCTCTTCTACCGCAAGGACATCGATTCGCTAACCGGCCGGGGTTTCCTCGACCCGGAGATCCTCGCGCGGCGTGCCGCGAGCGGCAGCGAGCTGAAGGATCCGCCGCAGCCGGATCCGCTCAAGGCGATTCTCGAATTCCGCGACCAGCTCGCCGAGCGTGACATCGCCCTGATCGTCATGCCCGCGCCGGTTAAGCCCACCATCCACCCGGAGCGGCACTCGGCGCGCTACGAAGGCAGGAACGAGGCGGTTCAGAACCCGTCATTTGACGAATTCGTTGAGCGACTTGCCAGCAGCAAGGTGGCCTGTTTCGACCCCGCGCCACTTCTCATGCAGGCCAAGGAGGGAGAGGCGCCCCCATACCTGAAGACCGATACTCACTGGACGCCGGAGGGCATGGAGCTGGCGGCAAAAGCCCTCTCCGAGTTCGCCCGCAAGACGGTCTCGCTGTCGCCCGCCACGGATCGTTTCACGGCTGCCGCCAAAGAGGTCACGAACCTCGGTGATGTGGCGATGATGCTCAAGTTCCCTGATGAATTTAAGGTTTTCGCACCCGAGACCGCGACCGTGCGCCAGGTGCTCGACGGCAATCAGCCTTGGCAGCCGGACCCGAAAGCCGAGATCCTGCTCCTCGGCGACAGCTTCACCAATATCTTTTCGCTCGCGCCCATGGGCTGGGGCGAGGGCGCGGGGCTGGCGGAACACCTGAGCTTGGCACTGGGCCTGCCGGTGGACGCCATCACCCGCAACGACTCGGGCAGCTTCGCCACGCGGGAAATGCTGGCCAAGGAGTTGCAGCGCGGGAACGACCGCCTCGCTGGCAAGAAACTCGTCATCTGGGAGTTCGCCTCGCGCGAGCTCGCCAGCGGCGACTGGAAGCCGATTCCGATGGCATTGGGAGAAAAGCGCGAGGCAAGCATGTATGTGCCGCCCACAGGAAAGACGGTCGCCATCCGTGGTGTGGTGCGCGCGGCTTCACCGGCACCCAAACCGGGCACGGTTCCTTACAAAGATCACATTATCATGCTGCATCTCGCCGAGATGACCTCCGCCGAAGACCCGTCTGCTGATGGCAATGAGGCCGTGGTCTACGTCTGGAGCATGCGCAACAACGTCCAAACCCCGGCTGCGGGCTGGCGCTCCGGCGATACAGTCACCCTGCGCCTGCGCCCCTGGGCCGATCTGAATGGTGAATATGAGGCGATCAATCGCAGCGAACTCGAAGACGATAATTTGATCCTTGCTGATCCCACATGGGGAGAATAAAGAAGAGGATAGCGAAAAACCTCACAAACCAAACACCAACAGAAAAATCAACCATGTTTAAACGAACCATCCACCGCCTCATCATCTTCTCCTTTTGCATGGCCGCTTCGGCCGTCACTGCTGAAGAACCGGCTGCGGCGTTCCGCGCTGAATGCGCGAAAAAGGCAGCCGCCGGCGAGGATATCGCCATCCCCGGAGCGGACGGCTGGCTCTTCCTGCGCCCCGAACTCCGCCACATCGGCGTGGGCCCGTTCTGGGGCGAGGCCGCAGCGAAAGTTTCCAAAGCCACTTCGCCAGACAAGGCCGATCCGCTACCCGCAATCGTGGACTTTCACACACAGCTTAAAGCCGCAGGCATCGAACTCATCCTTGCGCCGGTGCCTTGTAAGGCGCTGGTCTATGCGGACAAGCTCGGTGGTCCGGCCGAGGGCCGGATGGACACCATACACCAGGAGTTCTATCAGCAGCTCGCCGCCAAGGGCGTGAAGGTGCTCGATCTGGCCGATGCCTTTGCGAAGGAAAAGGCCAAGGATGCCGCAGGGCCGCTGCTCTATTGCAAGACCGACACCCATTGGTCGCCCTACGCCTGTGAACTTACCGCGAAGCTGATCAAGCAACAGCTCGGTTCACCCGCGTGGCTGAAGGCCAAACCCGACGCCTTCAAGACCGCGCCCGAGACGCGAACGATCATCGGCGACCTTACCGACGGCAAGGGTTCCGAGGAACTGCCCGTGCGGGTGGTCACCGGTGCGGATGGCACCGTGCTCGAGGACAAGGCCAGCCCGGTCATCCTTCTCGGCGATAGCCATACGCTGGTCTTTCATATCGGCGAGGAACTCCACGGCACCGGTGCCGGACTCGCGGATCAGCTCGCGGCCGAACTAGGCATCGCCGTGGATGTGATCGGCGTCCGCGGTTCCGGCGCCACACCGGCACGCGTGAGCCTGATGCGCCGCGCCAAGGCGGCACCGGGCATCGCGGGCAAGAAGGTGGTGATCTGGTGCTTTGCCGCGCGCGAGTTCACAGAGAGCACGGGCTGGTCGCTGGTTCCGGTCGTCAAGTGAGCCGGCGCAGCGCCATAAACCGGCAGCAGCTCCCCAAGAAAAACAAACAAGCAGGCCTAATTTCACGGGTCAGACTCAAATCGTCCTTTTCGATGAGGAAGAGGCGATTGATATCGCGCATGGCGGTGCGGGGGATCACGAAAAACCGTTCGTGCTAGACCGTCTGCCAAAAGTCCGTGCGCATATCCATACCGCCGGAGGCTTTTGACTGCGGCGGTTCTCATCCGCCGCTTTTTGGGTGAGTGATGCAAAAACGAAGGTACCCAGTAGCAACCCGTCGTCCCGCAAAACAAAGCCGCCCTTGAGAGCTGTGAATGAAGAATCACAGCAGTCCAGAGCCTGCGGCGCACGCTTCTTTGTTGTCACCTTTTCACGCACGAACTTTTGGCAAACGGTCTAGTTGGTTCGTAAGCTGATGGGGGCGAAAGGATCGAGGGGAAGAGCCTTACTTTGCTCCGCGACGATGCCCAGCTTCCCTGCTAGTTGCTCAAACTCCCCGCAGGACATCGCCGGGCGGAAAGATAAGCGCTTATTTCGCCTTGCATCCATCCGCGCAGAAAATAGAACTCCCCCGGCAAATTTGGCTGAAATCGTTGGTGCATATAACGGCATCGAAAACGGAAAAAGCCCGAAAGCCGCTGTAGCTCAGGGGTAGAGCAGCTCATTCGTAATGAGCAGGTCGTCGGTTCGAATCCGACCAGCGGCTCTGTCTTGTGATTTCGAAAAATCAGCGATCAGCGGGATCAGAGAGAATTTTCACATTCCTGAATGAGCATTCATCGATGTGATCGGTAAGCATGATGTGGCCATCGACCTTTTTTTCGAAGTCCTTGGCTTTGGCGAACTTGCTTTTTGCGATGGCGGCCTTGAGCGCATCGCTTTCCAGTTCGTAGGCTAGGACGCGAGTGCCGTTGAGCCAATGCTCGACGTATTTTCCGTTCACCACGATCTTGGAGTGGTTCCAAACGCCGACGGGATTCAGCGGCTTGTTTTGGGCGGGAGGGAGGATGTCGTAGAGGCAGGCGGTTTGGCGGTGGGGGCCGATCTTGCCGTCGCGGTGGCCGGTGTCGTCGAGCATCTGGTATTCGGGGCCGGGGGAGTTGGGGCGCTCCTCCACCACGAGGTATTTGATGCCGTTGTTGCCATTGGGGGAAATTTTCCATTCCCAACTCAGCGTGAAGTCGCCGAATTTTTCTTTCGTGATGATATGCCCGCCGGGGACTTTCGCGGTTTTCCTGAGGATGCCATGTTCAATTTTCCAACCCGGGCCGGGAATCGCGTCGGAGCCGAACTGACGGAAATTTTCGAGATCCTTGCCGTTGAAGAGGAGCCGCCAACCTTCGGTTTTTTCCTGCGGGGTGAGGGTGTTGATTTCCTCCGCAAGGAGGGGAAGGGTAAAAAGGAGCAGCAGTAGGGATTTCATAATGTGAGTAGGTAAGTCGGAGAGGGAATCAGGGTAGGCCTAGGATTTTCGGAGTGGAGGAGTTGCCGTAACGGTCGAATGAGGTGACGGCGAAGGCTTCGGCGCGGGTGGTGGATAGGGATCCGGCGGTTGCGGGGACGATGGCAATGGTATGCCAGACGCCGGATTGTCGGGCCTGGACGGCGACCTTTGAAACGCCCTGCGGCGCAGGCCAGCGGACGGTGGCGTTGCTGCCGGAGGCGGAGGCGCTGGCCGCGGTCTGTGCGGGGACGGATTTGCTGAGCCAAGGCATAGGCGGCACGGTGGCGGGCTGGGTGTAAACTTTCCGAAGCGCGGTGCTGATGCCGCCCTGGTTTTTCATCAGGCCTTTTGCGGAAGGCCAGTCGATGTTGTGAACCGATGCCACCCATGCGGCACGGAACTCGCGGGTGACCGGAGGCGGGTTGTCGCGGACGGCGATGTAGTTCTGCGCGGCGAGGGGCGTGGCTTGGAGAAGGCAGAGGAAAAGGAACTTCATGGAGGGGTAAAGACGCTTGAAGGTCATCACATCTGCATGCCTTGCAGGGTGTCCATCAGTTCGTTCATCATCTTGACTGCTTTCATGGTGGAGACCCACACCGCCCAGCTGATGAGCAGAATCGCCGCGCTGATTGCGATTTTCGCAAGCACGGATAGCTTCGGATGCCAGATGATGGATGGCAGGGCGAGTGGTGGCAGGCTGAGCAGGACGATGACAATAAAAGTTGTCCGGAAATACCAAGGCAGCGGGTTTGGATCCGTGCGGGGAAGCGGGGGAGGTGTGTGGTTAAGGGGGCGCTTTGACTCATCGAGGAATTCCCCGCAGTGTTTGCATTTCACCGCCTCGTCTTGGATTTCCTCGGCGCAATAGGGGCACTTTTTCATAGCAATGGGTGGGGCGGCATATCCATCGGATTTGCTTGCGCCTTCATAAACCAAGAGCGGCGGATGGCGAGAAAATCCACCGCTGGGATGTTTGCAGGAAATGACCTTATTCCAGTCCTTTGAGGATTTCGGTGCGCAGCTCGACCACATTGAGCTCGCTGTTGCTGCTCCAAAGGGTTTTCCCTTCCGGGGAAATAATCACGGTCAGGGGCAGTGCGCCCGTCCACTCGGGATGGATGGCCTCGGCGAGTTTGTCGGCGTTTTTGCCGGTCCAGATGTAGTTATTGGAGGTGCGGCCTTCTTTTTCCATGGAGGGCTGGGTGCGCTGCGAGAGGGCGGCGTGGCGGGATTCTAGGAATTTTTTCACCTTCGCTTTGTCGTCCTTAGGATCCAGGGAGATCGAGATAAAATCCACGTTCCGATTCTGGAAGCGGCGGTAGGTTTCCACGAGGTCGGGAAACTCCGCGACGCACGGGCCGCAGGTGGTGGACCAGAAATTGATGACTCGCACGTTGCCGGATTTGTTGGCGCGTAGTTTTTTGGCGAGCGCCTCATCAAGGTCGTCGAGGGTGACGGGCTTTTCCTCCCATTCCTTTTGTTCCTGGGCAACGCTGTCCCCCTTGAAGAGCCACTTCGTCGAGCATCCGAAGGAACGTGTCACCGGCTCGGCGACTTCCTTGCCCGCGAGAATGGAGTCGAACGCGTTGCCAATGTAGGATTTCTCGACCGGGTCTTTCTTGCGTCCCGCATCGTCCATGCGGCCGGTGTAGCGGAGCTTGCGGTCGGCATCGAAAACGAAGACGTGTGGTGTTGATTGTGCACCGCATGCCGTGGCGAAGTCCTGTTTCTCCCCGTCGTAGAGATAGGGAAAAGTCCAGCCGTAGCTGTCTGCGAAGGGCTTCATTTCCTCGAAGGAATCGTTGTAGGGCGAGTAGCCGAGCTCGTCGGGGCGGAGGCTGGCGGGGTTGTTGGAGTTCACCGCGATGATGGCGACGCCCTTGCCCTTGTATCCTTGGTGGATCTTCTCGGTGCGCGCGGCGGCGGCGACGGAATCGGGGCAGTGGTTGCAGGTGAAGATGACGCAGAAAATTTTCGCGTCGGCGTAATCCTTTTCGGTGTGCGTCTTGCCATCGGTGCCGGGTAGCGAGAAGGGTGGGAGACTTGCACCAATCTCAAGGACTTTCGGAACTTCTGCGGCCATCGATGCGCCGGCTAACAGGGAGAAGACGGATATGGAAATTTTTCTTATCATTTCGCGATCATACGAAACCGGTAAGGCGCGGTTTTCAAGGGGAATGTTCGAATCTGGGCGATCATGAAACTTCGTTTTTCCTAAAAATTTCACTGGTATGGGTGGGTAAAAATGGTTAAGACATGTAAATAATATTCCAAAATCATGCCCGCACCTAACGAATACACCCACCCAATCAACGTGCGCTCCAGTCAACTGGATATGCCTCAGCGTGGAGGCCGCCAGGACGATTATGACGACAAAATCCGCAGCGCCCAGCTTGAGCTCGAGCGCATCCAGCAGGAGCGAGAGCAACTGGAACGCAAGAAACGAGAACTTGAGGAACTCACCGTCCGCAAGCGCGAATTCCTTTCCCAACAGGTGGAACTCACGGAAAAACTCTCCTCCGCCATGACCCTGATCGACAGGGAGCTTTTCGAAATGCGGGAGGAAATGGGGCATCTCGAGCAGTGCCGTGGGTGTTTCGCGGAACACCTCGACAAGATTCAAAAACATGATCCGGAGAAATGGACGCGCGACAACCTCCTTGAGAAACTCGACAAGGCGACGTTGGTTACGGATCTCGCGGCGGACGAATACGACCAGGCGTCCTCGTATTTCGAAGGCAGCCGCGCCGGGGCGATTTTCGGGCGGTCATCGAAAGGTAGCCGCAAGCGCGCGAAATCCCGCAACGGAAGTTCCGAGTTCACGACCCAATTGATGAGCGGGCTGGCCTTCAACCTGCCGATCGTTTTGCTCGGCGGCGCGGCTCTCATCGTTTACCTAATCAAGTGAGGCATGGCCAAGCGCAATCAGAGGATTCCGGGGCAGGGTGACCTGTTCGAGGAGGACAGGGAACTCACCGCCCTGCGGGAAACCGCGCGCAGGCTCGACGAAGAGCATCAGCAGATCATCAAGCTTCCCGCCAAGCTAGAGCGTGAAAAACGGGAGCGCGAAACCACCATGCCACCCTTGGCGGAGATCAAGGATCGGTATGAGATCAATCGGTTCGAGCAAAGCCTGAGCCGGGGGCAGATCGAGAACGTCCTGCGCACGCAGCGGCACAGCTTCCTTCTGATGGTTCTGCTTGTCACGGCCACGGCGCTGATGCTCGGCTGGGCGTATCGGATCATGTTTCCCTAGGCGGTTTCCCAAGGCTCAACTCGCTGTTCCTCCGAGCGGGGCTCTAGGTGGGTGATGACCCGCCCTTCCGGCGCGATGATCGCCGCGACAGCGGCTTCGATCTCGGTGGCGCGGTCATGCGCTTCGCCTACGCTCGTTTCATCCGGGAAAACGAGATGGAACTCGATCCAGTGTGCGCGCCCCGAGTGCCGGTGTCGGAAATTGTGGTAGGTGAGACCCATGGCCGTTGTCTCCGCATCCAGGATAACGCGAGCCTGCTTTTCGATCAACGGATCCGCCTCGTCGAGCAGTCCGCCGAGGCTTTCACGGATCAGCCCGAGGCCGACGCGGAGGATATTCAGCGCGGCGAACACGGCGAAGATCGGATCCCACATCCGCCAACCGGTGATGGATATCAATATGAGCGCGACGATGACGGCGACGCTCGACCAGACATCGGTGAGGACGTGGAGCCCGTTGGCGCGCAGCAGGCTGGAGCCTGATTTCTTGCCTGCCTTGATAAGGGAAAGGCCGAGCGCAAGATTGGTGACGGCGGCTCCCGCGGTAATCCAGAGACCTACCCCGAGATTCGAAAGTGCCACGCCATGGATGAACTGCATACCGGCTTCGTAGAGGATCAGCGCAGCGGCGGCGGAAATCATGGCTCCCTCGAAGCCCGAGGAGATAAACGAGATCTTGTCGTGCCCGAAGTGATGGGTGTCGTCCGCAGGTTTATGGGAAAGCCGCAACGCCCAAGCCGCGAAGGCCACCGCGAAGACATGCACCACGGATTCGGCGGCGTCCGAGTAGATCGCCGAGGAACCCGTGACCATGGAAGCATAGGTTTTTGCGCCCAGCAGAACCACTGCCACGACCAGCGAGAGGTTCATCACTGCTTTCTGTTGGGCGAATCCGGACACGGAGCGGAACCTGTGCCTCCGGTGATCCCTTTACAAAAACAAAATCAGTCCACCTTTCAGCGGTGCTCAGCGAGATCCTGGGATTATATAAGATCCCCGTGGATTCCGGCGCATGCCAAGGTAAAGCAATCAGCGACGAAGCGGGTTGCAATGCGCCGTGCACCTCTTATCGTCGTCCCGCATGAGCAACACGCAGCCTAAAATCACCGCCTATTTGAAAACCTTCTGCGGATGGAGCGAAGGGATACGCGCCATCATGAGGAAATACGATCTGCCCTACGAAGAGAAGGATATCATCAAGAATCCCGCATTCCGTTGGGAAATGGAACAACGCAGCGGGCAGCCGCTCTCCCCATGTGTTGAGATCGACGGCAATATGCTCGCGGATGTGAGCGGCGAGGAGGTCGAGAAATGGATGCTCGCGAACGGTGTGGTTCAGGACAACGAAATCCAGCCCGACGCGCCGATCGACTCCGCCTGCACCGACGCGCAGCACGCGGCGATGGCCGCCGGAAAACTTCCTGTGCCCGGCAAGATCCGTTTCTTCGATTGATCACAGTGCCAGCCGATGCGCCACGTCCGTCGGGATTTCCGCCGAGCGGGTCAGCTCGATGATGTGAAATCTCGCGCCGAGATGCGCGGGATGGGTGAGGGTGCGGAACTGGGCGATGGTTTTCGGATCGTCCATGCCCCCGGCGAGGATCAGGGGTTTCGCGAGGTGTGTGAGGTAGCTTCCCTGGCTATTGAATGCGGTGGGTGCGTAGCCGAGCGCGCCCGCGGCCTTCGCTAGATCCGTGAAATCGACGTGGGCGGTGATGTCTGTTTCCCCCGGGGCGGCGAACGGATCCTCGCCCGCCCTGTGCGACGAGAATGTGCGGAGTGTGCCGGAACTACGGTAAACATCGTAGTATTCCGGCGCGGCGAAGCCGTAGTCCGCGAAGACCAGGAGCCCATCCGTCAGGCAGGCGGCGACAGATGAGAGGAAGCCCGGGTAATTCGTCCTGACCTCCGTTCGGTAGCCTTCGGGAAAAGTCCCGCTGAGTGGGAGCGATGTCTCCCGTGGTTCCAGTGCCAGCGTGCCGTTTTTATCAACGATCACATGCAGCTCATGCCATGCGCCGCCTTTCATCTCGATGAGGTGAAAGGGCAGGGCGTCGAGGATCTCGTTGCTGAACGCGACTCCTGGAAGCGGGTGCGAGGCAATCCCGCCGAAACCTTCGGCAACGCGCAGCCGGGACGCCAGGGGTTCCAAGTATGCCTTCTGTAGGCCGCGCAGCCGCGGCAAAGGCTCTGCGATGGCGTATTCCAGAGCCTGCCAAGCAGGCGTGGAGAGGAGGCGGATTTCTGAAAGGATGTCCGCCGCGAGCGTGCCGTCGTGCGCGCCGATCTCGAGGATGCGCCAAGCACCGGGCTTTCCGTTCGTTTCCCACCATCCGAGGAAACGCCGCGCCAGCAACCTTCCATACAATGGCCCGACGCTGACACTGGTGAAGAAATCGCCATTGCGCCCCACCTGGGTGCCAGCACGGGAGTAGTAGCCGAGTTCGGGATCGTAGAGCGCGATTTCCAGGTATTCCGGGAACGGGACGCCGCCGCGCGCCGCAATCGTGGCGATGATCCTTTCGCGCAAGGAAGGGGTTGCCGCGGCCGGGGGATTCGGGTAATCCTGCGGAAACGGGAGGTCGCCGGTAGGTGGCTTCGGAATGGCATCAGGCATGGCGCAACAAATCAGAAACACCCAGAAGAAGATCGGCAAACGCCGTTTCTACAAGCGCAAAACCTTTTGGCTGGTGAGCTTGCTGCTTTGCCTCATCGCGGGAGGTGTCGCCTTTTTGTTTGCGGAGCAATACACGCGCGGATACCGCGAGCGCGCCTTGACCTATGATCTCGGACAGATCAACAAGCTGGAGGAGCGGAGTATCATTCTTGACCGCAACGGAAAGGAGATCGGGCGGATCTTTGTCCAGAACCGGAGCATCATACCGATCGGGGATGTGCCCGAGCTTTTCATCGACACCCTGCGTGCGGGGGAGGACTCGCGCTTCAAGTCCCATTCGGGAGTGGACTACATCGGCATCGTGCGCGCTCTCAAGCTGAACTACCAGGCGGGTGAAACCACGCAGGGCGCGAGCACGATTACCATGCAGCTCGCGCGGAATGCCTATCCGCTCAAGCAGGATGCGGCGGCGCGCGGGGAGGGTGGGATACAGCGGAAATTGGTTGAGGCGTTTCTCGCGTTGCGCATCGAGGAGCGGTATTCGAAATCGGAGATTCTCGAGTTTTACCTGAATCGGATCTACTTCGGCAGTGGTTTTTACGGGCTTCGTTCCGCCTCGCTGGGGTATTTTGGAAAAGAACCAAAGGATCTGAACCTCCAAGAGTGCGCCACGATCGTCGGCCTGATCAAGAACCCGACGAAAAACTCTCCCCTCAACAGCCTCAAGGATAGCCGCAAGGCGCGCGACATGGTGCTGGGACGTATGCGCGAGGAGGGGATGTTGTCCGCGAGGGAGCTCGTGGATACGAGAGCCAAACCCTTGAAAGTGAACTCTAAGCCGCTGCGCCGCGGCACTTCGCACCTGTATGAGCGCATCATGGACGGGGTCGCTGCATCGCTGGGTGCGGATGCATTGGCCGCCGGAGGGTATACGATTCATACGACCATTTCCTCGGAGGTGCAGAGCGCGGCGGAAAAGGCGCTGGCTGTTTCTCTGTCTGAGGCCGAGAAGCATCCTGGGTTCACTCGCCAGAAGTATTCCGAATACGACCGCCAAGGAAAAAACGCCGATCCAGCCTATCTGCAGGGTGCCGTTTTCATGGTGGATCATGCCACCGGTGAGGTGCTGGCTCATGTCGGCGGCAGGGATTACGCGGAGGTTCCCTATGATTTCATAGAGATGGGAAAACGTCCCTTGGGCACTGCGTTTTTCCCTTTCCTGTATTCCGCCGCGCTCGCAGGCAAGCACTCGCCCGCGTCCATGCTTGAGGACGAGCCGATGGACAACCGCGCGGTCATGGTCGGCGGGCAGGAGGGGATTCTCGGTGAATGGGGCATGGAGGTGCCTTCGCCGAAATACGATGGAATGATCAGCCTCAGGCGGGCGTTCGCGCACTCGAAGATTGCGGCGACGGTAAGGCTAGGCGGCGAGACCGGCATCCAGCGCATCATCGACGCGGCGGTGGCATTCGGTTTCTCAATGAAGGATTCGAAGCCGCTGCCGAGGGTTAGCGTCGGGTGGGAGCCCGCATCGATGAAACAGGCGGTCACGGCGATGTCCACCTTTCCGCTCGGCGGCCGGCGCGGTGCTGAGAAATTTTCCTACATTGATCGGATTGAGAATTCAGAGGGACGTGTGGTTTACCGGCGGAAGCCTTCCGCGAACCCTTCGGGGCGGTTGCTTGACTCGGCGGTCGCATGGCAGGTGCACAGCATGATGGCTGGCGGTATGACCGATGGCAGTGCCGGCGGATTGGCGGACAGCCTGTTGGAAAAACCGTTTCGCGGTGCGGGCAAGGGTGGGACGACCCATGACTTCACGGACACCTGGTTCCTTGGCTACAACGGGCGCGTCACTTGCGGCGTGTGGACGGGTTTCCTGCAAGGCAACAGCGAGCCGATCTATCCCGGCGCGTTCAGCCGCGATCTATCCATGCCGGTGTGGACGGCGGCGATGAATGCGGCGGCTCCCGCCTTCGGCGGCAAAGGCATCGATAGGCCGGACTCCTTGTCGGAGGTGGAGATCTGTTCGGTTTCCGGCCAGCGGGCCACTCAGTTCTGCCAGGAAATGGTCGAGGATGTCTCCACCGGCACGGTTCGATCAAAGAGCACGAAGATCGCCGAGTATTTCCGAGAGGGCGTGCAAAACCTACCGTTCTGCACCCATCACTCCGGCGCGATGGCAGGTGACGCTGACCCGAGCTTCGCGTTGGGTAGTATGCCCGCTGTGGATGCCTTGCCGGTCCTTCCCAAATCTCCCGTCCTGATCGGTGAGGATCCCTTTCACTCCGAGCTTCCCAGCTACACCGGCGGAGGCGGGCGTGCGGGCTTTATGAGCCGCAGTACGAATGTCCTCGATAGCCTCGATCTCGGGGACTTCGACGATACGATACGGATGAGCAAGCCGCCGAGGCTAGAGATTCAGCCGGACTAGACCATTTGCCAAAAGTCCGTGCGTGAAAAGGTGACAACCAAGTAGAGTGCGCCGCAGGCTCTGGACTGCTGTGATTCTTGATTCACAGCTTTCAAGCGCGGCTTTGTTTGGCGGGACGACGGGATCCTACCGGGTTACTCCGTTTTTCCATCACGAACCCAAAAAGCGGCGGATGAGAACCGCAGCAGTCAAAAGCCTCCGGCGGGATGGATATGCCCAAGGGCTCATCAGCAAAAGGTTGCTGATGCCGAAGGCGAGTGGAGGTCCGAGGACTGCAATGGCGAGAACGCTGAACCCCAGCCATTTTATCCGGCGCCTTTTCAGCATGGATCAGAGTGGATCAGCGTGGTTTGGGTGGGTTGGGTGGGGTCGGCAGATGACCCGCTTTACCCAGGGGGAAACGCAGCACGAGGCTTTTATCAAGCAAACGGCTGCCCTCCGCGGAAATCTCCTGCACCCGGTAAACCAGCAAGCCATACTCCTTGTCGTCATATCGTCCGAGCGCGAAGTTCTCCTTGATCTTACCTAGTCCCGTTTCCTCCTCAAGCCGCCACTCATGGCCGGACCAGGCACCGAGGATGCTCGTGGCCTCCGTCTTGATGTCCTCAAGGCGTTTCATCTCCCCGTTCGGCGAGCGGAATACGGCTTTCTCCGGGTCATAGCGCAGAGTCGAAATGATTCCTGCCTCTCCAGTGGCCGTGATCGACCACGTTTTGCCGAACGTCTCGCGCAGCACCAGCACCACCTCCTCCGCGGATTTGAAATCACGCTTCGCCCACAGCGCGAGGTAATCGTCGTATTCCTCTTTCGTTAGCCCGAGATTCTCGTGGAAGGGCAACGGCGCGCCCGGCTTCGAGGCCTTGGTGTACTCCACGAACCACTCCTTGTTTTTCTTGGCCGATGCCTCGACCTTGGCGATGTATTTCTCGATCTCCGGCGGTGGCACCACGATCCCTATGCTCGCCTTGACCGGAACATCCTTTTCCAGAAGACCTTTGAAAATTTTAGGAGCCTCGGCATGGAGGGGAGCGATCAGCAGGAGGAGGGCGGTTAGGAATTTCATGTTGCGGTCGAAAGGCTGCGTGGGGAGCGCCCGCAACTCAAGCCACAATCGCAGCGACCACCGAACCGGTTTTTTTCCGAAAATCCGTTGAAAAAGGGGTTGCGTGGCGGTCGGGTTTCCTCCTAGTTTCACCGCCCGGCGGCAACGCAGGCATGCGCGGTTAGCTCAGTGGTAGAGCACCTCCCTGACACGGAGGGGGTCACTGGTTCGAACCCAGTATCGCGCACCATCCTTCCTTTATAAGGATTCCAGCCGAAAAATGACCCAGAAAAGGGTATTTTGGCAACATTTTGGCAACAGCTGCGACGACCTGGTATTCAGTCGTTTACAGACTCAGTCGGTGGCGAGCCGTAGTTGAAGGACTTCCTTGGTGAAGGCAGGTTTACCCAACCCTCATCCGCTCAATCACCGCCGCCACATCCGCCACTCGAAATCTCACGGCCTTAAACCCTTAATAGTCGGAGACATTCCTCCGCGCGAACAGGGAGTTGTTCTCCTAGAACACCGATTGTAGGGTGATTAAGACCTTCGGCATGGAGAGCGGAAACTACCTGGCCTGATGCGGCCGGCAGTGCGTTGGCAAGAGCAATCATACGGTCGATCAACTCGTTAGTAGGAATTTTCAGTTCCTTGGCAGTGGCCTCCCAGTGGCGGCGAGCTATTTCCTTGAGGCGATATTTGCTGCCGACCTTCATCGCCAGCATGGCTTTATGCGGGCTAATTTGAAGCGGATAGGGCAAGGCGCTTGCCAGATCGTAGAGCGGGGCAACGCGGACTTGTGATCCGGGAGCGATCAACAATGAATAGTTCTTCGCATGGGCGTCGGTGCCCGCAATCAACCAGTTGAAGACCAGTGCATCCGCGAAGCGGCGGACATCTGTGCCAGGTTCCGAAGAGACATCCCAAAGAAGATTTGCAATATCCTTCACCGAAGGGCCTCCCTCGTTCTGGTATTTGAGTGAAGGAGGCACGCTCAGTGCCTGGCACAGATCCTCCTGATGGATACGAAGGCAGCGTCCCTCACGAAAGACCCGGTCATAACGCTGAACTACGATCACCGGATAACCGCCAGGATGGATTACCGAGGAAACTGCTGCCCGCAGGCCAAGCCGCCGCGCAAGTTTCAGACAGAAATGCTCGTTTTCGGCATATCCATCAAATTGTCCGGTGGCGGGCTTCAGGATATGCGTGGTCGGGGTCGGTCCTTCAGGCACTCCCCATTGACCGCTCAGCGGGTTGCGGAAAAGTGCGGTTTTGGGTTGTGCCCCGGCTAAGCTGAACTGCCCGGTGTCGGTGCTGGTTCTGGTGCTACCGTGGTTTTCAAGCAACAACCTGATGCGCCCGGCAAGTTCCCCCTCGCTCAACCACGTCACTCTTTCCTCCGATGCCATGCCTAGCAGAGTCTCTTCCCGCCCGGGAGGAATAAACTGGATCGCCCCGGCGCAATCTTCTCCCACGTGCTCAAGGAGCTTGAACGGGTTCCGAGCTGAAACGTGGAAGTGCTTTGCCCACTGATCGATTACCTGGTCGCTGTCCGGTAGGAGTCCCCGCAGAAATGCGTCGATGCGGGAGTGTGGATGTTCCGCTGTCACCATGGGCATCGAAACAGATAAAGGAAATCCCCCGGACGACTCCCGCCATGATGGCTCATAGCGCAGGGTCAGTCGGTCACCCTGGCGAGTCACCGTTCCAAGCCGCTGGTCGGCCGCTATGATGATGAGAGTGTTGGTCATTGTTTTTCCGGATGATCCTCCAGCAGCTCATTGAGGTTAACCCGGCTCGGCGGATGGACTTCACTCGTCGAACAGAATTGGACTGTCAGCCCAAGGGATTTGAGCGCACGAAGGATCAGTCCGATTTCCGCCGTGGGTTTTCCTTTTTCCAGGCCGATAATCCAGTCCCGGCCAACGCCAGCCCTTTCGGCCAATTCAGACTGGCTCAGGCCGAGCCTCTTCCGCTCCGCCCGCACAGCAGCCGCAAGTTCCCGCATGTTTCTTATCTGCACGGCACAGTGATGCCAGTGTCGGCGAACGACGACAAGAATAAAATGAGGCCGAACGGCGACATTGTAATTTGTAGTCGATCGGCAACAATTTTAAGCGACTGCATTTCCTTAGCCCAAGAACGAAACCTTGGCACAAGCCAGCGTGCAGATCACCCAACCCGCATCCTCTCAATCGCCGCTGCCACATCCGCCACCCGGAACCGGACGGCCTTGCCCATTTTGAAGTAGGGGATCAGGCCGCTCACGCGCCAGTTGTAGAGTTGGCGGCGGCAGATTTTCAGATGGCGGGCGAGTTCCTGTTCGGTAATCAGGTCGAGTTCGGTGCGCGGCGGGGATGGGTGCGTGTCCATGCACGTTGTTGCCGTGTCAACTTTGTGGGGACTGTTTCCATCCCGCCAAGTGGTGACAAATGGTGACAAATGGTGACAAAATACCTTCCCGCGCGTGCCCAAGCCTGCTTCAATCATAGGGCTCTCTCAAATCAATGACAGGCTAACTAAAGCACTTACACGCATGACAGGTAAAAAACATGACCAAGCCAATCCTTTTGGCAAATGGTCTAAGCAGGGGAAGGAGTAGGCTGGGTTTATGGATGGAAGAATTCCGACCACGGAGGGCACGGATATCACGGAGGTCTTGGTTCGAAACATCTAAGTATGGCAGAATAGCCTCTGTGTTCTCCGTGTCCTCTGTGGCTGGTAAAATTCCACGTCGATGAATTGAGCTATTACGTCGATGAATTGAGCGATCACGTCGATGAATCAAGCTATCACGTCGATGAATTGAGCTATCACGTCGATGAATTGAGCTATCACGTCGATGAATCAAGCTATCACTTCGATGAACTGAGCGATCACGTCGATGAAATGCGCTGTGAGGTGGATGGAATGGAGTTCGAGATGCGTGCCGCACTGGGCACGCGGAAAGCGGCGGTGTGAGGCGGAAGTGCTATCCGAAGGACTGGGCGATAAAAATTTTCATACCAGAGCCACGCATTATTTAACTGATTATCACGAAAAATAGCGATAAATAAAAATCGCACTACTATATATTGTATTGTCAATAATTTGTCGACATCACAAAACACATATTAACTTGAAAAAGACGCAATTAAATATACAATGGAAGCGTGCCTTGGGAGGACATAATGGGTATACGGTATACCCGATGTATCACCCAGGCATGAATACAAAAAAATGAAAAAATACAGTAATACCGCACTAACGCGGATACGGGCGCAGTTCCTCTCCTCGTGGGCGGAATATGCGCAGAGTGAGAGCTTCGCGGGGTTGACCCTGACGGAGTTCGAGATGAAGTCCAAGGAGCCCCTGAATGTCCGTAAGGATCTGGGGGATGCGCGGACAAAGGTGAGCGGCCTGATCCTGAAACGGGACAAGGCTGACGACAGCCTCAACGATGACCTGGTGCTGATCGCGCATGCGATCCGGGCAGACAAGGGCTTCGGTGAGGATTGCCCGCTCTACCGCTCGCTGGGCTTCGTGCCAAAGAGCGAGAGGAAGAAGGGAGGCCGCAAGCGCCGCTCACCCGCCCTGCCGGTAACGGAAAACGCCGCTTGATCCAAAGCCCTGATAAGCTGGTCAAGCGACGTCCAAAGTGACCGCTAGAACCGCCGTCGGCCCGCAAGGGTCGGCGGCCATTTTTTGTCGATGCGATCATACACCGGGCGGGCCGCGTTCCAAGTGGGAATTTGGGAAAAGAAGTGCGAAGCTTCTGTCTAGGGGGCAGGCGCTTCAGCGCAACATTTCCTCGAGTCCCGCCATGGACGGGGTGGTGGGGACAGTCGCCGCTAAATCACATTTTCTAAGTCTCACCAGCCGTATTACGGATTGTTCTTTCTCCGGGTGTGGGGCGGGAGGCGGGAGGCGGGAGGGGTGATTGATAATTTTGGATTTTGGATTTTGGATTTTGAATGGGGAATGGGAGGCGGGGAGACTGATGATTGATGATTTTTTAATGGGGAGCACCAGATGCGGAACTGCCACAACAGGAATCGTCGTAGAATCAATTTCGTTGCGACACTAAATTGATCGCGGCGCAAAGCGCGCTGGAAACCGAAAAATGCCTTTGCATATGCCGGAACGAACCCTGACTCACGCTGCCGACTCGACGCGGCGCACACAGAGAATCTCGTCTTCACTGGCAGGTTCGAGAGCCGACGCGGGCAGCATATGGACGTCGAGAGTCTCACCTAGGGCGTTGAAAACCTCCACGGCGTATCCGTCTTCACCATCGGTAGCTTGCAGTTCGTCAACCACGGTCACCAGATCCCCGCGCTTCAAGCCAAGATCCGGGAGGTCGATGGCAATCACCGCGTGTTTGTAGAGTTCCAGTTTCATGGTGCGTTTTTTCCTGACAATGGGATGAGTGTAATCAGCCGGAACACTCCGGACAAGGGATCTTTCAGCCAAATGGTGCGCACAGAAAGGGAGATACTTGAGGGTCCGTGGAGCATTCCCGCGATCTCGAAGGTTTCTCCGAATCGAGAGTTGCGGGCTGGAGTTGCATCCAGAGGCAGAATCTGTGAGCGGATGTCTTCAATCAGCCGTTGGGGATTTTCAGAAGTGTAACCGCCACGGGCGAGCCAGATGGATTTGTCGGACTCGACGCGAGGAACCAGCAGGTAGTGGGTCACCTTGCGGATCGGAATGTCACTGTCGAGTGGAAGCTTCATGGGATTGTGGAGTCATATCCTGCTCAGACCGCAGGGCAATCGACACTTCCAGGCTTATGCGAAGGAGGGGGCATTCCGACGGATGCGATTCAAAACAGCGGCATCATAAGGCTGATGCGGAGAAACAACGCCTTCCAAAATAGCCGCTTCGCGGGCAGGAGATTCGCCTAATTCCAGGCGTTCGAGGACGCGCAGTGCCTCACGGACAACATCTCCTTCGTCGGCATAACGACCGGTATGGACGAGACGATCCACAAGCTGATTCAGCGCAGGTGGAAAGGTGACTATCATGCCGATATGGTAATCCGCAGCTGTATTCTGTCCAGAACGGGATTGCTGTGTATGCACCAGGGTCATCCAGCTAGGGCGAGTAGGGAGTTTGAACCACGGATAAACGCGGATGAACACGGATCAGAAATCAATAATTGGTGCCGAAGATGAGTTTTAACCCTGCCATTGCGGCTCATTTGGCTGAAAAACTCACCTTCATCATGCTTTTATCCGTGTCCATCTGCGTTCATCTGTGGTTCTCTTCTTTATTTTGCCGACGTTTCTCCCTAGCTGGATGACCCTGGTGTATGCACTGCGTATCACGATTCCATCTCTTCCATTTTCTTTTGTTTTTTGGGCAGGTGCGAGTGGTAATATTTCTCGAGTTCGGTGCGCGGTGGGGATGGGTTTGTGTCCATGCCCTGTGTGGCGGTGTCAACGGGGTGGGGGACTAGGTCGGAAAATCTAGTGGGGGGGGCTATGGGTTTGTGCTCCTAGGCAGCGGGTGCCCGGCATGCATGTTGCGGAGTGCCCGCGGTGCGGCGGAGTGTATCCAATTTGGTCCTTGGGGCGGCACTCAGGCCTTTTTCCGGAAAGCGCTTTCGACGACCTCGGCGATGATGGTGAGGCCTTCGCGGACGGTGGCCTCGTCCATGGCGAAGGAGACGCGGAGGCACTCGCGGGAGTGAGGCCAGTCGTGTGTCTCGCAGCCGAAGAAGAAGTGGTGGCCGGGGATGACGAGGACTTGGCGGAGCTTGAGGCGCTCGTAGAGCTCGGCGGAGGGGATGGGGAGGCCGGGGAACCAGAGCCAGAGGAAGAGCGCGCCCTCGCTGCGATGCATCATCCAGGGAAACTTTTCGCCGAACGCCTCTTTCGCGACGGCCTGGGCGAAGCGGGATTTTTCCTCGTAGAAGGGGCGGATCACCTCGCGGCTGAGGGATAGGATTTCACCGCTGCGGATGAGGGGGAGGGCGATCTGCTGGCCACCGCTAGGGTTGGCGAGGCCGGTGATGGCGGTCATGGAAGAGAGCGCGCGGATGATTTCCGGCGGGCCGATGACGATGCCGGTGCGGGTGCCGGGCAGGCCGAGCTTGGAGAGGCTGAGGGTGAGGATGATGTGCTTGTCCCAGAGCGGCTTCGCCTCCGTGAAAATGATGCCGGGGAAGGGGGCGCCGTAGGCGTTGTCGATGATGAGAGGGATGCCGTGTTCCCGCGCGAGGGCGGAGAGGCGGGCCATTTCCCCGTCGCTGAGGACATTGCCGGTGGGGTTGGTGGGGCGGGAAACGCAGATCGCGGCGATGTCCGGGCCGATGGGGAGTTGGTCGAAATCGATGTGGTATTTGAACTCGTGTGGGCCGGTGGTCGCGATCTCCGGGCGCATGGCGAGGAACATGCCTGGATCCAGCCCCTGCGCGGCGTAGCCGATGTATTCCGGGACGAGGGGGAAAAGGATCTTGCGGTGCGAGCCATCCGGCATTTCCCCGGCGAGGAGGTTGAAGAGATGGAAGAACGCCGTCTGCCCGCCGCAGGTGAGTCCGACGTTTTCGGGCGAAATTTCCCAGCCGAAGGTGTCCCGCATGAGATCCGCGATGGCGGCGATGAAGGCCGGGTTCCCTTGTGGTGGATCGTAGGTGGTGAGGAAACGGTTCGCAGCGGCGGGCTCGGCGGTGATCTCGGCGAGACGCTCGCGCCAGATCGCGTTGACAGCGGGGATCTGCGCGGGCTGGCCGCCGCCGAGCATTTTCAGATCTGGACCCGCGTTGGCGAGGGCGTGGCCGAGATCGTCCATCAACTCTCCGATGCCGCTGCCGCCCGCGAGGCCGGAGCCGAGTTTGGAAAAGGTGAGGTTCATCGCGAGGGATGATGGCGGGATGGGCGGGGAAGGGAATTCTGAATTCGCCGGGCTTTCACGTTCGGAAAGAGAACCACGGATGAACACGGATGAACACGGATGAACACGGATGAACACGGATGGTAACTGGAAATAGAATGGATCAGACACCGGTTACCAACCATTCCTTCCGGTATCTCTCACTCTTATCCGTGTGCATCTGTGTTCATCCGTGGTTCCTTCTTCGGAATCTGTCGTTTGCGCTGCGCTTGCAATGCCGCCCGCGAGGCCGGAGCCGAGTTTGGAAAAGGTGAGGTTCATCGCGAGGGATGATGGCGGGATGGGCGGGGAAGGGAATTCTGAATTCGCCGGGCTATCTCGTTGGGAAAGAGAACCACGGGTGCACGCGGATGGGCGCGAATGAAGAGGGGTGATCTGGAAATTTCACCACAGAGACACGGAGAACACAGAGGGCGTGGATCGAAATCCCAGGGCTTTTAAACTGATGGCTCTGTGTTCTTTGTGTCTGTGGTGGGAAATCTTTGACATGCAGCGGAAGTGCTCGGTGGTTGCAAAGCGGCGGGTGGCGCGGCAGCCTCGCGGTGAGATGAGTTTTGATTTCGACACCGTGATCCCGAGGAAAGCGACGGGATGCATCAAGTATGACCGCAAGCCGGAGCTGGATCCGTTCTGGGTGGCAGACATGGATTTCGTTTCCGCGCCGTGCATCCTCGATGCGCTGCGCAAGCGGATCGACCATGGTATTTTCGGCTATGCGCAGGCGCATGCCGGGGTGGGGGAGGCGATTGCGGGGTATCTGGAAACGCGGCGCGGCGTGGCCCTGAACGCGGATCACCTCGTTCATCTCGGCGGGTTGGTGCCGGCGCTTTCGCTGGCGGTGCGGGCGTTCTGCAAGCCGGGCGAGGAGGTGATGACTTGCACGCCGGTGTATTATCCTTTCCTCGGTGTCCACAAGGACGCGGGCGCGGAGCTGCTGGCGGTGGATCATGTGTTCACCGGAGGGCGCTGGGAGTTCGATTGGGCGAAAATGGAGGAGGCCGTTTCGGAGAAAACGAAAGTCTTCCTGCTGTGCAATCCGCAGAACCCGCTGGGCCGCGTGTTTGGTGCGGAGGAGGTCGTGAAGCTCGCGGAGTTCTGCGAGGCGCATGATCTCGTGCTCGTTTCCGACGAGATCCACTGCGACCTGATCCTCGCTGAGGAGCGCACGCCGCATTTCTCCGCGCTGAATCTTCCCGCGCATCTTGCGAGACGCACGATCACCCTGCTCTCGCCGAGCAAGACCTGGAACATCGCCGGGCTGGGCTATGCGTTCGCCATCATCCCGGACGATACGCTACGCCGGAAATTTTCCGCGGCCCGCGGCCATACGCTCGCGGAGATCAGCGCGCTTTCCTACCACGCCGCCGAGGCTGCCTACCGCGACGGTGAACCGTGGCGCAAGGAACTCATTTCCTACCTGAAAGCAAACTGTGACGAACTCGTGCGCTTCGTGACGGAGGAGTGCGAAGGCCTCACCATCCACCCGCCGGAAGCGACCTATCTCGCATGGATCGACGCCCGTGCGCTCGGCGTGCCGAATCCGGCGGAGTTCTTCGAGAAAGAGGCCGGACTGTTCCTTTCCGACGGCGCGTCCTTCGGCTGGCCGGGGTTTGTGCGTTTCAATTTCGCCTGCCCACGCGAGCGGATGCGGGAGGGGCTGGGGAAAATGAAGGCGGCCCTGGGAGCGCGGGTTTGAAACCCGCTGTCTGATCCAAGCGGCTTGCAAAGCCGCGCTCCCAGTTCAAAAACTGTTCGCGAAGACGCTAAGCAATGGTTTCTAAGATTAGATTCATCAAAAAACATAAATTCCCATTGTATTTGCTTCGCGTCTTAGCGCCTTCGCGCCTTCCCGGTTCAATCACTTTTTTCTGACAAAGTTTTGTGACTGTGCTTCCCATGTGCAGGAAGCCAGGCGACCGATGCACGAGAAAAACGGCTTGATAGCACACGGAATTATGTGCTAGATGGAGAGCATGAAATTCATCCTCAGGGAAGATACGGTCAGCCTCACGGACTTCGCGAGAAACACGAAGAAACACACCGAAGAGCTGGCGGAATGCGGTAGGCCGCGGATACTCACCCAGAACGGCAAGGCGGCGGCGGTGGTTCTTTCGCCCGAAGCTTTCGAGAAAATGGCGCACGACGCGGAGGAGTATGAACTGGATCTGCGGCTGCACGATGCGATCCGCGACGTGCTCGACGGAAAGCGGGGTGAGCCGGGCGACGTGGTTATGGCAAGGATAAGAAAAGGGATACGAACCCGCGCCGGGAAGGAATGAAAAGGTATCTCATCGAAATCCCTCCCAGAGCGGAGCTTTCCATCGAAGAGCAGATCGATTGGTTGTTTAAAAGTCCTAGGGGTAATGGGGAGCTGCTTTCCGAAAAGTGGGCGAATGAGTTCGACAATGTGCTCGAGTCACTCACCTCTCATCCCGAGCGGAACGGATTCGCACCGGAGAATGGCAAGATCTTTCGCGGCGTGAAGATCCGGCAGAAACGCTTCCGGCCATGGAAGGGAAAGCCGGGATGGAGGGTTCTTTATCTGGTCGATGAGATTGAGGCGATCGTGACCATCCTCCAGATCCGCCATGAGAGGCAACCTTGGGCTGAGGGGTAGGTTGTCGCTCAAAGGCTTTTCGCGAAGGCGGCCCTGGGAGCGCGGGTTTGAAACCCGCTATCTGATCCAAGCGGCTTGCAAAGCCGCGCTCCATATTCAAAGGCTGTTCGCGAAGGCCGTGGCGGGCATGGCTTTCGAGCCTTCGGGCTGCACTTGGGAGAGGGCGAGCGCGCCATCGCCGCAGCCGATGAGGAGCTGGCCTTCGTGGACGGCGAGTGCGCCGGTGGCGAGGGGATGATGTGCGATTTCCACGGGCGGGAAAATCTTGAGGCGCTTCGTTTTCCCCTTCACGGAAACCTCGGTGAAGGTGCCGGGCCATGGGTGGTAGGCGCGGATGAGGCGCTCGAGGTCGGCGGCGGGTTGGGTGAAATCGAGACGTCCGTCCTCGCGCAAAAGCTTCGGGGCGTAGGTGACCTCGGCGTCGTTCTGCGGGGCTCCAGCCTTGGGATTCGCGGCGAGGATTTCCAAGGCCTCGGCAAGGGCGGCGGGGCCGAGATCGGCGAGGCGGTCGTGGAGTTCACCAGCGGTTTCGGTTTTCCCGATGGGGATGCGCTGCGCGGAAATGATGTCGCCAGCGTCGAGCTCGCGGATGACGTGCATGACGGTGATGCCCGTTTCGGCGTCGCCGTTCGCGAGGGCGGCCTGGATGCAGGAAGCGCCGCGGTATTTCGGGAGCAGGGAGGCGTGGAGATTGATGATCGCTTTCTTCGCGGCCTTGCGGACGTCCTTTCCAATGATCTGCCCGTAAGCCATCACCACGATGATGTCCGGGCGGAGATCTGTTAGAGCGTCGGCGATTTCGATGATCCGCTCCGGCTGCCAGACGGGGATGCCGTGTTCGAGGGCGAGGGTTTTGATCTCGGGGGGGAGAAACTCGCTGTGGCTGCGCCCAACGGGTTTGTCCGGCTGGGTGATGAGGAGGAAAGGCCGTGGGCCGTTATCGAGGAGATGGCGGAAGGTGGGGAGTGCGATGTCTCCGGTGGCGATGAAGGCGAGTTTCATGGGGAAGATGGATGAACCGCCATGACGCCAAGTGCGCCAAGGAAGAGGTTATGAATTTCAGGTGGATTTCCTTCTCCTGAGACCAAATGAGGGATGGCGGCGGTCATGGCGCAGGACGGCGATCCAAAGACATGATCCGTCGATCTCAAAGAGTATATTGTAGGGAAAGGATTTGAGTTGGCTGCGTCTCAGGCCTCCGTCTGAAAAATGATGTCCTTCTGGATTGCGTTCGATGGAATCGACGGCGTGCTGAACTTCCTCGAAGAATCGATCAGCAAGTTTGGTGCCGCCCTCACGTTCGTAGTGATCCAGTGCAGACCGGAGATCATGGCTGATCCGCTTGTGGAAAATTGTAAGCACGGACTATCGGCCAAGCTCGGATTTGATTTGATCCCAAGAGCGATGGGTGGATGGGTCGGACTTCATTTCGTGGATTCTCCGCTTGGCTTCATCCGAGCCGTCATCCTGGTCGGCAAGAACTGCTGGAAGGGAGCCGAGAAGTTCCGCTGCAAGCAATGCCCGTTGATCCTCGGGGAGGTTCATTGCTTCATGGTGGATTTGGACGGTGGTCATCATCGTTCTTGGTTAACGCGCACAGGATACTTATCGCTTGAGCAAATTCAAGGAATAGGTGTGCGCTGCTAGGTTGTGGAAGTGAACTCTCATGTGGTTGGTGGGAATATGGAGAAGGGCTTTTTAACCAAATGTGTTCGGCATCCTCTGTGCTTACCGTGTTCTTTCCGCGTCTTCTCCTTTGGCTCCTCCGAGGATGTTTACTGCACTTACCCGCTGTGGGGGTGATGCTCTTGCCTTCCCGGTGGACGT